>ERZ1026870.325-NODE-325-length-28864-cov-6.287653_pt1 | contig 28864 bp, 21 predicted proteins | sample MGYA00380165_ERZ1026870 | MGnify/ENA primary metagenome ERZ1026870 (study PRJEB33269, sample SAMEA4719801) | human gut metagenome | biome: human-associated habitat; feature: organic feature; material: feces | place: Cameroon | collected 2013-10 ...
GCGCCCATTTTTTTTCGGGGTCAAACCCCGAAAATGGAGGCATAGGGAGCTTACGTCTATTCGACACGTTTGGCATGAGAAGAACGGTTTTCGTCTCGCCCGCATTCGCAATCTAGCCGTCAAAGAATCAACTGGTGACTATTTGATCTTCTTGGACGGCGATTGCGCTCCACCTCAGGATTTCATCCGCCGACACCGCGATCTTGCTGAAGATGGATGGGCTGTCTACGGTCAACGTATTCTTGCTACTCAGGAATATACGAACACAGTAGAAGCCAATCCTGTCCCGCTACTCACCGAAACTTATTGGACCTTCGCAAACTTCTTCTCGCTTTTGGTAAACCGACATGTAAATCGTGCCTTCCCTGCTTTATTTTTTCCTGGCAACAATTGGCGAAAAGCCAAACCTCAACATTGGCAGAAGATCCGAGGCTGCAACTGGGCCATGTGGCGGACCGACTATATGGCTATTAATGGTAGCGACGAAAGTTTTGAAGGATGGGGAGCTGAAGACAAGGACGTAGCTGTGAGGCTCATCAACTACGGCGTTCGCATCAAAAATGGGCAGAACTCATCGTTTGTGCTTCATTTATGGCATCCATTAGCAAGTCGAACATTTAACGAACACAATAGCAAAATTGTAGAATCTAGAATTACAAATGGTATTACAAAACCCAAAAAAGGAATCAATTAATTTAACGGAATAAATATAATGATTAAGATTTTTGTTGCATATCACACACCTGCTGCCTTATTGCCTGATCCCATTTTTTGCCCACTCCACGTTGGCAGAGCATTAACGACCTCTACAAAAGATGGAGTTTTTAACGACCAAAATATGCAATGGTTAAATAATAATTGCATTGGCGACAATACTGGCGATAACATATCTCACCTCAATCGTCAATACTGTGAACTCACAGGAATTTATTGGGTATGGAAAAATATTGAAAAGTATATCGATGTTGAATATTTTGGGTTTATGCATTACCGAAGGCACTTACGATTTAGTCATCATAAAAAAGATGAAGATCGGTACGGGCAAGTAACACATGACTATTTAGATGACGAATACCTCAATAGCAACGGTTTAGACTCCAAATCAATCAATTCCATCATTAGTAACTATGACATCATTATCCCTAATCGATGGGACGTTAGAAACGTTGGCTCAAAGAGTCTTTACGATCATTACAAATCATCCAGTCCCAATCTACATATAGAAGATTACGATAAAGTTATATCCATCGTTTCCAAAATCTACCCAGACTATACAGAAGCAATACAAGAATATAACAACAATCCCTATGGATTCTTTACCAACATGTTCGTAATGAAGAAAGAAATTTTTACGAACTATTGCTGTTGGCTATTTTCTATACTCGAAGAATTTGATAAGCAATCTGATTTTAGCTTGTACAACACACAAGAATACCGTGTTGATGGCTATTTATCTGAATGGTTATTCGGCATTTGGCTAACACACAACTCAAAAAAATATAAAATAAAAGAACTTCAAAGAACTTTCGTCAAAAATACAACTGGGCTAGTAGGCAACATACACCACCCTCAATTTTCTGGAGACTCCATTAATATTTGCATGGCAACCGATAGTAACTATACCAAATACCTATCCATTGCCTTAGAATCTATTAAATTTCACTCCAACAAAGATAAAAAATACGACATAAATATTTTAGTCCCCAACCTCCCGATTAAAAATCAAGAATACTTAACGAACCTGTCCGATCAAAATTTTAAAATTAGATTGATCAACGTTGAAGCCTTCTTAGATAATGAATACAAGGGACAGTTAAATATTCAAGGAAGCGGTCATATCACTCGTGCTGCTTTTTATCGACTTTTCATTCCAAAGATTTTCAACTCCTACAAGAAAATCTTATACCTCGATTCAGACCTCGTTGTCAATTGTGACATTTCCGAACTTTTTGAACAGGATATATCCCCCAACCTAATCGGAGGTGTTCGAGATGTTGAGCTGATCCGATGGTATCTCAACGACAAGTTCATTCGCAAATACATCGACGATACGCTTAAACTATCGAAAGTGTCTGACTATATCAACTCTGGTGTATGCATAATGAACATCAGCGCCCTAAATGCTTTTAACTTTACAGAAAAATCGATCTCTTTTCTTAAATCCAACACACCAATATTTCACGATCAAGACGTTTTAAATAAGATTTGCTGCAATCGAATAAAATTCTATGACCTTTCTTGGAACGTTGAATACCATATTCCAATTTGGTCCCCAAATTGGAAAAATCAAATTCCCCTATCTTTGCTAGATCCATATATAACCTCTAGAAATCACCCAAAGATTATTCATTACGCCGGAGGATTGAAGCCTTGGCAAGACTCATCTGTAGAAATGGGACACTATTTTTGGCATTTCGCAAGACGATCTCCATTATATGAAGTCTTACTTCAAGATTTAGTAACCCTTCACCTTCCACAAAATACCCCAGTTCCGAAAAGCAAAAAATCCATAAAGTACAAATATGAATTTTACAAAGTAGCGAACAAACTTACTATGAATTCAAGTCGAAAACTCAACCATGGTTTTCAAAAATATAAGCAACTTTACAAAGGTTGATTTAAAAATTGAGCCTTATCAATGAAACAACGGTTTCAGTGAATTAAGAGGAACCAACGCCCGGCGCCTGCAGCCGAAGCCATCGGCTGCAGTGTTCCAATCGCAAAAGCCCCGAAGCGCCGGAAGACGCTTCGGGGCTTTTGCACATTGCTTGACGTCCCGTTGAACGGAGCCTTTGCCCGGCGTGGCGCCCTCACACACTACGCTACCGGCTTCGCTCCACCTCACTTCGTGAACAGTGAGCCCAATGGCCTTGCGGATCTTATCCAGAAGCAAAAGCAAATGCACCGAGAGAGCGGTTGCTCACTCATGACCGCGGAATGATTCGAAAGCGCTCTATCAGCCATCGCTTGAAGACCGGGTCTTCGATCACAAGATGCCCGTCGGGCTCTTGTGCAATGAGGTCGCGCTCCAATAGCGCAGCGCGCACACGGACGACATTGCTTGAAACGCCGAGCCTGTACTTGTCCAACACCGCCTTCGTCGTGAAGCCTTCTTCAACGCCGTCGCAAATGGCACGCAGCATGGCGACCTGCTTGGCTGAAAGGCCTTCGATCTGCACAACGAAGGAAGGCTGACAGCTGTCGATCAGACGCTCAATGGCAATGTTCAGATCCTCAAGCGTCGCCTCTCTGTTCACGGAACTCCAAAGAATCCAAGCCAGTTGCTGCACATAGGAGGAACAGCCATTGACGGACTCGACCAATTGTCCGGCGAGATCCTCTGATATGCCCTTCCCGCCAATTGCAAATCTTTGACAAACAAAGGGAATCCAGTCTTGCTTCGGAATGCATGAAAGATACATGGCATCTCCAAAGCGATAGAACGGATAATCCTGCCGCTGGAACAGCGTGTTCATCATATGCTTCTTGCTGCCGCATAAGCAGAAAGACACGTCCGACAGATGCTGCCAAACGCCCCTCAGCCGCTTTTGGAAGGCAAGGCTGTCTTCAAAGCTGCCAATTTGCTGAAATTCGTCGATACACACCACGATGCGCATGTTTTTGGCTTCAGCGATTTTTTGAGGCAATGCCAGAATCACTTCTGCATTTTGCTCCAGGCGCCCAATCTCAAACTCAATGCCGAAATCCGTCATCGGATCAGTCCCGAAGGTGATCTTCGGCCCCAGCCTCGACAAAAAAAGCGCAACGGTTTGCGTCCATTCCTCCCATCGATCGGCAGTTGCCTTGACAACGGCAACGGCATAGGCACTCAGAAATTCCGCCTCGTTTCGACAGGGAAACGCGTCAAAGGAGGCAATCCGGATGTGATCCGACGCCGAGAGGCGCGAAACCTTCTGCACCAGGGAGGTTTTTCCCATTCGCCTCGAAGAGATAAGGATCGTGTTGTTCCCGTATTCGAAATTCGCCTTCAGCCTGGCAGTCTCCGCCACACGATCCGTGAACGCGTCACCCTCAACCGGCCGGCCAAATACGAACGGTGCGTTGTGCATGGGACTTCCTTTGAGCAAGTAACAAACGTGTTATAACATCAGCGATAGTAACACGCTTGTGAGCAGCTCTCAGAACTGCCGGCTATTGAACCACCTCTCGGACAGGAGACGGTCGTCAGGCACCCTTTTGTAGCTGTTCGCTGGTTCGACCGAAACGCCGTTCACGACCCTCATACCAGCGAAGGGCTTCCGTCAGTTCGGACTCGCCAAAATCAGGCCAGAGCACGTCCGTGAAATAGATTTCGGCATAGGCGCTCTGCCAGAGCAGGAAGTTGGAAATACGGCATTCTCCGCCCGTACGTATCAGAAGATCGACATCGGGAACGCTCATGAACGGCGTCAGATTCTCGGGCGTGACTTCGAGCCCGGCCTTGACGCATTCGGCCGCTGCCTGGCAGCAGTCCCAGCGGCCGCCGTAGTTCGCGGCAATGACGAGCTCCATTTTGTTGCCGCCCGCCGTGGCTCTTTCGTTTTCCTCGATGGCTTCGCGCACCGTATCGGAAAAAGCCGTTCTGTCGCCGATGACGCGAAGGCGAATGCCGGCTTCGGCGAGCGGCTCACACCAGCGGCGGAGCGCCTGCGCGAAAAGCTTCATGAGCATCGAGACTTCCGCTTCGGGCCTGCGCCAATTCTCGCTCGAGAAGGCAAAAACCGTCAGGCGCCCGATGCCGGCTTTGGCGGCCGCCTCGACAATGCGGTTGAGTGCTTCAACGCCCTGCCTGTGCCCTTCAGCCCTCGGACGCAGGCGCGACTTGGCCCAGCGGCCGTTGCCGTCCATGATGATCGCGACATGATGAGGAATGAGGGAAGCGGACATGAGAAAAAAGGAGGATAAATGATGCACCGAACAACGCAGGCATTGTACACGCTGGTGCCGCGGCGACTGCCCTTGGAAAGCATCCCGTAACGTTTTGCCCGTTTCAGAAAAAAAGATCCGGCAGCATTCTCATGACTGCCGGATCTTCAGACTCCCAAGATGAAGAGCAGTTACTTCGCCGCAGGCTCTTGGGCTGCCGGCGCACCGCCTGCTTCAGTCCGCTTCTTGAGTTCAACCGCGAACATGGCCGCATACTGTGCGACCTGCTGGAGCGTCAGCTGGCCTTTTTCGGCAGGGCCGTTGGCGTTGAATTCGGGCTGGCCGTTCCTGAAGCTCTGAAAGAGGATGGCTTCAAGGGCGTCGCCCTTTTCATTGAGCTTGAGACCGTAGGCCACGCAATGTTCGCAAACGTCCGCCTTGGAGTCTCCCGGCATCAGCTTGACCTCATATCCCGCATACTTGAGGCCTTCGGTGACCGCTTCAGGCATCTGCGCAACCTTGATGTGCGGATTCTGAATCAGACAGATCTGCTGAGCGGCGGATGCAGCCTCTGCGGATGCAGCGGCTTCGTCGGGCTGTGCGCCTCCTCCAAGGGTTGCGCCGCAGCCCGAGAGTCCCAGCGCCATGAGCGCGGCCGTTCCGGCCAGGGCAAAAGTTTTCTTGAACATGGTGTGCTCCCTCCTCAATAGTCATCCTTCCGGTCGGTACCGGCCGCTCCGGCGTCACGAACGTCGCTTGAGGTTTGCAGTGCGAAGAGCGTCGGCCGGAATTGTTGAGCGAACCGGTTGCCCGGATCAGTCCCGTCCTCCAGAGGACGCGGACATAATGGGAAATTGTACCGCCTGAAACGCCGATGCTGTCCATCGGCTCCTCCATCGCCCCTTCCCAGATGGAGATGCCATCGGCATTTTGGTTCCAAACCTGCTCTTCAGTCCGGTCTTCGCCCAACTCCCTCACGACCGTCGCCGACGTCGTCCAGTGCATCCGGCCTTCCCGCCACAAGCCACGCCACCGCGCACCAAAGCACAACCAGAATCATGAGGAGCACCGGCAAGCGTCCGAACCCGAAGACCGAGACCCATCTTCCGGCCACCATGGGCGCGAGTCCCGCCAACAGATAGCCGCCGCACTGCACAAGCCCCGTCACCCGCAGAATGTCTTTTTGAGGCGTCTTCTTCGTCACTGCGGTGAGCGATATCGTCACGACGGCGCCCTGCAGGGCGCCCGTCACAAGAGCGGCTCCCATCAGCCCCGTCCAGCCGCCCAGCCCCTCCATCCAAACGCCAAGTCCGGCAAGATAGACGAGGCCGGCAATCGGGTAGGCGCTTCGGCCCACGGCCAGGAAACCGCACCCGATCGATCCGACAAACATGGCGCCCAGATAGAGCGTCACGGCGTTGACCGCATCCGCCCGGGCAAACCCCGCAGCCTCAAGGCCGGAAGGCATCATCGCCGCCACCGTGAAGGTGAGTCCCGCCTGAAGAGCGACGAACAGGATGAGAAGACCGACGGGCGCCTCCGTCTTTGCCCGGAATCCCTTCTCTTTTCCCGGAATCGGAATGGGTACGGCACCATGCACGGCAGCCCAGGCCAGGGGCGGCAGGGCGGCAAGCCCCCAAAGGGCAAACGGCCCCCACCAGACCGTGAACGTCTCGAGCACCGGCATGACGGAAGCCGTGCCGAGCAGGCCACCGATGCCGAGCACCGCGGTGTAGACGCCCATCACCTGAGACTGACGATCGGAAAAGACAACCTTGACGACGGACGGCACCCATACGTTCAGGCCTGCGATTGAAACGCTCAGAATCAGAGTTCCAATAAAGAGAGCGGGCACCCACTCCGCACATCGGACAAAAGACCCGAGAACGACGCCTGCAAGCGCCAATACCGCAAATGTCCGGCTCCCAAACCGTGCGACGAGCGGAAGCACCGCCAGGCTGCACAGCCCAAAGGCCATGGTCGGAATGCCCGCGAGCACGCCGAAGGCGTCCCAGGACAAGCCGAAGACTTCGCGCACGACGGGCGCCATCGGCCCGACCGCATTGGCGGGACCGCGCATGACGAGCGCGGCCAGAACAACCATGAGAAGGATCTGAATTCGACTGTGCACCGGGGAGATTCCAAAAATCGAGCAAGACATAGACTATGCCCTATCGTAGTCTTCGCCCGGATTGAATTTCACGAACAGAGGGTTTTCACCACCGCTCTCGGCTACCTCCCTCGACCCGTATCGCCGTTGGCATTAGTTCTTTAGGATGAGGTTCATGCCTAAGGCGCGGGTTCCTCGCCGAACCCCGGAGGGCGCCTTCAATCAGACTAACCAGCCAAGGAGAAAAACATCATGCTTTCGAACCGCCGTCGCTTCCTTCAGGGTGCCGCCGCCACGGGCGTTGCCGCCACCGCCGGTCTCTGGAGCCATGCCGCTTCTGCGAAGGTCGCCCCCGTCACGCTCAAGGACCGCAAGTATGAACCGCTGAAGCTGCCGCGCCCGATCAGCCTTGCCGCCCTGACCGTGCTTGACGTTTCGCCCGCCAATCAGGTGCTCTGCGCCGCCAAGGCCGGCTACAGCCACGTGGGCATTCGTCTCGTCCCGGCCACGCCGACCGAAACCCAGTACGACATGATCGGCGACACGCCGATGATTCGCGAAGTCGAAGCCAACCTGAAGGCCACGGGCGTCAAGGTGCTCGACATCGAAATTCTCCGCATCAAGCCCGACACCCGTGCCGTCAACTGGAAGGCCTTCTTTGAAACCGGCGCCCGTCTCGGCGCCACGCAGGTGCTCTGCGCCGGCAACGACCCGGACATCAACCGCCTGACGGACAACTATGCCGAGCTCTGCGAACTCGCTCATCCGTACGGCCTCAACCTCAACATCGAGCCGATGCCCTGGTGCGACGTCTCGACCGTCAAGCAGCAGGGCGAGATCCTTCGCAAGATCAACCGTCCGAACGCCGGCTGCCTCGTCGACCCGATCCACTTCTATCGCGCCAAGAACGACTACAAGGACATCGACAACCTGCCCGCCGGCTCCCTCAAGTACTGCCAGATGTGCGACATCACGGCCGAGATGCCCGACACGATGGAAGGCATCCTCTATCAGGCCCGCAACTTCCGCCTCTCTCCGGGCACCGGTGCGGCCGACCTCGTGCAGCTTCTCAAGCATCTGCCCGACCTGCCGATCTCCATCGAGGCCTGCAATGCCGATCTCGCCCTGACGATGTCTCCGCTTGACCGTGCCCGCATGTACCTCGAAGACATGGTCGCCGTGCTCAACGCCGCCGGCGAACGCTGATCCGGCTGACGAGCTCTCAAAAAGTTCTCCTCTTTTTTTGTGCATCCCCCGCACCGGCGGATTCCTTCGGGAATCCGCCGATTTTTTTGTTCCACCCGTGACAAAAAAGCCTGCAGAACGCATCCTGCAGGCTTTTCGTCAACCGAGACGGCGAACGGTTAAACCGGCATTATTTCCTTGTCCTTCTCGGCCACGACCTTGTCGACTTCGCCGATGTAGCGGTCGGTGATCTTCTGGATTTCGGTTTCGGCGCGGCGCTGATCGTCCTCGCTGATTTCCTTGTCCTTGCAGAGACGGTCGACGTGCGTGTTGGCGTCGCGGCGGAGGTTGCGAACGGCAACCTTGGCGTCTTCGCCCATACCCTTGACGACCTTCGTGAGTTCGCGGCGGCGTTCTTCGGTGAGCGGGGGCAGCGGCACGCGGATCACCATGCCGCTCGTGGCCGGATTGAGGCCGAGGTCGGAATTGCGGATGGCCTTTTCAACGACGGCGACCATGTTCTTTTCCCAGGGCTGAACCGTGAGGGTGCGGGCGTCGCCGACGCCGAGCTGGGCGACCTGCGTGAGCGGCGTCGGGCAGCCGTAGTAGTCGACCATGATGTGTTCGAGAAGGCCCGTGGAGGCACGGCCCGTACGGATCTTCGTGAAGTCTTCGCGAAGCGTTTCGATGGTGCGTCCCATCTTGTGCTGGGTCTGGCTGATGATGTCAGCAACAGTCATTTTTAGCTCCTGATTGGATTTCCGCACAGTCCCTCGCGGACGGGCAGAAAATGCGCCGTACCGCACCATAAGGCGGGCGACGCTTTGGGATTGAAAAAAGTGAAGAGGCTGCGGGCCGTCTGGTCTGCAGGCTCACGTCATGCCGATATTTTATCCAAATATCAGGAATGCACGAGCGTGCCTTCCTGTTCGCCGAGAATGACGCGGCGCAGAGCGCCCTTCTTGTTGATGTTGAAGACCTTGATCGGCAGGCCCTGTTCTCGGCAGAGCGCGAAGGCGGTGGCATCCATCACCTTGAGGTTGGAGCGAAGCGCGTCGTCGAAGGTGATTTCTTCGAACATCGTGGCGGTCGGATCCTTCTTCGGGTCGGCCGTGTAGATGCCGTCGACCTTCGTGGCCTTGATCACGATCTCGGCCCCGATTTCGGCGCCACGCAGCGCGGCGGTCGTGTCGGTCGTCATGAAAGGGTTGCCCGTGCCCGCGGCGAAGATCACGACGCGGCCGAGACGGAGATGGCGAAGGGCCTTGCCGCGAATGTAGGGCTCGGCGACCTGCTCGATGTTGAGGGCGGACTGAACGCGGGCTTCGACGCCGTTGTTGCGGCAGGCATCCTGAAGGGCCATGGCGTTCATGACCGTGGCGAGCATGCCCATGTAGTCGCCCGTGGCGCGGTCCATGCCGGTGGCGCCGAGTGCGACGCCGCGGAAGATGTTGCCGCCGCCCACGACGATGCCGACCTGAACGCCAAGCTCGACGACGCTCTTGATTTCCTCGACCATGCGGGCAAGAACCGTGCGGTTGATGCCGAAGCTGTCTTCACCCATCAGGGCTTCGCCGGAAAGCTTGAGAAGAATGCGCTTGTAGGCGGGCTTGGCCGCCGTTTCCGCCGTCTGATCCATATCGTCACTCCGAAAGTCAAACTGAAAGTTGTGCTGTCAACCATGCCCGCAAGCGTCTGAAAAACGTGCTGCGTAGGCAAAATTACCTAATTATAAGCCACGGTGTTTGGGGCGAAAAAATATTTTTGCGCGCCGAAGATCGGCACCAATGAGTGCGCAATGAGGCCGCATGAAGCGGATGAATGAAGCGCACAAAACAAAAGAAACCTAAACAAAAGAAACCCAACCCAAACAAAACGGGATGTCCCGCAATGGAGGCATCCCGTTTCTTGAGGCCGGTCGAAAAAGCCGGCGGCGCGGAAGGACAAAAATCTCCTTCCGCACGTTTTGACGCTTTTGGCTTAGGCCTGGGCGGCGGCAACCTGAGCGGCGACTTCGGCGGCGAAGTCGTCAACGCGCTTTTCGATGCCTTCGCCGACGACGAAGAGCGTGTAGCCGGCGATCTGGGCACCAGCACCCTTCACGAGTTCGCCGACGGACTTCTTGTCGTCCTTGACGAACGGCTGGTTGACGAGCGTGACTTCCTTGAGGAACTTCTTGACCGTGCCTTCGGCGATGCGTTCAAGCATGGCTTCGGGCTTGCCGGCTTCGCGGGCCTTTTCGATGGCGATGCGGCGTTCGGCTTCGATCTGAGACTGGTCGACGCCGGTCTCGTCGAGAGCCTTCGGCTTGGCGGCGGCGATGTGCATGGCCACGTCGTGGGAGAGTTCGGCATTGCCGCCGATCACGTCAACGATGACGCCGATCTTGGAGCCGTGGATGTAGGAGTTGAGTTCGCCCTTGGCTTCGACGCGGGTGAAGCGGCGGAACGTCATGTTTTCGCCGATCTTGCCGACGAGGGCCTTGCGGACGTCTTCGAGCGTGGCGTCGCCGATCTTGCAGGCGGCGAGGGCTTCGATGTCGGCCGGGTTCTGTTCGGCAACGGCGCGGACGGCGTCAGCGGCCATCTGCAGGAATTCCGGGTTCTTGGCAACGAAGTCGGTTTCGGAGTTGACTTCGAGGATGGCACCGAGCTTGCGATCGTCGGAAAGGTAGACGGCAACAACGCCTTCAGCAGCGATGCGGGCGGCGGCCTTCGTGGCCTTGTTGCCGAGCTTGACGCGAAGGATTTCCTCAGCCTTGGCCATGTCGCCGTCGGCTTCCGTGAGGGCCTTCTTGCATTCCATCATCGGGGCGTCCGTCTTGACACGCAGTTCCTTGACCATCGCGGCGGTAATAGCAGCCATGTTTACTCTCCTAGAGTATCAGTAGAAAATTTATGAATTCAGAATCACGAAAAAAGGGGGTGACATGATGTCGCCCCCTTTCTTCAGCCGGTAGCCTGAGGGCAGAAGTATTTCGACCTGCCAGAGGCTCCTGCTTAAGGACAGAGTCGCGGTACTCTGCGAACGGTCGACATTGTAATGGATGTCGACCGCCGGTGCAGGGATTCCGCTTCAACCGAAATTAGGCAGCGGGCTGTTCTTCGGCTTCAGCAGCCACTTCGACGAATTCTTCGTCAGCGGCGGCTTCGACGATTTCCGTCTGGCTGTCGGCACGGCCGGCCAGAACGGCGTCGGCGATGCCGCGGGCGTAGATGGCGACGGCCTTGGAGGAGTCGTCATTGCCCGGAACGACGTAGTCAACGCCAGCCGGAGAGTGGTTCGTGTCGACGATGCCGATGACCGGGATGCCGAGCTTGTTGGCTTCCTGGATGGCGATCTTGTGGTAGCCGACGTCAACGATGAAGAGGGCGTCGGGAAGGCCGTTGAGGTCCTTGATGCCGCCGATCGACTTGTTGAGCTTCTCAACGTTGCGCTGGAAGTCAAGGGCTTCCTTCTTCGTCAGGTTGGCAGCGGAGCCGTCTTCGAGCTGCTGTTCCATGTCCTTGAGACGCTTGATCGTGCCGCGCACCGTCTTGAAGTTGGTGAGCGTACCGCCGAGCCAGCGCTGGTCAACCCAGCAGCTGCCGCAACGCTGGGCTTCGGCGGCGATGATTTCGCGACCGCCGCGCTTGGCGTCGACGAAGAGGATCTTGCCGCCCTGAGCGGAGAGCTGACGGGCGAACTTGCAGGCTTCTTCGAACTTGGCAACCGTCTTTTCGAGGTTGATGATGTGAATCTTGTTGCGGGCGCCAAAGATGTACTGACCCATCTTCGGGTTCCAGAAACGGGTCTGGTGACCGAAGTGGCAACCAGCTTCAAGCATTTCACGCATGCTGACCATGATTTAATTCTCCAAGGTTTAGAGTCTGACACGTCCTGATAAGGAAACATCCCCTTTGCGGGGGAGATCAAGCGCCGGAGAGCCGCCGGACACTCGCAATCGAATGCCGCAGAGGCCGGGCGCAGCACCTCGGAACAGAACGTGCGCTGATTTCACCCGGGGCCGACCAAGGCACACCGGGCAGTATGAACAAAGCCGGAGCGCGGGGCTCCGGATCCGAAAGCGTACGATTATACGTGAGCCCTGAGCGGCGTTGCAAGCGCATCGCGCAAATTTCTTCGGCGCCCGTCCCGTTTTCACGCCCGCCTCCATCGTCCGCCGCCGCGCCCGCTCCCGTTTGTCCCGGCCGAATTGGTGTACTATCGCCGATAAGAACTGCGGGCCGCCTCACGGCGCGAAGCGCACCCGCACCCGTGCAACAGTATTTCAACAGCAAAGAATTCCGCACACATCATGGCCATCCACATCAAAACGCCGGAAGAGATTGCGGGCCTGCGCATCGCCGGCCGCCTCGCCTCCGAGCTTCTCGACTACCTGACGCCCTTCGTCAAGCCCGGCGTCACCACGGGCGAACTCGACAAGCTCGCCTACGACTATACGGTCAACGTTCAGAAGTGCATTCCCGCCTGCCTCGGCTACCAGCCCGAAGGCATGACGCCCTATCCCGCCACCACCTGCATCTCGATCAACCACGTGGTCTGCCACGGCATCCCGGGCGACAAGAAGCTCAAGAACGGCGACATCGTCAACATCGACGTCACGAGCATCAAGGACGGCTTTCACGGCGACACGTCCCGCATGTTCGTCGTCGGCAAGCCGACCATCGCGGGCAAGCGCCTCTGCGACCTCGCCTTCAAGACGATGTGGGCCGGCATCGAGGCCGTGCGTCCGGGCGGCACCTTCAACGACATCGGCGTCGCCTGCCAGGCCTTCGCCGACAAGAACGGCATTTCCGTCGTGCGCGACTACGGCGGCCACGGCATCGGCCGGGGCTTTCACGAGGAGCCCCACGTCCACCACTTCCCGATCAAGCAGCCCACGCCCAAGTTCGTCCCCGGCATGGTCTTCACGGTCGAACCCATGGTGAACGCCGGCCGCTACGGCGTCACGATGCTCGGCGACGGCTGGACCGTCGTCACGCGCGACCGTTCGCTCTCCGCCCAGTGGGAGCACATGGTGCTCGTCACCGAAACGGGCTACGACATCCTGACGACCTCCGCGGGCACGCCCGAGCCGCCCGACTTCGTCAAGGGCTGGAAAAAGCCCGAAGGCCTCTAAGGTCCCAACCCCGCCCGCCGTCCCTTGAGCGGCGGGCCTTCCTGCGGGACGCGCCCGCTCTGCGCCCCGCATCCCGCTCCGTGGGAATATTCGCATGCCCGCAGATCCCGCCGCCCATCGACCGGTCATCCTGATCCCGGTCTACAACCATCCGGACACGGTGGAGGACGTCGTCAGACGCCTGCTCTCCATGGGCGCCGCCGTTCTTCTCGTCGACGACGCCTCCGACCCGCCCGCGCGGCAGGCCTGCGAACGATGCAGGGCCATGGGCGCAAGGCTCGTGCGCCGTGCCGCAACCGGCGGACGCGGCGCATCGATGCTCACGGGCTTCAAGGCCGCCCGACAGGCGGGCTTCACGCATGCCCTCGTCTTTGACGCGGGCGGCAGGCACGATCCGGACGCCGTCCGACAATTCCTCGAAGTCTCCCGCAAGCATCCCAACGACCTCGTCTGCGGCTATGCGCGGACGTTTCGCGCTTATCCGCGACGCGAACGGCTCGCCCGCAGGCTTGCCGACGCAGGCGCATGCCTTGCCGCACTCAGCCTAGCCCCCAGGGACGTCATGTGCCGCCTGCGCGTCTATCCGCTCGTCGCACTCTCGCAGCTCTGCGCCTGCATCGGACTCGGGCCCCGAGCCGAATTCGAATTGGAGGCCCTCGTGCGGCTCATGTGGCTGGGGCTTCGCCTTCGCATGCTCCCCATCGAACCCAGACCGCCCGCCGACGGCGTCTCGCACTATCAGCCCCTTCGCGACACGCTGCGCGTTGCCGGCATGAGCGCGAAGCTCTTTCTCATCATGCTCACGCGCCTTCCGGCGGTGCTCGTCTCCCGCAGCGTCGGCTGGTCGCCCGCCCCGGCCCTCGGCTCCGAATCCCCTCAAACACGTCCCGCGCACCAAATACAACCGAGTTCATCCCATGACAACAGTCTCTGACGCTCCTCTTCCCGGCATCCGCGAAATCTTCGATCGCGACCGCGAACGCCTCGCGTGCGAATGGGAAGCCAAACGCGACAGCGAGGCCTATCTGAGGGCCCACACCAGCGTGCTCGACACGGCGGTGCTCGCCATGCTCGCCGAGAGCGGCCTGCCCGCAGACCGCATCGCCGTAGCGGCCGTCGGCGGCTACGGACGCGGCGAACTCTACCCCTATTCCGACATCGACCTTCTCGTGCTCACCGACGAGTCCGTCAAGGAGGACGAAGCGGCTCTGGCGGCCATTGCCGCCTTCACGACGCGGCTCTGGGAACTAGGCCTCACGGTGGGCGCCTCGGTGCGGAGCACGTCGGAATTTCTCTCCGAGGCTGCCGAGGACGTCTCCGTTGCGACCACGTACCTCGAGAGCCGCTGCCTTTGGGGCAACGGCAGGCTCTATGCGCAGGCGAGAATGCGCTTTTCGCAGACGCTCGACCCCAAGCGCTTCTTCCGGGACAAAATGCTTGAGCTCGTGCGCCGCCACCAGAAGTTCGAGGACACGCCCTATTCGCTCGAGCCCAACATCAAGGAAAGCCCGGGCGGGCTGCGCGACCTGCAGGTCTTTCTCTGGTGCGCGCAGGCGGCGGGCTTTGCGCAGTCGGTCTCCGACATGGCGGCCGCAGGCCTCATCACCGAGCGCGAGATGCATACGCTCGTCGCCTGCGAGCGCCATCTTGAAGCCCTTCGCATTACGCTCCACCTTCTGACGCACCGCGTTGAAAACCGTCTGCTCTTTGACGTGCAGGAGGCGCTCGCCCGAGCCATGGGCTACAGCGCCACGGCGCAGCTCAGGCCTTCCGAAGCGCTGATGAAGCGCTACTACCTCAACGCCAAGGCCGTCGTGCAGATGTCTGTGATTCAGCTTCAGGCCATCGCCGACCGGCTCTTCGGCAGCTGCGGCGACGCGCCAGCCCTGCGCCTCGAAGCCGCCTTCGTCGCGCGCGGCGACGAGATGGATCTCGCGCACGACGACGTCTTCAAGACCGATCCCAATGCGATGCTGAGGCTCTTCTACGTCTATCATTCGCACCCGGAACTCACCCGCCTCTCGACACGGCTCCTTCGCGCCCTCTGGCACGCCGCCCCGACGATCGACGACGCCTTCAGGCACGATCCGATCAATCAGGCGACCTTCCTCGACATTCTGCGCATGCCCAAGGGCACCTACCACTCGCTCAAGCTCATGAACATGTGGGGCGTGCTCGGCCGCTTCCTGCCGCCCTTCCGGCACATCGTGGGGCAGATGCAGCACGACCTCTACCACATCTTCACCGTGGATCAGCACACGCTGCGCACGGTGCGCAACATCAGGCGCTTCGCACGCAGCGAATTCGCCCACGAATATCCCCTCTGCTCCCAGATCATGGGAGAGATTCCCGACAACTGGCGTCTGGCGCTCGCGGGCCTCTACCACGACATCGGCAAGGGACTCGGAGGCCACCACGAAGTCGTCGGCGCGGAAAAGGTCACGGCCTTCTGCCGCGCCTTCGGGCTCGATGACGCCACCACCGACTTCGTCGCCTTTCTCGTGAGGGAGCACCTGACGATGAGCCTCACGGCCCAAAAGCGCGACATCTCCGACCCCGAGGTCGTCCGGCGCTTTGCCGACGTCGTCAAGACGAAGACGAGACTCGGCGCCCTCTACCTTCTCACGGTTGCGGACATCCGCGCGACGAGCCCCAAGGTATGGTCGCCCTGGAAGGCGCAGCTTCTCGAGACGCTCTACCGCTCGACGCTCGCCATGCTGCAGGGCGAGGAGACGGCCGTCTCGACCGAGCACACGCTCGCGCAGCGCAAGACGCGGGCGCTTGAAATCCTGGGCGGCACGGTTTCCGACGCCGAGCGCGAAGCCTTCTGGCGCGAACTCAACGTCGTCTACTTCATGCGGCATACGCCCGAGGAAATCGCCTGGCACACGGCTTCGCTCGCAGCGCGCATGCACACCCCCGAGCCCGTCGTCGAGGTGCGGCGCAGCGAGCGCATGGGCGGCATTCTCGTCCTTCTCTACCTGCCCGACCGCAAGGACCTCTTCCTGAGGGCCGTCGCGGCGCTCGGCAAATGCAGTCTCTCCGTCGTCGACGCGCGCGTGCACACAACTCGCCACGGCTGGGCGCTCGACACCTTCCTCGTCACCGACCGTTATGAACGCGGGGACGAAGAGGCGCTCTCCGCTCGTATAACGCGGGAAATGATGAAGCTTCTCACGGGCGACGGTCCGCTTCCGCCCGCCCCGAAGGGCAAGCTCTCAAGACGCTCGCGGCACTTTCCCACCCGCACCGTCGTGACGACGCTTCCCGATGAGAGCGGCCGGGCCTGGATTCTCAACATCATCTGCACGGACCGCCCCGGCCTCCTCTACAGCATCTCCGAAGTGCTCGCCCGCTACCGCATCAACCTGCAGACCGCGCGCATCGCCACGCTCGGCGAACGGGCCGAGGACGTCTTTCTCATCGATGGCCCCGCGCTCGCGGACGACGAGACGCTTCTCGAAATCGAAGCCCGGCTCGTTGAGGCGGCAGCCCCGCCGAAATAAGGCTCGGAGCTCAAAACGCAAAATCCGCCGGAACTCACGTTCAGGCGGATTTTGCGTTGAGGGCAGCCCTCAATGAAGCGAATTGTAGAAGTCGCTGTAACCCTGCAGAAGCTTCGTCAGGCCACTCGTGCCGTAGCGGCACACCAAATTCTCCTCTTGCGAAAACAGGCTCGTGCCAAGCCCGATCTTCGCGGTGCTCGTCGCGCCGTCCTTTAGCGTCGACGCAAACTCAATGCCCATGGCATGAAGGATGGTGGGCGCCATGTCCATCGGCGCAAAGCCGCAGTCCCGAACGGCAGGATTCGTCCTTTGCGAATTCAGAACGGCAGCAAAGATTTCACGATTAGGCGCCTTTTGCGTGAAATTCGTGAAGTTATTGGCGAAGTCCTGCCACGGATGGTCGCCCACGACGACGATCACCGTCTCGTCGTACCAAGCCTGAGTCTTTGCCCAGCTCAGACAATCGGCGAGCAGCTTCGACGTGAATCGGAAGGCGTCCTTGGCGTTGTGATGCCGCCTTTCTTCGGGCGGCGCCCATCCCGTCGGGAAGTGAGTGTCTACGGTTTCGAAACCCAGCGCAAACGGCCGGTCCTTCTCGAGGTTCTTCTCAATGTAGGCCTTGAATCGCTCCATCAGAAAGCGGTCGTTGAAGTCCCAGAAGCCCCGTCGCCCGTCATTGAGCTCAAAGCCTTGAGCGAGCCAGTCTTCCTTGAAGAAGGTTTCAGTCACGCCGTGAACCTTCAGGAAGTCGCCCTTGTGAGTGAAGTTCCTCGAGGTGCCGCTGAAGAAGGCCGTCTGATAGCCGGCCTGCTGGAGCAGATTGAAGATGCCCGGCGACTTTTTCAGCATGACGCCGAACGCGTTGGTGTTCGCATCGTTGTGAATGTCGACCGGCAAATGCGTGAGCGGCATCCCGAGCGTCTGCGCGGATATGCCGTCGAGCGTGAAGTAGCCGCCCGGCGTCTTTCGATACCCGCGAAGACGCAGGCCGCCTTCTGTAGCCTCCATGAGTTCCGGAATCAGGTTTTCGCCGTACGCCGCCTTGTCCGCATACCCGTACTCGAGCGACTCCGAAAAGATCAAAATCAAATTTTTGGGCCTGCCGGTCGTGAACCGGGCACTTTCCGGACTCAAGCGCGCATAGTGATCTTCAACGAACGGCGTGTCGGCCTGGGCGAGATAGTCCACCACCTTGAGCCTGCGGTTGACGCTTTTGCCCGTCGCCAAAATCACGGCCAGAAGGATCACGCACAGCAGAATGATCGGCTTTTCGTCGATCGCCCGCCTGATCGCGAGAAGCTTCGTCCAGCACCACCTCAAGGCGCAGAGGACCATGGCCCAAAGCCTCACCAGCCAAGCGAGGAACGGATCGGCGGACGCCCTGAGCGTGGCCTTTGTGAGCACGCTGTGCGCCGCGCCGAAAATCAGAATGACCGCAAGCACCGCCAGCAGCACGTACGGGATGGCTCGAATCCCGTACGCAACCATGATGGCCGGATCGCAGGCTTCGGAGGTTCTGACATTGAAGATCATCGACTCGATGCTGACCGAACCGAAGGTCTTGCGCACATAGGTCGAGGCAATGTAGAGCGTCGTCGAAAGCGAGGCAATCGCCGCAAGCAGATAGATGCAGAACTTGAGCAGTTTGGGAGGAAGCTTCATGACAACGGCGCTGCAGCTCCTGCGAAAAGCGGAAGGCTCCGGCCCCGCCCACCAGGGAGTGCAACATTATTGGTTAAAAAAAAAACGGCTATTTTATCCCCAAAGTTTCACCCACACCACCCGCTCCACACACTTTTTTGAGATTTCGCAAATTTGACCTCTCCCGCAAAGACAGTCGACTCAAGCCGTCCCTGCGCCCGCCTCGGACGAACGTCCTCAACCCGCCATCCATCAAATACAATCTACTCGGCACCGCTAAGGGAAAAGGACATGCAATTCTATGGACAGGCTCACGAAGTGGAGGCGCTGAACCTTGAGCTGAGGCTCTCCGAACGGTACTCTCGACTTGCAGTCATCACGGGCCGGAGAGGCTCGGGCAAGACCGCGCTGGTTCTCAAAACCGTCGCAGGCTGCGGCCGCCCGACGCTCTATTTCCTCTGCCGTCGGCAATATGCGCAGGAAGAGCTTGCCCGGCTTTGGATGAGCGAGATTCGAACAACCTTCGGGCTTCGAGAAGACGACGGCCCTCGACGTCTGACGCTCGCGAACGTCATCAAGTTCGTCATGACGCTTTCCCGAGAATGTCCCGCCATCATGATTCTCGACGACTGTCAGGAATTGGACCATGTCGCGCCCACCTTCTGGGGCGATCTGCAGGGCGTCTGGGATTTGGGCAAAGACGATTCGAGGCTTTTACTCGTCATGATCGGCTCGCCCGTAGCCGCGATTCATGCCATTTTCGCCGACGCCGGCGAACCGCTCTTCGGACGTCTGGACCTGTTGATGACCGTGCGTCCGTTCTCGCCTGTGGTTCTGAGGGAAGTTTTCCTGGACTCCAATCCCAAGGGAACGCCCGATGATCTGCTGACGCTTTACGCCGTCACGGGCGGCACGGCGCGCCATGTCTCACATTTGGCGCAAAACGCGCCCTTGACGCGCACGGGCATCGTCAACCACATCTTTTCAGAGGACGGCGACTTCCTGCGCGCCGAAGGCGACGCGCTGCTCGCCCGGGACTTCCGCACTCAGTCACCAACGTGCGAACGCATTTTGAGAGCATTGGCCCGCGGCACGGCAACACGGACCGACATCGTCGATCAGCTGCAGGGCGCAGACATCGCTACCGACATGGACCGTCTGGAAAAGCGCTTCAGACTCGTTCGCAAAGTTGAACCTCTCTTTTCCCGGCATCCCGGCGTCATTCGCCATGAGATCACCGACCCGTACTTCAGGTTTTGGTTTCGCTTCATCGAACCCGCGCAATACCAATCGCTTGCCGAACGCGGCAACTGGGAGGCGCTCCGGTCGATCTGCATGAACGCTCTTGACCAATACACGGAGAGAACGCTCAAAGATTGGTACCGCAATCTGTTTGGCGGCAATCCGCATTGGACGCAGACCGGCCGCTGGTGGGACCGAAAGGGCGCCAACGAGATCGACTTGATTGCGATGAATGAATTGACGAATGCGTTCATGATTTTCGAAATCAAGCGAAACGCCGACAAAATCAAGCATGATGTACTGGCGCTCAAGGCCAAGGCTTTTCTGGAAGCGTGCCGGCCGGCGCTCAAGAAATATCCGGAGCCTCTGATCCGCGGTCTGTCTCTCGATACGCTGCTCCACGATCCCGCCGAACTCTGAGGAAAAATCTCAATGAGGACGGGAGGCCGGCCGCGCAGGCTCGCCTCCCGTCCATTTTCGGCCGGAAACTTTTCCGGCTCACTGACCGTTGGGCTGCAAAACGGGTGCCTCCGGGCGAATGACGGGCGCGTCTGCCTCATTCGCTCGAAGCTTGAAGGGCACGAGACGGAAAATGCGCGTCTTGCCGGCAACCCAGCGCGCGAGAAGCGCGAAGAGAAAGACCTCCGCCATGAAGCCGAAGAAGGCGACGTAGGCGAACCAGACGTTCTGCGCTTCGTTGACGATCGGAATGATGAGCCAGCGCAGGTCGCCGTGAACGATGTAGACGAACATCGAAAGGCCGCCCGTCCAGACGAGGAACTTCGAGGCGGAGAGCTTCTCGCGAAAAACGCCGTAGAGGAGGAAAAGGGCCGTCACCACCGAGAGGAAGCTCAGATGGAAGAATTCGGGATCGACGAAGGTGAGCGGCAGCACCGCGGCGAGTCCGAAGACCGCCGTTGCCGGAATGCGCCGGCCTGCGGCCAGCCACGCGCCGAGCAAAAAGAGCGGCAGCTGCCCGAGAGGCGTCGCGTAAACCAGGACGCCCGCATCGAGAAGCGGCTGATAGAACGCATAGGCGCCCGTCATCGCGAGAGCCGCGACGCCGCCGGCAAGCCATGCGCTTCCCGTGGCCAGTCGGTAGACGAGCGGGAAGAGCAGATAGCACTGCACGATGAGCGCCATGAACCACCAGACGGTCACGAAGTAGCCAAAGTCGCCGGGGCGAAGGTTTTCGGTGAAGGTGAGAAAGACGAGGTACTTTCTGAAGAATTCGGCGTCGGGCAGGCTGCCGTAGGCGAGCAGCTTGTAAAAGATGAGCACGGCGACGCCCACGACCGTCAGCAGCACGATCTTGGCTATCTGATTGCCCGCCATGCGCCAGAGGTTCGCCGTCGAGATGCCGCCCTGCTTCGCGGCGATGCCGAGCGCCTTCTTCATGAGGCCGTAGCCCGAGAGCACAATGAAGACGTGCACGCCGTAGTGCCCGAAGAAGGAGACGAGCGGGTGGAAGGCGTCAAAGGGATTGGCGGCGATCTGTTCGACCATGTTGCGGAAGGTCGCCTCGCCGAAGGCCATCTCGTTTTCGCCCGGAAAAGGCTTGACCTGATGGAAGAAGTTGTGCGCGGCAATAAGGAGAATGGCCAGCGCCTTGAGAACGGCGGAGTCGTTTCGGGTAAGCTCCGCGCCGCCGAAGACGGATCGCTCGTAGAGATGAGTGAGCCTTTGCATGTCGCGTGTCCGGTGTGGGCCGGCGCAAGGCCGGTCGTTGACGGGCCGGAGCCCTGCTCCGGTCGTACGGACGACGATTCCGGCAAGAGGACGCCGCTTAACAACGCCGATTAACACCGCCAATTAACAACGCCGATTAAGGACGTCGCGCGACCCGTGTCATGAAGGGAACATCCGCTCGCCGCAGTCTTCGCCCGATGTCCCATTATGTCTGCGGACCGCAGCAGACCCGCACCCCTTTTTGACCCTGCATCGGACTTTGCGTTTGGCAACATCCTCCAAACATTTGTTTACGACACTCGGAGGCAATCCTTTGTCCCGCAGTCAAAGCGGGCAGCACGGCATGCAGCCTCTCCGGCATGAAAAAAGAGGAGAAGGCTTCATTCACCCTCTCCTCCTGCGGCATATTGCATCTTGCGGCTATTGCACCTTGCGGCTATTGCATCGTGCAGCGAACGCCGAGACCGTCCTCAGGACTGCGGATTCTGAGGCGCCCCGGACGTCTGGCCCGGCTTCTTTCTCTGTCGATGGTGACGGGCCCGGCGCGTCGTGACGCCGACGTTTTCGACATTCATCTTCGGCATGTCCTCGATGCCTTCGCCGCCGAGTGCCCGAATCTGCTCGCTCAACTTTGCGATGACGGCATTCTGATCATGCGTGACACGGACAAGCTCCTTGATGGCGACGGAGTACGGGTCGTCGCTCTTTTCAACGGCGTAGGCCTCGAAGCGCTTGGCTTCGTCGGGCTTGTGCTCGCCCGCCTGGCGGCCCGGCACGCCCACGATGGTGGCGCCTGCGGGGACGGGCTTGACGACGACGGCGTTGGAGCCGATGCGCGCGCCTTCGCCCACGGTGAAGGCGCCGAGCACCTTTGCGCCGGCGCCGACGATCACGTTGGGCTCAAGCGTCGGGTGGCGCTTCGTGCCTTCGGCAAGGCTCGTGCCGCCGAGCGTCACGCCATGGTAGAGCGTGCAGTCGTCGCCCACCTCGGCGGTCTCGCCGATCACGACGCCCATGCCGTGGTCGATGAAGACGCGGCGGCCGATGCGCGCCCCGGGATGAATCTCGATGCCGGTGAGAAAGCGCCCGGCGTGCGAAACGACGCGGGCGAGCGACTTCCAGTCCTGAATCCAGCACCAGTGCGACAAGCGGTGGATCATCACGGCGTGAAAGCCCGGATAGGCAAGGATGACCTCCCAGCGGGAATGTGCCGCAGGGTCCTTCTGCATGATGGTCGCAATGAGTTCGCGTGCGTACTGAAGCATGGATGTGTCTCGGTGGAACAAGGCCCTTTTGCCGGGCCGAAAAGTCTATTGTGTCAGAAAGCGGAATGATCCGCAGGAGAAGCCTTCGCGAAGAGACGGCTCAGGCGCCTTTCTTGGTTCCCATGCGCTCGCGCTTGGGCCGGATGATCGCCGCGCAGATGCCGCGGAGCAGATCGATCTCGGTCTGCGTGAGGCCGCTTCGGCCGAAGAGCCGCCGCGTGATCGGCATCAGGTTCTTGGGGTTGGCCGGATCGTGCACGCCGCAGGCGGTCATGGCATTCTCCCAATGGCGGTAGAACCCTTCGACGGCCTCGACGCTCGCGGGCTCTTCGTGCTCGAATCGCGACTGCCAGTCATAGAGCTCGCCCTCATGGCCTTCGGCCGCCATGAGCGCCATGTGCATCTCATAGGCCGTGATCTGAACGGCCTGCGCCAGATTGAGGCTCGGACTCGCCGGATCGGCCGCGATGGCGGCGCAGCCCTGGCAGAGCATGACCTCTTCGTTCGTCAGGCCGCTTCGTTCGGTCCCGAAGACGAAGGCGACGTCGCCCTTCATCTCGTCGAGCCATGCGACGGAGCGCTCGGCGGCGGGCCGCAGCGGACTCATCGGCGGCCCGAACTCGCGGTCGTACCCCGTCAGCGCCCAGGCAAAGGTCACGCCCTCGAGCGCCTCGGCGAGCGTGGCGTGCGTGCGCGAGGCCTCAAGCACGTCGACGGAGCTCGTCGCATAGGCGACGGCCTCTTCGTGGGTTCGATAGTCCGCCTCGCGCGGCGCGACGACGCGAAGATCTCGAAAGCCCATGGTCTTGACGGCGCGGGCGGCGGAGCCGATGTTGCCCGGATGCGCAGGCTCGCAGAGCACGAAGCGAACGCGGGAGGCAAGCTGAGGAATGTCCATGTCAATGAATCCGAAAGCGTCTGCGGCGCAAGACGAATGCGGGCCGCAGGTTGTCGCGGCGAAGCTTGTGGAGGCTTCCGCCGCTGGGAATCCGCCCATTCTACCGAAATTTTTCCGCCGCCCCCGTGCGGCGCAGGGCCGCGCGAGCGCCGTCGACCGAACACCGGGGCCGCTTTGCGCTTTCAACAGCCTCTGCGATCGGCTAAAATAATTGTTTGCGCCGGCCCGGGTCGAGCCCTCTGCTCCCCGACTGCGCGCCGCAACGTTTTACCTCCCATATTGTTATCCCGTATGAAATCGCCTTATATCGCCGTCGCCGTCAAGGCCGCCCGTCGCGCCGCTTCGGAAATCTCCCGCGCCGCCGCGAGCCTCGACACCCTCGAAATTGAAAGCAAGTCCGTCAACGATTTCGTGACCGCCGCCGACCGCGCCGCCGAAGCCGCCATCGTCGACTGCCTGCAGCACGCCTATCCGGATCATGCCATCCTCACGGAGGAAGCAGGCCGCATCGGTGCCGCCAAGAGCGACTACCTCTGGATCGTCGATCCGCTCGACGGCACGCTCAACTTCATGCACGGCATTCCGCAGTACGCCGTTTCCATTGCGCTTGCCTATCGCGGCGAAGTGGTCGCCGGCGTCATCTACGACGTGGCGAAGAACGAACTCTTCACGGCCGCCAAGGGCGAAGGCGCCTTCCTCGACAACCGCCGCATCCGCGTCTCCGACCGCAAGGACATGAACCGCGCCGTGATCGGCACGGGCTTCCCGTTCCGCCGCACGGACGACTTCAAGGGCTACATGATGAGCTTCATGCGCGTTGCCGAACGCACCGCCGGCATCCGCCGTCCGGGCTCCGCCGCGCTTGACCTCGCCTGGGTGGCCGCCGGCCGCTACGACGGCTTCTGGGAGTCCGGCCTCAGCAAGTGGGACATCGCCGCAGGCGGTCTGATGGTCCTCGAAGCGGGCGGCCTCATCACCGACCTCTCGGGCGGCGAAGACTGGCTCGAACAGGGCCGCGTCTGTGCGGCCACGCCGCGCATCTTCGCACAGCTCCTGCCGCTCGTGGGCAAGCTGCCCGCCGCCGGCGAACAGAAGGCCTAAATCCGCTTCCGCCTTTTTGAGCCCGACGGGCCGGATCGATTCGTCGTCCGGCCCTTTTTCATCCTTTCATCCGTTCACCATCAGGGTTCGCCCACGCGCGCCCTTCCTTCCAGAAGCTCCCATGACCGAAACCTTCATTCACGACGAAGACCTTGATCTCAACGACTTCACGCCTGCGATGCGCCAGTTCATCGAGGTGAAGCGCCGTTATCCGGAGACGCTCGTGCTGTTTCGCATGGGGGACTTCTATGAAACGTTCTTTGACGACGCCGCCAAGGCGAACCGCCTCATCGGCATCACGCTCACGAAGCGCGGCAAGCTCAAGAACGGCGACCCGATCCCGATGGCCGGCATTCCGATGGTCTCGCTCGATCAGTACGTCGCGCGCCTCGTGAAGCTCGGCGAATCGGTCGTCATCGCCGAGCAGCTCGGCACGCCGGGAAAGGGCCTGATGGAGCGCCGCATCTCGCGCATCATCACGCCGGGCACCCTTACGGACACGTCGCTCCTGCCGGAAAAAACGGACGCCGTGCTTCTTTCCGTCTCGCGTCCCGCCGGCAAGAAGGCCCTCTGGGGCTTTGCGTGGCTCACGCTCTCAAACGGCGACTTTTTCGCCACCGAGGTGACGGACGAGCAGTTCGACTCCGAAGTGGCCCGCATTGCGCCGTCCGAACTTCTCGTCACCGAAAAGCTTCGCGACACGATGCGGGCAACCCACCCGGAGGTCACCGTCACGCCGATGCCCGCCTGGCACTTTGATGCGGAGCACGGCGAAGAGGCCCTCAAGAAGACCTTCGGGCTCGACAATCTCGACGCCTGGGGCGTGAGCGGCAAGGAGGGCGTGCTCGCCGCAGCCAACGCGCTCCTTGACTACACGACCGAAACCCAGGTCGACATGATTCCGTTCATCAGCCCCCTGAAGCTCACGGACGAATCCGAATACATCATCATCGACCCGGCGAGCCGGCGCAATCTTGAGATTTCGGACTCCATCCGAAGCGAGGGACGCGGCCCCACGCTCTTTTCCGTACTCGACAACTGCGGCACGTCGATGGGCAGCCGCGAGCTTCGCCGCTGGCTCAACCTGCCGCTCACCAAGGCCGACGAGGCGGGAGGCCGGCACGACGCCCTCGCGGCGCTCGCCGAAGATCAGGATTTCTCAACCTTCATCGAGACGCGTCTTCAGGGCCTGCCCGACATTGAGCGCATTGCAAGCCGCATCGCACTCGGGACGGTGCGCCCCAAGGAGCTCGCTGCCCTTCGCGACGCGCTTCCGATCGTGGCCGAGGTGAACGCCGAAATTGCCCGGCGCGACGAGGCCTGGTTCGGCATGACGGCCGGAGCCCTCACGCTTCCCGTGGAAATCTTCGCGAACCTCGAGGCAGCGCTCCTCGCCGAACCCGCGACGCTTCTGCGCGAAGGGGACGTCATCCGCTCAGAATTCAACAAGGAGCTCAGGCAGCTTCGCGAGATGCGCGACAACACGGGCAAGTTCCTGCTCGACCTTGAAGAGCGCGAGCGCAGGAAGACGGGGCTCTCGACGCTTCGCGTGGAATTCAACCGCGTGCACGGCTTCTACATCGAAGTCTCGAAAGTGCAGGCCGCCTCCGTCCCCGTGACCTACCACCGCAGGCAGACTCTCAAGAACACCGAGCGCTTCATCACGCCCGAGCTCAAGGACTACGAAGACAAGGCGCTCTCCGCGAAGGAGCGCTCCGCCGCGCTTGAAAAGGAACTCTACGACGGGCTCGTAAGCTCGATCTCGGGACATGTGCCGGCCCTCATGGCCGCCGCCCGCGCGCTCGCCCAGCTCGACGTCGCCGCGACGCTCGCGCGCCATGCGGTCGAGCACCACTGGGTGCGTCCGACCCTCACGAGCCGCCCGGGCATCGAAATCGTCAAGGGCCGCCATCCGGTGGTCGAAACGACGATCGAATCCTACGTGCCGAGCGACTGCCGCCTCGGCGACGGACGCCGCTGCCTCATCATCACGGGCCCCAACATGGGCGGCAAGTCAACCTACATGCGCGCCGTGGCCCTCATCACGCTCCTTGCCTGGGCGGGCTCCTTCGTGCCGGCCGAATCGGTGACGATCGGCCCCGTCGACCGCATCCACACCCGCATCGGCGCATCCGACGATCTTGCCCGGGGCCGCTCGACCTTCATGGTCGAAATGACGGAGGCCGCCGCCATCCTGCATCAGGCGACGGACCGCTCGCTCGTGCTGATGGACGAAATCGGACGCGGAACAGCAACCTTTGACGGTCTCTCGCTTGCAGGCGCGATTGCTCAGGAGCTCGTGGAGTCGACGCGCTCGCTCACGCTCTTCGCCACCCACTACTTCGAGCTCACGCAGCTCGCCGCCAACCTCAAGGAAGCCGCCAACGTGCACGTCTCCGCCGCGCAGACGCGCTCCAAAATTGTCTTCCTGCACGAAATTGAGGACGGCCCGGCCAGCCGCAGCTACGGCATTGCCGTGGCGCAGCTCGCGGGCGTGCCCGCCCCCGTCGTGCGGCGGGCACGCGCCATGCTCGCCAAGCTTGAGAATCGGGAAGCCGCCATCGATTCCCCTCAGGCCGATCTCTTCGGAGACGGTCTCCTCCTCGAAGGCCGGACATCCTCCGCCGCCGTTCTCGAGACCCCCGCAGAACCCGATCCGGCATTGCGTGAATTTGCGGAAACGGTTGCCGGTCTCGACGTCGACAGCCTGACGCCCCGCGAAGCCCTCGCAAAACTCTACGAAATCCGCGAAGAAGCCATCAAGGCCGCACGCTGAAATTCAAACTGCGTCCGAACCCAAAGTCAAACGGCGTCGCACCTCATTTCATGTCGCAAACCGACAAGGATCAGGCGCGACGCCATTTTGCAAACCCGATAAAAACCTCTAAAATTAACGGAATTTTCTAGTTTCGGATCCCCGGGAGTCTTTTCATTGTGTCTAAACAGGATCAGCTTTCCACAGATGAAGAAGCGCTCTTTCGCGACATTCATCACCACATTCTTCGCCAAGCCAAGGCAGGCGAACGCATTGATACGGAGACGGAACTAGCCAACCGCTTCAACGTCACGCGCTACAAGGTGCGCAAGGCGCTGAGCGTTCTCTCACAGATGGGCGTCGTCGACCGCGCTCCCAAGCGCGGCATGACCGTCAACGCACTCGGCCCCAAGAACCTCACCGCCCAGATTCAGGTTCAGATGGACATTGCGAACTTCGACATCCGCGAGTTCATCGAGGCCCGCCTGCTCATTGAAGTGAACATCATTCCGCTTGCGATCCGCCGCATGACGCCGGCCCTCCTCGGCCGGCTTGAAGACGCCCTCTACCGCATCGAGGCCAATGCCGACGATACGGAAGAAGCCGACCGCTGGGACCGCGAGTTCCATCTTCTTCTGCTTGAAGCCTGCGGCAACCGCGTGCTGCAGGTCTTCTCCGCCGCGCTCGTGACGTACTTCGAGAAGACAACGGATCATCTTCCTCAGAACAATCCCCAGTTCTTCCTCGACATCGCCAAGAAGGAACGCCTGCTCCTCACCGCCATCAAGGCCGGACGCGAAGACGAAGCCAAGGCGCTGCTGAGACAGCAGCTCGGTGAACAGGTCGAGCTGCTCCAGAGCTTTAGATAAGAGGCATCCACACGCTTTTCAGGGGCGGTCCTTCGAAAGAAGGGCCGCCCCTTGCTTTTGCGGCGCTTTGTTTTGAGCTGAGCCCTCGATGCGCGGCGAGGATCGAAAACCTGAGTTTGGGAGTTCAGCGGTCTCAAAAAGGCACAACTCCCCAGGGGCTCTAGGGAGTCACGTCGATCCTTTTTTTTGAACGGAAGGGAGGTACACCTACCCGGCGGCGCACGGCGGCGGGCTCATCGATCACGTCCTCGGCATCAAGCTTCTCTCCGGTCTGCACGTACCATTCGAGCGGGCGAGGGATTGACACGGAGTTTGAGCGTTCTGCGGCCAGCAAAAGGCACGATTCCCCTGAGGCTCTAAGGAGTCGAGGCAATCCATATTTTTGAACGGACGAGAGGGACACCTTCAACGTCCAGCGTTCAGCGTCCAGCGTCCAGCGTCCGTGTTCCGGCTCCCCTCCGGTCAGGATGTGCCATCCGAACTATGTCACGGCTCATGCAAGCTTCCCGACGCGCGAGCAAGGAGCAGCCGGAGCGTTTCAGCGCGGTCGCACCCGGCGGCGCCGGCTTTTCGAAAGTCTCAAAGCAAAAACCCCGGCTTCTTTTGGAAACCGGG
>ERZ1026870.329-NODE-329-length-28578-cov-8.088841_pt1 | contig 28578 bp, 24 predicted proteins | sample MGYA00380165_ERZ1026870 | MGnify/ENA primary metagenome ERZ1026870 (study PRJEB33269, sample SAMEA4719801) | human gut metagenome | biome: human-associated habitat; feature: organic feature; material: feces | place: Cameroon | collected 2013-10 ...
ACAAGGCGACGCTTCTCATCACGTTCTTCCTGACCGTGATCTTCGACCTGACGGTTGCCGTCCAGTTCGGCCTTGTCGTCGCATGCGTCTTCTTCTTGATGCGCATGAACAATCTGACGGTAGTGGATCCCGTGACACTCCCTTTCAACGTGCCCGACACGGTTGAAGCCTGGCACATCAAGGGAGCTCTCTTCTTCGGTTCCGTCTCAAAACTCGAGCATGTGACCGACCCCGCCCGCATCACGTCGGCTTCCGCCGCCCGCATCGTGATTCTTGACTTCACGGATCTCCTCAACATCGACAACTCCGCGATGGATCAAATCGAAGTCTACGCACGGGCCCTGCACCGACACAATCACGAGCTGATCATTGCCGGGGCTTCCGGCCATCCGCTCGCTCAGCTCAAGCGCACCGGCATCGCACAGCGTCTGGGACCGAATCTCGTACCGAATATGGAGTTTGCGTTTGCCCGCGCCGAAATCATCCTCAAAGAACTGGATGAGAAGGCCGCCGCCAGACGCGCCCTTCTCGGCAATGAAGGCTAAGTGTTCTACGACTCATTTGTAATGACGAAACCCCGTTCGGCACGATCCCGAACGGGGTTTTCCTTACAAACAAGATGGCACCTTTTTCAGCCGCGAAGCATGAGAGAAGGTGCCTAGAGGGAACGAAGCTCCAGAGCCGAAGTCTCCTCCGGAAGCGTCGCGTAAAGCGGGGCATACGGAGCCGCCTGAGTCAGAATGATCATGCCTTCCTTGGCAAGTTCCAGTAGCGCCAGAAACCACACTGTCATCGTTTCGCGATCGCTCGTACCGCTCCAGAGTTGTTCGATTGTCACAAAGGATTCTGTCTGCAACCGCTTGAGAAGCGCCGTCATGTGTTCTCTGACGGAAAGTTCCTGACGACTCACCTTGTGATGGCCGCGAAGCTTGAAGCGTGCCGCCACAGCCGCCCAAGCCGTCGACAGCATTTCAGGGGTTACTTCTGGCTGAAGCGCGACGACGGGCATGCAGCGTTTCGCTACGGCGATTCTGAAATCTCGATCTATTCTCGGCATAACCTGAAGCTTGACGGCCGCGGAACGGATCTTCTCATACTCCTCAAGTCTCCGCATGAGCTCTGCACGGGGATCTTCAGGCTCTGTTCCCTCAGCCGTCCTCACAGAAGGCAAAAGAAGTCTGCTTTTAATTTGCATCAGCGTTGCAGACATCACAAGATAAGCCGCCGCAAGCTCCAAATCACTCTCCCTCACCAGATCGACATAACGCATGTATTGGTCGGTGAGCTCCGCCATCGGAATATCCATGACGTCGAACTTCTGCTTGCGAATCAGGTACAAAAGCAGATCAAGCGGTCCCTCAAAGCTCGCGAGAAAGACCCGCAGCGCCTCGGGCGGAATGTACAAGCCATCCGGACACTTTTCGAGCGGTTCGCCGTAAAGGCGTGCAAGGATCTTCTCCTCGGTCTGCGTGTCCACACCTCTGAGCGAACTGAACAGATCTGTCATGCCGGACGATTTCCTGAAAAAATGAGAGGCGGCCGCTTTCGGGCGTCGGGGAGAATACCACAAAGAGCGCCTTCGCCGTTCCAGCTTTCCTTTCCTGCTTTCCGTAATAACGAAAGCCTTCGCGCCGCAACGCGAAGGCTTTTTGCATTCACGGACAGAGCCGAACGTTATTCGGGTTTGTACATGAATTCACGGACGGCTGCCTCAAGATCAGCCGGGCGCTCATTGCCGGCGAGACCGTTGTCATAGGCATATTGAGCGACGGCTACACCGATTTTGATCGACACTTCACGCACGGCGGAAAGCGGCGGATACAGCGAGCCCTGCTCAAGGTCAGCTTCACTCACAAGCTCAGCAAGTTCTCTGGAGGCGGCAAGGAACATGCCCACCGGCATCGTCTTGGCGCAGGCAAAAACGGCACCAAGTCCAAGGCCCGGGAATACGTAGCTGTTGTTGCCTTGGCGCGGGACGAAGGTCTTGCCGTTGAAGTCGACGGGAGCAAACGGAGAACCAGAAGCGAAGAGCGCACGGCCGTTCGTTTCACGGTATGCCGTAGCTGCATCGCATTCCGCACGAGACGTCGGATTCGAAAGCGCGAAGACGATGGGGCGTTCATTGATTTCAGCCATTGCGCCGAGCACTTCGGCATTGAAGGCACCCGGTTGAGCCGCAACGCCGATAATGCCTGTCGGACGCAGGGCGCGGACGGCCTCAATGAAGGTCTTGCAGTTCTCGACGTCGTGTGCGAACGGGATCTTGTTGTGAGCAAGCTTGTCGCCGCGGTTGCTCGTCACGAGACCCTTGGAATCAAAAAGATAGCAGCGCTTGAGTGCTTCCTCACGCTCAACACCCTCAGCGACCATTGCATCAACGAGGAGCTCTGCAATGCCTGTGGCGGCTTCGCCGGCACCGAGGAAAAGGAAGCGCTGATCGGCAAGCTTCTGCTTCGTGACACGCAGGGCGGAGTAGACGCCCGTGACGGCTACGGCTGCCGTACCCTGAATGTCATCATTGAAGCAAAGCACCTTGTCTCTGTAGCGCTCGAGAAGATCGAAAGCATGGTTGTTGCCGAAATCTTCGAACTGAATAAGAACGTTGGGCCAGCGGCGGCGGGCTTCGGTGACAAATTCCTCGATGAGCTCATCGTAGGCTTCACCCGTCACGCGTTCGTGACGAAGGCCAAGATACATCGGATCGGCCAGATTGTCCTGATTGTTCGTGCCGACGTCAATCGTGACGGGAAGCGTCTTTTCCGGCGCAATGCCGGCGCAGGCGGTGTAGAGAGACAGCTTGCCGCAGGGAATACCCATGCCGTTGACGCCAAGGTCGCCCAGACCGAGAATGCGCTGGCCGTCCGTCACGACGATGACGTCGACTTCCTCATTCGGACAATTTTCAATGATTTCGCGTACGCGCCCCTTGTCATTGATGGAAATGAAGGCGCCGCGCGGATAGCGGTAAATATGGCTGAACTTCTGGCAGACTTCGCCGACGGTCGGCGTGTAAACCACGGGCATGTAGTCGTCGATGTAGTCGATCAGGATTTTGAAGTAGAGATCTTCATCGGTCGCATGCAGGCTGTCGAGCATCAAAAACTTGTCGAGAGCAGTTGGGCAACGATCGAGCAAAGCGAGCGTGCGCTTGACCTGCAGCTCCATGGTGGAAACAGCCGGCGGCAGAAGGCCGCGAAGACCGCGAGCATCGCGTTCCTCTTGAGTAAAGGCATCGGCACGGTTGAGCTGCGGATTGCGGAGCAGGTCGGCGCCGCAAATTTGCTTGAATTCAGTCATAAGTCCTTCTTGTTGAAAAACTCCACGGGGTACGAAATTGTCCGGGCAGTTATAAGGTACTGAAGGTGTCGCCATAACCCACGGCAACACCTCCGATGGTGATTCTAGCAACTATGACCAGGCAGTAGAAACGACCGAAATAAGTAAAACAACCTAATAACAACCCTTCTGCTCATATTAGGCGGCTTTCTGCGACATTTTCCTTTCTTCGTCCGACAAAACAATAGCCTGCCCCTATGAGGGAGCAGGCTGTGTTCGAATGCCGCCGTCGGTTTATTTGAGCGTTTTCTGCAATTGTGCGGCCGTCTTGGCTGCGTCCGTATTTGGATATTGCTTGATCACCTTGACCAGCGTCGCCGAAGCCGCTTTGACATTGCCGAGCGCGGCCTGAGCCGATGCAACTGAAATCATGGCATCGGGAACGCGAGGATGCTTCGGGTAGCTGCGGATCAGCGAATTCTGAACATTGATCGTGCTCTTGTACTGTTCAAGAGCAAAGAGACTGGATCCCCTCCAATATACGGCATCACCCGCATAGGCGGACTTGGGCCAATCCGCAACGAATGCGTTGAAGGCTGCGGCTGCCTTCTTATAGTCACCTGCCTTGAGAAGCTCGACGGCTGCGTCATAAGAAGCCTGCTCCTGAGGCTGAACCATGACCTTCACGCCATTCACTTCGACCTCGCGGGGCTCGAACTTGCCGAGACGTTCGTCAATGCTCGTGTAAAGATCCCGCGTGCTTCGTTTTTCCTGACGGACTGCATTCGCAAGTTCTTCAACCTGTCCGGTGAGGATTCGGTTCTGGTTTTGCAGGTTGTCAAGGCGCGTCACAAACGAGATCTGAGCGTTTTTGAGCTGTTCCTCGAGAGCGGCCACCTGAGCGCGAAGGTCAAGAATCGCACGACGGGCATCATCGTCCGCAAAAGCCATGGCGCCTGAAGCGGTTCCCCACACAATCACAGCTGCGCCGGCCTGAACCATCAACTTGTTCAAATTCATATGGTCTCCGAAGGCTCCTTCGCGCCACGGCACGAATGAAGCGTTCATGACAAAAGGCCGGTCGCAATCCCCGAGGGCAACGTCCGGCCTGCTTCTCCAAAAGAAGGATCCTGAGGTTACTGAGCAGTCTTTCCGGAGATCACTTCCGTCGGATAGACAATGTCGGCGCGGCGATTCTGGGCCCAAGCTTCCTCGCTGTGCCCGAAGGCCACCGGCTTTTCACGACCGAAGGAAACGGCCTCAATGCGTTCGGCGGGGATGCCGAGCAGCTGAAGACGCTGTTTGACGGCTTCGGAGCGCTTCTGTCCAAGAGCGAGATTGTATTCGCGACCGCCTCGTTCGTCAGTATTGCCCTGAATGACGACATTGACGTTCGGGTTGGCGGCGAGCCAGCGTGCATGAGCTTCAACGGCAGGCATGTACTGAGCCTCAACCTCATAAGAATCGAAGGCGAAGTACACGGAACGCTTGGAGAGCGGGTTGTTCGGATCTGCAAACGGATTCACCGTCTGAGGCTGGCCCTCGACAGTCTGGCCCGCAAGCGTGCCGTCCTTGGCGCTTTCATCAAGAGACACGGACGAGCAGCCGCTCAACAGAGCTGCAATCGCTGCCGAGGCAGCAAGGATTTTCCAAGAAAAGGTCATTTTTTCTTCCTAGCACTGTGTGGTGGTTGATTTCGTAGCATCGCCCTTGCTCAGGGCAGGATCGGTCCCCAGTTGGGTTCGCGAATGTCTCCCTGGCCGGTGAGTCGCGTCGACAGCCTACCGTCAATTGAAGCCGTTCCCAGCACGCCGCGTCCGTTGACTTCCGTCGCATAGACGAGGAAACGGCCGTTTGGCGCGAAGGACGGCGATTCATCACGGTCGGTCGTGGTCACAAGCGTGTTCTGCCCAGTTGTAAGATCCATCACCGCCGTGCGGAATCGTCCGTCAATGCGGGAGATGTAGGAGAGATAACGTCCGTCCGAACTGATCGCCGGACTGATCGCATAGCTGGAACCGAATGTCACGCGCTCTGCGGGACCGCCGGAGAGAGGTTGACGATAGATTTGCGGGGCGCCGCCTCTGTCGCTGGTGAAGTAAACCCACTGCTTATCTCGAGAAAAACAAGGCTCAGTGTCGATGCCATAGCTCTTGGTAAAGCGGCGAAGACCAGTGCCATTTGCGTTCATCAGATAGATCTGGGTGAGGCCGTCTCGGGAAAGCGCCACGGCAAGCATGTCGCCGTCCGTACTGAAGGCAGGCGCCGAATTGTTTCCGCGGAAAGCGCAAATCGCATGCCGGGCACCCGTTGCAGGCTCCTGGACATAGATGATCGGTTTTCGATCCTCAAAGCTCACATAGGCGATCTTTTTGCCGTCGGGAGACCAGACGGGAGAGATGATCGGCTCGTGAGACTGAAGCGCGGCCTGAGGATTGGCTCCGTCGCTGTCGCTGACAACGAGCTCGTAACGGTTTCGAGCCAGCTGCGCCACATAAACGAGTCTTGACGCAAACATCGGATCCTCGCCCGTAAGAGCCGTATAGATGCGGTCAGCAATTCGATGCGCGCACATCCGCACATCATTGCCCGACGTGGTGAACACGGCCGCGTCCGTCCGGGCCCCCGTCACCGTATTGTGCAAATAGTAGGCGAGCTCCCAACGCCCGTCCGGCAAACGGGCAACGCGGCCTACGGCGAGCGCGTTTGCACCCAGTTGGGCAAAAGTCTCCAAGCTCGCCGGCTGTTCCAGATTCTCGGGTTCGCCCTCTGCCCCCGTCGGGATCAGGCGAAATGCGCCGGATCGCTCAAGATCGGCTCCGATGACGGCCGCCGCATCAAACCCGGCGGCACCAGACCCTTCAAAGACCTTGACGGCAATCGGGAGCTGATTGGCGCCCACGCCGGTGATGGAGACCTGAAGTTCGGCAAGCGCTGGGCAGGCCGTTAACGCACCGGCAACAGCGCCGGCACACAGCATTCTGCGACGGTAAGGATTGAAGTTGGTCACGGATGACTCCCTTGGTAGGCACGGAGCCGCTCCAGACGGGGAGCGGCTTGCATTCTGCACGCGGAAACAGCGGAAACACACCGTCTCCGCTTCGTTTGAAGAGCGGGAGCGTTGCCGCCCCCGCGCTTCGGATCGCCTTAATGGCGGAAATGGCGTTCGCCCGTGAAGACCATGGCGATGCCGCGCTCGTCGGCAGCTGCAATCACTTCGTCGTCACGAATGGAGCCGCCCGGCTGGATGACGGCCGTACAACCGGCGTCCACCACGACATCAAGACCATCGCGGAACGGGAAGAAGGCGTCGGAAGCCGCCACGGAGCCTTCGAGCGAAAGACCGGCCTCTTCCGCCTTGAGCATTGCGATGCGGGCGGAATCGACGCGGCTCATCTGACCTGCACCGACGCCGAGCGTCATGCCGCCGCGGGCGTAGACAATCGTGTTGGACTTCACGAAACGCGCGACGTTCCAAGCAAACATCAGGTCGGCAATCTGAGAAGACGTCGGCTGGCGCTTCGTAACGCAGCGCAGGGCGCTTTCTGCGCAGATCTGATTGTCGGGAGTCTGAACAAGCAACCCACCGCCGACGCGCTTGAAGTCGAAGTCGTTGTGCGCTTGGCCGAGAGCGACCGTAAGAAGGCGAAGATTCTTCTTGGCGGCGAAGATCTCAACAGCTTCCTTGGCAAAGCTCGGAGCAATGATGCATTCCGCAAACTGGCGGGAAACGAGTTCTGCGCACTCGCGGGTCACTTCACGGTTAAAGGCAATGATGCCACCGAACGCAGACTTGGAATCCGTCTGAAATGCCTTGGCGTAAGCCTCGGCGGAACTGGCGCCCACGGCAACGCCGCACGGATTCGCATGCTTGATGATCACGCAGGCGGGCGCTTCGAAGGAGCGAACGCACTCCCAAGCAGCGTCGCTGTCGGCGATGTTGTTGTAGGAAAGCTCCTTTCCCTGAAGCTGTTCATAGCCGGCAAGAAGGCCCGGAGCAACGGATGATTCGCGATAGAAGGCGGCGGCCTGATGGGGATTTTCACCGTAGCGCATATCCTGGACCTTTTCCCACTGACGGGTGAGGACCTGCGGGAAGCGGGTGCGCTGATTGTTTGCATCAAGGCTCGTGAGATAGTTCGTGATCATGCCGTCGTAGCGGGCGGTATGAGCGAAGACCTTCTTGGCAAGCGCAAGGCGAGTGGCGGACGTGACGGCGCCTTGCGCCTTGATTTCCGCAACCACGGAAGCGTAGTCGGCCGGATCGACGATCACGGCAACGGACTCGTGATTCTTGGCGGCGGCTCGGATCATCGTAGGACCACCGATGTCGATATTTTCGATCGCGTCCTCAAACGTGCAGTCGGGCTTGGCGATCGTCTGTTCGAACGGATAAAGGTTCACGCAGATGATGTCGATGGGATCGATGCCGTGAGCATCAAGCGCGGCCATGTGTTCTGCAACGGGACGGCGTGCAAGAATGCCGGCGTGGATCTTCGGATTAAGCGTCTTCACGCGGCCGTCCAGCATTTCCGGAAAACCCGTGTAGTCGGCGACTTCCTGGCAAGGCACACCCTCCTTCGTGAGAAGCTTTGCGGTGCCGCCCGTGCTGAGGATGTGGTAGCCCAGTGAGACCAGCTCACGGGCAAAATCCACAACACCGGTCTTGTCGGACACGCTGATAAGGGCCTGTTTCTTCATTGCTAATTTCCTTATGAACTTTCTCCGGGCAGAAGCTTGTGTAACCGAAGCTTCGTGCGCAGAGTATTTCGGTTAATACCAAGAATCTTTGCAGCGTCGAGCTGATTGTTGCGGCAGAGTCTCATCACGTAAATGAGGAGCGGCCGCTCCGCGGTCTTCATCACCAGACTGTAAAGAGGATGAGGCTGAGCTCCCCCTAGTTGCTTGAAGTACTGGTTAAGCTGAACAACCACAGCCTCTTCAATGCGGTCGGCCGTAAGCTCCGGCATCTCCTGAGCCAGCGTGTCAAGCTCTACGCTTTCGAAATCGAGCCCAAGCTTGGGTCTCGGAGACGACTGACGAATCATCGTGATCTTCGGTCTGCCCGCAGTGCCGTATTTTTTTTCCTCATTCCACTCTATGGACGTCATCCTGTAATCCCTCACAATTCCTGCAATCTCTCAAAATAACGGTTGAGAGCTGCGCCGAGGACATCTTCATCGGACAGGGCGAACAATTCGCCCAACAGTTTCTCAGCTCCCGGCAACCCTTTCAAATAGTGGTTCAAGTGCTTTCTGAAAGTCACCGCACCTCTAGCACCGCCATAATAGTCAAAATGCCGTCGCATGTGGTCGCAAATAACCGCATGTCGTTCCTCAAGCGACGGACGATCCCATTGTGAAAGATAGCCGAGTGCCGCGCCAACTTCCGAGAAGATCCACGGATTGCCATAGGATGCCCGACCGATCATCACGCCATCCGCCCCCGTCACGGCCATCACTCGCCGCGCCTTCTCGCCCGAATCAACATCGCCGTTGGCAATGACGGGAATTGAAACGGCAGCCTTCACATTTCCAATCGTCTCATATTCGGCTTCACCACTGAAGCCGTCCTCACGAGTCCTGCCATGAATCGTCAGCATCTCGACCCCCGCCTGCTCGGCAAGCTTCGCGATGGAGACTGCGTTCCTTTGCTCTCGATTCCAGCCCGTCCGGATCTTAAGCGTCACGGGAACGGAAACGGCCGCGCGCACAGCCTCAAGTATCCGAACGACCAGCGCCTCGTCCTTCATGAGCGCGCTTCCGCACGCCGTCTGAAGAACCTTCTTTGCCGGACAACCCATGTTGATGTCGATCACCTGAGCCCCTGAATCCTCGGCATAGCGCGCCGCATCGGCCATCATGGCGGGATCGGCTCCGAGAAGCTGCACGACGCGCAACCCCGACTCCTCCGCGCAAGCCCATCGCGTGGCGCTCTTGCGACTCGTTCTGAACTGCGGCAGGCAGGTCGTCATTTCGCCCACAGCATAGCCCGCGCCATGAGCGCGGCAGACCTCGCGATAGGGCAGGTCGCTCATGCCGGCCATGGGCGCTAGCATGACGGGTACTTCGACGGCGTAGGGACCAAGCCTCACTCTTTTTTCTCACGTTATTCGAATGGCACTCTGCACACGAGGAGTACCGTTCGGCACATTCTACCTAGAGGTTCGGCACACAGACCGATTCATGTCCTCACATTTCCATTTGGTTGCGAATTCGCGCTTCGGCAAGCGCAAGCTCACGCGCATCGCCCACATTGAACCACATGTTCTGCAGAACTTCACCTGAAACTCGGCCCGCCTCGCAGAACTGCCAGAACCAGGGAAACAGCTTCGCCCGCACAGGCTCGACACCCTCAAAGAGCGATGTGCGATAGACGCCAAGACTCGAGAAGGTATGCGTTCTGGGCTCCCGACGAACCAACCCCCTTTCGTCAAGGGTCATATCGCCGCTCAAGTGGTAGGAGGGATTGGGGGCAAGCACGAGATGCGCCTCCACCCCCTTCTCAGCGAGCGAACGCCCCGTGCGCACAAGGCGCGAGTAGTCGAAGTCCGTCACGATGTCGCCAGCTGCGACGATGAAGGCGCCGTCACCGTCATCGAGCATCGGAAGCGCCTTTGCAATGCCGCCGAGCGTCTCCAAAGCATCGCCCGCAGCGACGCCCTCGACCGAGTAGCGCAAGCGAACGCCCCAAGAAGAGCCGTCGCCGAGCGCTTTCATGAGCTTCTGCCCCAGATGGGCGACATTAAGGACGACCTCCTCTACCCCCGCCTTCTTGAGAGCAAGAATCTGACGCACGACCATCGGTACCCCCGCAACCTCAACGAGAGGTTTGGGCGTCGTAAGTGTGATGGGTTGCAGCCGGCGGCCTTCGCCCGCCGCAAGAATCAGGGCGCGCATGATCGTTAAAAGGTGTAGCCAAAGGAGGTTTCAGACCCTTCAAGGTCATCGATAAGGTGCATGAGCGGGGAAAGCTGAATATAGCGGCGCGCCACCTTTCGCACGTATTGGATGAAGCGCGGCGCGTCCTCAAGGTACTTCGGCTTGCCATCTCGATAGTTGAGTCTTGCAAAAATGCCAAGCACCTTCAAGTGGCGCTGCACGCCCATGAACTCAACGTCGCGATAGAAGTTTCCGAAGTCGGCCGGGACAGGGATGCCCGCCTTACGAGCCTTTTCCCAATACCGAATCGTCACGTCGAGCACGAAACTCTCATCCCAGGAAATGAAGGCGTCCCGCATAAGAGACGCAATGTCGTAACTGAGCGGCCCGTAGAGCGCATCCTGAAAGTCAAGGATCCCCGGCATCGGCTCGGAGACCATCAGATTGCGCGGCATGTAGTCTCGATGAACAAAAACGAGCGCCTCGCGGCAGTTGTTATCAAGAATGGCCTCGGTGCTCATCCGCCACCACTTCTGCTGCTCCTCAGTCCATTCGACACCGCGATGGCGACCCACGTACCAAGTTGGGAAAAGGTCAAGCTCGCGCTGAAGCACCTCGCGTCCGTAGGCAGGAAGCACATTCGGACGAGAAATCCTTTGCCAAGCGACTAGTGCCGTAGTGGCACGATCCATCAGTTCTCGAGCGTTCCCCTCGTTGAGAACATCTAGATAAGTCTGTTTGCCCAGATCCGCAATGAGCATGAAGCGATGTAAGGCATCAACCTCAAAGATTTCAGGGGCATTGAGGCCGGCCTCGCTTCTCAGCAGACTGTCCACCTTGATAAAGGAGCTGAAGCTCTCGGGCGTTTCACCCTCGGCATTCATGGCAATGAAGGTGCGCCCGTCGGTTGCTGCAATGCGATGATAGGAGCGGGAACCTGCATCGGCGCCGGCGGAGCAGATCGTCGTCAGCTCGAGCTGATATTTCATGGCAATGCTCTGGAGCCAGTTTTCAAAGGCGGATGCGCCCGCACCATTCGTCATGTTTTCATCGTCCTCTAATGTCGAAGGATCCGAAGCCGGCTGGGATTTTATAAACTTTCCGGCGCCCCGGCGGAAACGGGGCTTTATAATCCTTCAATTGTCTTGACGTCATTTTATAGGCCTGATCTCAGGCTGTCACTCTCACCGTTTTTTCATGTCTCTCCCGCGTCCCCGACAGATTACAGTCAGCGTTAGCATCGCGCTGACCGCCATGGCCTGCACCTCGATTGTGCAGGCAGCTCAGACAGGCAGCGTGGTGTCTCTCGAATCCGTGACGACGCTTGATCCGTCTCGCGCAACGCCCGACTCGGACGCCGCTAGCTTCGTGTCCGCCGACCGCATTGAAGGCAACCCCGAAGAACAGCTCCACCTCTACGGCAACGCGGAGATCCGCCGTGGCGGCACCGTCCTCAAGGGTGATCGCATCACCTACACGCAGGAGACCGACGAGGTTGAGGCTGAGGGCAATGCGCGCATCTCTCGACAAGGTGCCTCCTTCTCGGGTCCCTCCATGCGCTTCAAGATATCGCCCCGCACAGGCGACATGGCTGATGCCGAATACGAATATGCCCCGCGCAACCTCCGCGGTTGCGCCAAAAACATTCGTTTCATATCAGGCGAATCGACGCTTTTTTCCGACGCCAAAGTCACGACCTGCAAGCGTGACGACGAGGCTTGGTTCATCAAAATGAACGAGCTCGAAATTGACGAATACGACCAGACGGCCACCGGCACGAATGCCACGCTTCACTTCATGGGTGTCCCCGTATTCGGATCTCCGTGGTTCTCTTTCCCAGTAAGCCGCGACCGACGATCCGGCTTTCTGGTGCCCACCTACGGCATGAGCTCGACCCGCGGCCTCGACTTGGCGGTCCCCTACTACTTCAACATCGCGCCGAACTACGACCTTACGCTCACGCCTCGCTTGATGACCAAGCGCGGCGTCATGCTCGACACCGAGGCCCGCTTCCTCTACAACAACTTCGCCACGACGATCGACTACGCGCTGATGCCCGACGACAAACAGATGAACGACAGCCGTTCGAGTCTGCACGTAGACATGAACTGGCGACGCGACAGACTGAGCGCCTTCGTCAATTACAACCGTGTCTCCGACAACGACTTCATCAACGACTTTTCAGGCAACGTCCGCGAATCCTCCGAAACCGTTTTGCCGCAGGAGTACGCTCTTCGTTACGACGAGACCTACTGGAACACGTCAATCAACGTCAAGAAGAATCAAGCCCTGTCTTTCGACTACATCGGCTACTACAAGCCGTACGAACGCGTGCCTCAAATCACCTTCAACGGCTACAACGGCAACTTCCACGGCCTTGAAGTCGGCACGACCATCGAAGTCACTCGCTTTGAACATCCAACGTTCACCACCGGTGACCGCTTCGCCTTTGAACAAACGGTCTCCTATCCTCTGCGCGGCGCCGGCTGGTTCGTTGTGCCCAAGGGCACCTTCCTCGGCACCTGGTATCAGCTCGACCATCTGGATCGTGACGGCGGTCGCTTCACCGACAAAGATCCGCACCGTACGGTGCCGATGTTCAGCGTCGACGCCGGCCTCGTCTTCGATCGAGACACCTTCTGGTTCGGCCGCGACGCCTACCAGACTCTTGAGCCGCGCGTCTATTACGCGTATGTGCCGTACCGAAACCAGGACGACCTGCCCGTGTTCGACACGTCGATCGCCGACCTGAACTTCTCGACGCTTTTTTCAGAAAACCTCTTCTCTGGCTATGACCGCGTGAGCGAGGCCAACCAGCTCACGAGCGTGCTGACGACCCGCTACATAGATAAGTCGAGCGGCCTCGAGCTCTTCCGCGCCAGCGTGGGACAGCGCAACTATTTCTCGGATCAGCGCGTCAACACCTACACGCCCGGCGACTATCAGGTGAACGAGACTGCGCTTCGCACAGACGTGCGCAGCGACATGCTTGCCAGCGTGGGAGCGCGCCTAACGCGCTCCCTTACGACGGACGTGAGCGGCCAGTATTCCTCGGCCATGAGCCGTTGGGTGAAGGCCAAGGCGGGCATCAAGTGGCAGCCCCGCCAGATGTCCCTTGTCGGCCTCTACTACCGCTACAACTACTCGACCGACCGCGACTACACGAGCTACCAGAACGACTACATCAAGCAGATCGACCTTGCCATCCAGTGGCCGATCACGAACCGTCTCTACGGTCTCTTCCGCTACAACTACTCGCTCCTTCAGGACAAGCCCATCGAAATGATCGGCGGCGTCGAATACCTGCACGACTGTTGGACGCTTCGCTTCGCCGCGCAGCGCTACACGACGTCCTCCAACACCGACGAGACCAACTTCTTCTTACAACTCGAGCTCAACGGCTTGGGTAGTATTGGCACAAGCCCGCTTTCTGAACTCCAGCGAAACATCAAGGGTTATCAGACCACCACGCGGGTTCCCGACAAGATTGGACAGTACGATTACTATGAATAAGCTCAAGACCATTGCCGTGCTGACGATGAGCATGGCTGCTCTCGGCACGGCCTGCGCCGCCGCCCCGGCCGTTACGGACTCCGCACAGGCCGCTCCCGTCGTTCAGACTCTGTCCGGTCCCGTTGAACTCGATCGCATCGTGGCGGTCGTCAACAACGACGTCATCACGGATCGGGAGCTTCAAGAACGCACGCATGTCGTCGCCCTCAACCTGCGCCGCCAGAACATCCAACTTCCGCCGATGGAACAGCTTCGCGTCCAGGTGCTCGAACGCCTCATCCTTGAGCGCGCAATCAAGCAGCGGGCCCGCGAGACCGGCATTCGCATCGACGACCAGATGGTGAACGCCTCTATCGAGCAGATCGCCCGTCAGAACAATTTGTCGGTCGACCAACTTCGTCAGCGTTTGATGGCCGACGGAGTCTCGTTTTCCTCCTTCCGGGAAGAGATACGCGACGAAATCACGACGCAGCGCCTGCGCGAACGCGAAGTTGACGCCAAGATCCAGATTCCGGATAGCGAGATCGACGCCTACCTGGCCGAACAGGCTGGTTTCACGACGAACAATACGACCGAATTTCACATTCAGCACATCCTGATCCCCATCGATCATCCCGACAACACGGAAATCCTCAGAAAGCACGCTGAAGAAATCGCCGATCGTGCCCGCGCCGGCGAGGACTTCGCCATGCTTGCGGCAACATATTCCCGCGCATCCGACGCGCTGCAGGGCGGGGACATCGGCTGGCGCAGCCTTCAGTCGCTTCCCAACGAAGCCGCCGACGTACTCAAGAACTCCCCCAAGAAAGGCATCTACCTCATCAAGGGCAAGGATGCTTGGGACGTCATGCGCGTCTCCGACACGCGCGACGGCGTTCAGTTCAAGCTCGCCGGCGGCCCGGTCGAACAGACTCATGCCCGCCACATCCTGATGCTTGTGAGCGACATCACGCCTGAAGGCGAAGTGATCCATCGTCTCAACGACATCAAGCGCCGTATTGACGCCGGCGAGTCCGACTTTGCCACGATGGCCCGCCTGCACTCCGTCGACAACAGCGCGACCCGAGGCGGCGATCTCGGTTGGTTGCAGCCGGGCGACACGGTGCCTGAGTTTGAAAAGACCATGAACTCGCTCAAGCCCAATGAGGTCTCCGAACCGATCAAATCCCAGTTCGGCTACCATCTCATTCAGGTTATCGAGCGCCGCATGGAAAAGAACGGCAATCCGCAACGCATGCGCATCGCCGCCCGCCAGCAGCTTCGCGAGAAAAAACTCGGCGAAGCCGTCTATAACTGGCAGCGCGAGCTTCGCGACCGCGCTTACGTTGAAATCCGCGACAACCACTACTGAGATTCGCCATGTCTGAACTCCGGTCCGTTGCCGTCACCACTGGCGAGCCCGCCGGCATAGGACCGGAAGTCTCGCTCAAGGCCGCAGCCGCCGTGTCCTCTCCGATCATTCTGATCGGCGACCGCACGCACCTTGAAGCCGAGGCCCGCCGCCTCGGCATCGGATGGCCTTTACCCAGGCATGTCTCAATTCATCACGTGCCGCTTCGTGCGCCTGTCGAACCCGGCACGCTTGATGTCCGCAATGCAGACTATGTGCTTGCCGTCCTGCGTGCCGCGCATGACGGCGCCATTGCCGGAGATTGGAGAGCCATCGTCACCGCTCCCGTTCAAAAAAGCATCATCATCGAGTCCGGCGTGCCCTTTACCGGCCACACGGAATTTTTTCAGAGCCTCTGCGGCGTCAGCCGCGTTGTAATGATGCTCACCTCGAACGCTCGCCCGGATGCAATGAAGGTGGCTCTAGCCACCACTCATCTCCCCATCTCCAAGCTGTCTGAAACCATTACGGACGTGCTCCTTGACGAAGTGCTCATGACGCTCAATCAAGCGCTCGCCTGCGACTACGGCGTGCCCAAGCCCCGCATTCTCGTCACCGGTCTCAATCCGCATGCCGGCGAGAACGGCCACATGGGCAGAGAGGAGATCGACACGATCATCCCCGCGCTTGAGCGCGCCCGCAGGAGCGGCATTTTCGCTGACGGTCCCGTACCTGCCGACACCGCCTTCGTATCTGGCCATTGGGATCAATACGACGCCGTGCTCTGCATGTATCACGATCAGGGGCTGCCCGTCCTCAAGCATGTTGGCTTTGCCGAAGGCGTCAATGTAACGCTCGGCCTCCCCTACATTCGAACGTCGGTCGACCACGGCACAGCACTCGACATCGCCGGCTTGGGCACGGCGAACGAATCGAGCATGATATCCGCTCTCCAACTAGCACACTTCCTATCCCAAAACCGTGAAACAAGAATGGCTTGAAGGGCATAAAGCCCGCAAACGATTTGGTCAGAACTTTCTTCATGACCGCCATTGGATCGAGCGCATCGTGCGCGGCATCGATCCGAAACCGGGCGACGCGCTCATTGAGATCGGCCCCGGGCAGGCGGCACTAACGCGCGAAGTCATCGCCTGCGCCGGTCACGAAGCCGCCGTTGAAATCGACCGGGACCTCGCTCAGTTCCTGCGAGAACAATTCTCCCCCGAGGAGCTCACGCTTATAGAGGCAGATGCCCTCAAGCTCGACTGGACTAGTGTCCTTGAGGGCCGTCACCTGCGCATCATCGGCAACCTTCCCTACAACATCTCGTCGCCGCTTCTTTTTGCGCTCATGAGCGCTGCGGACCGCGTCATCGACCAGCACTTCATGCTTCAGCGCGAGGTAGTCGACCGAATGGTCGCCGAGCCAGGCAGCAAAACCTACGGGCGCCTGAGCGTAATGCTTCAGTACCGCTACGTCATGCACAAGCTCTTTGACGTGCCGCCCGGCGCCTTCATTCCTCCTCCCAAGGTCACATCGTCCATTGTCCGCATGGTGCCTCGGCCTGTGGAGTCGCTGCCCAAGGTTGACATGGAAGTCTTCTCTCAGGTGGTCGCTCTTGCCTTCCAGCAACGCCGCAAGACGCTTCGAAACGCACTCTCCGCTCTCATGGACGCCGATTCGATCGAACGCGCGGGCGTCAATCCCGCCGCCCGCGCCGAAACGCTGGACGTGGCTGCATTCGTGCGCCTTGCACGAACGGCATCCAATCCGCCGCTTCACCCGGACGCCGTGTGATTATCATGGTCTGCCCTACTCAAAGTCGGGCAGATCCCTCACGGTCTTGATTCTGGCGCGCAATGCGCGCCAGTCCGGGCAAAGTCTTTCCACCTCTGTCCAAAAGGCTGCCGAATGGTTGAAGTGCACGAGATGAGCCAGCTCGTGCGCTATCACGTAGGACGCGATTTCGTCCTCAAGGAAAAGCAGTCTCCAGGACAGTCGAATCGTATTTCTCGTCGTACAGCACCCCCATCGCGTTCTAGCGCCGGACAATCTCCACGATGACGGCCAGCGGCTGGCCCTTCCTTGAAAAGCCTCCAGCAGTTCACCAAGCACGATCTCCGCCTGAGCCTTGAAGAAGACCGTCATCGCCCGATCAATCTCTTCGGGCGAACAGGTCTTCGGAAGCGCCAGACAGATCTCGACGTCGTTTCCATTCTGGCGAACATGCGAGCGCTTCGCCTTGGGATCAACGACAAAGGGAACAAGACGGCCGCGATAGAGAATGCTTCCATGATCGCCCGTTACGACATAAGCAGCCTGCTTTTTGCTGTTGCGTTCACGACGGATGAAATCTCTATTCGTCAGAACGAACGCTTCCATGCGCATCCAGTCGTCGTAACCGTAGGGAAGCGTCAGAACGGGAAGATCGAGTTTTGGATCATATCGCAGCGTGAGGCGGCGTTTGCAGAGGCGGGAGGGCTTGGCCAGAAACTCAACTGTTTCCCCGTCCTCCGCCGTCACAGTCCGGAGCGTCGACACCCTTTTATTTCTTGGGCTCATATCCGTCCCTCAGCGAATCGGGTCAATTGCCAACGTCAATCCTTATCAGCTCCTCTTCAATCCACTTTTCCACTTCGGCCGTCACCTCGTGTGGATCCCGGTCCTTTGTCTCGATGACGGGACCAACGCTCACCGTGATCGTACCGGGACGCTTGGCAATGGAGTTCTTCGGCCAGCAGTGACCCGCATTGTGACATACAGGCACAATCGGCGTACCGCTTTGGCATGCAAAGCGCGCGCCGCCCGTTTTATACCGTACGCGCTCTCCCGGCGGCACCCGCGTACCTTCGGGGAAAAGACTGATCCAGAAACCTTCGTGCAACTTTTTCGGTCCCTTTTTCATGAAGGATTCGAAGGCAGAACGCCCCTTGCTGCGATCAATGGCAAGCATATCCATGGCGCAGACCACCCAACCGAGAAACGGAATCCAATTGATCGAGCGCTTGTAGAGGAAGCAGGCAGGTGCAGGCAGATAAGCTCCAAGCCAGAACGGATCCCACGCAGACTGGTGCTTCATCAGCACCACAGCCTGCGTTTGCGCCCCGGGCAGGTTGTCCATGCCCTTCATCTCGAGCTTGATGCCGCAAATGACGCGAAGCAGGGCGAGCACAAACTTCGCCCATGGACGGCAGACGGCTTCATATCGCCACCTCACAGTCGTGAACGGAGTCGTGCACAGCACACAGACCGAAAGGATCAGAATCGATAGGCTCAGAACGAGATAGAAGAGCCAGCCGCGAAGAAGATTCATGTCGGAATGCCCGGCCTTGGAAACCGGATAAAAAAAGGACCCAAAACGAAATCATACCGTTTTGGATCCCTGTTGAACGGCTCCCGAAAGAGCCGTTTGAACATTCGCTTATTTGGCGAGGCGGGCGATTTCAGCAACCTTGTTCATAACGTCGTAGAGGCGCTTGAGAAGAGCTTGGCGCGTGGCGCGCAGAGCCGGATCTTCAGCATTGACCATGACGTTGTCGAAGAAGTTGTCAACCGGACCGCGAAGAACCGCGAGCGTTGCAAGCATCTGCTCGTATTCACCTGCGGCGAAGCACTCCATGGCCTTGGGTTCAACATTGTTGATGGCGGCGAAGAGCTGCTTTTCAGCATCTTCGGCAAAGAGCGCCTCATTGACGAGCGTCGGCACTTCACCCTCGATCTTTTTAAGAATGTTGCCGATACGCTTGTTGGCAGCGGTCAGAGCCTCTGCTTCCGGCAACGCCATGAAGGCGCGGACGGCGGCAAGACGTTTTGGAAGTTCGTCGAGCTTTTCCGGGTTCAGAGCAAGCACGGCGTCCACCTCAAGCGTGGTGTACCCAGCGTCGCGAAGCATGACGCGCAGGCGATCTTGGAAGAACTGACGGAGTTCTTCCCGGTGATCCGTCACGCCCGAAACGGTCTTCTCCGCTTCCCAGGCAGCGTCGATCAGCGTATTGAGACTGACGGGCAAGGCCTTTTCAATAAGCATGCGAAGCACACCGAGCGCGTGGCGGCGAAGCGCGAACGGATCCTTTTCCCCGGTCGGCATCTGTCCGATGCCGAAAAGGCCGATCAGCGTCTCCATCTTGTCGGCAAGCGCCGTCGCGAGGCTCACCGCCGTAGACGGCAACTCATCCCCGGCATAGCGAGGCTGGTAGTGCTCACGGATGGCAAGCGCGACGTCCTCGGCTTCGCCATCGTACTTGGCGTAATACTCGCCCATGATGCCCTGAAGCTCAGGAAATTCGCCGACCATCAGCGTACGCAGGTCAGCCTTGGCAAGCATGGCGGCACGCTCAGCCTTGGCGCGATCGGCGCCGATGAGATCAGCGAAAAGGCCGGCCATCATCTTGACGCGAAGCATGCGTTCGGCCTGACTGCCAAGCTTGTTGTGATAAACAACATGCTTGAGACCGTCGACACGGCTTTCAAGCTTTTCCTGACGATCCTGATCGTAGAAGAACTTGGCGTCGGCAAGACGAGCGCGAACTACGCGTGCATTGCCTGCCGCAATGGCGGCACCGCCATCCTTGGCCTCAAGTTGGGAGACGAGAAGGAAGCGGTTCATCAGACGACCTTCTCCGTCGCGAAGGGCGAAGTACTTCTGATTGAGCTGCATCGTGAGAATGAGACACTCTTCCGGAACGGCAAGGAACTCCTCCTCGAACGAGCTTTCATAGATGATCGGCCATTCCGTCAGTGCGGTCACTTCATTGAGAAGATCTTCAGGCATGATGACCGTGCCGCCGATCTCGGCGGCGCGGTCCTCAAGAAGCTTGCGCAGCAGCTCTCGACGCTCGGCATAGCACGGCATGACCTTGGCAGCCTTGAGTTCGGCGTCATATGCGTCGGCACAGGACAACGTAACCGGCTCCGTCGTGTGGAAGCGATGACCGCGCGTGATGCGACCGGCTTCGAGACCAAAGAGCTTCACCGGGACAACGTCAGCACCATAGAGAGCAGTGAGATGTTTGACCGGACGCACGAAGGCGACCGTCGTCTCGCCGTCGGCGAGCTGATAAGTCATGACCTTCGGGATCGGGAGATTCTTGACGGCGGCATCAAGAGCACCTTGAAGCCCCTCCGCGAGCATGATGCCCGGACGGACGCCTTCGAATACGAGCTGTTCATTCTTGCCGTCATTGACAAGCTTGAGCTCGCTCACGTCACACGTGATGCCCAGCGCATTCATCTTCTTGACGAGAGCCGGCGTGGCGGAACCGTCTGCGGCAATGCCAACTCGCAGCGGAACGAGCTTCTGAGTGAAAGCTTCATCCGGACTCTTTGCAAGCACATTCGTGAGATGCACGGCAAGGCGACGCGGAGACCCGTAGGCCGTCGTGACGGAGCCCTCGGCGAGGAATCCGCGGTTCTTGAGATGCTGTTCGACACCGGCGGCAAAAGCTTCCGACAGCTTTTCGAGGGCCTTCGGCGGAAGTTCTTCAGTTTGCAGTTCAACGAGCAAATTCGTCATTTTCTTCTTTTCCTCCACTCGTATTATTCTGCGGACTTGGCGAGCATCGGGAAGCCCAAACGTTCACGGGAATCGTAATAACTCTGAGCCACGGAGCGGGAGATGTTGCGAATGCGGGCAATGTAGGCGGCGCGTTCGGTCACGGAGATGGCGCCGTGAGCATCAAGCAGGTTGAACGTGTGACCGGCCTTAAGCACCATTTCATAGGCAGGCAAAGCCAGATTCAGATCCATCAGGCGCTTGGCTTCACTTTCAAAGTAATCAAACTGCTTGAGAAGCTTCTCGCAGTCGCTCGCCTCGAAGTTGTAGACGGACTGTTCAACCTCGTTCTGGTGGAACACGTCGCCGTAAGTAAGCTTGCGTTCCTTGCCGTCCGGATCGGTCCAAGTCGTAAAGACAAGATCAAAGACGTTGTCGCAGTTCTGCAGATACATCGTCAGACGTTCGAGACCATACGTGATTTCACCGGTGATCGGCTTGCATTCAAGGCCGCCCACCTGCTGGAAGTACGTGAACTGCGTCACCTCCATGCCGTTCATCCAGATTTCCCAGCCAAGCCCCCAAGCGCCCAGCGTCGGATTCTCCCAGTTGTCCTCAACGAAACGGATGTCGTTGACTTCCGTATCGATGCCGAGTGCGCGGAGACTGCCCAGATAGAGGTCTACGATGTTCGTCGGAGCCGGCTTGAGCACGACCTGAAACTGATGATGCTGATGCAGGCGATTAGGGTTCTCTCCGTAGCGGGCATCCTTCGGACGTCGAGAGGGCTGAACATAGGCGGCACGCCAGGGTTCCGGCCCCAAGGCCCGCAGAAAGGTCGCAGTATGGGACGTGCCGGCACCGACCTCCAAGTCGATCGGTTGCAGCAAAGCACAGCCCTGACGGTTCCAATATTCCTGCAGGCGCAGGATTACTTCCTGAAAGGTGATCATTCTCTATGCCGCCGATTCTTGTCGGCGCCTGTTGATTCAAAAATTGTAGGAGCCAGCTTTCCCTTGGGAAAAGCAACTCAAAGTTTCAATTATAAGCGCTTTGTCTTACCCTTAACCGCTCCAACTCCGGTCCCCACGGGACGCGCAAGGGTTGCGCCGAGTACCAGAGCGAGCGCCGCAAGCAGTGCGGGCCAGCTGCCGACCTTCACATAAGGCGTAGGCGTGCCGGAAGCCCCGAGAAGCGGCAGCGTCGCAGAATCCGCTCCGTCCGCCCTGAGCATGGATACGACTTCGCCTCTCGAATTGACGACCGCGCTCATTCCGGTGTTGCTCACGCTTACCAGAGGCCTGGCGCTCTCCATCGCGCGCATGCGGCTCATCGTCAGATGCTGGCCGAGCACGGATCGACTGAACCAGCCGAGATTGGCGGTCACAATGAGAAAGTCGGGCGAGCGCGATTGCCAGAAAGTCCGCATCACGCCGCCATACAGATTTTCATAGCAAATCAGAATGCCTGCATCGGCGCTACCGAGCGAGAGCATCGGCTGCACTGCATCCCCCTTTGTCAAATCCGACATCGGTACGCCGATCATGTCGACGAACCAACGGAAGCCGGCGGGAACGTATTCGCCGAAAGGTACGAGCGCCCGCTTGTCAAGCTTGTAAACAATTTGCCCTTCGTCGAGAACGAAGGACGTGTTGAAAAAGCGCGGTCCATCCTTGCGAAAGCCGTTGAAGAGCACCGGTGCTTCGCTCCTCTCCTGCAGGAGCACGAGGTTGCCGGCCGCCGTCCGTCCCAATCTGTTGACGGGTACGTTTACGATGCCCTCGGGTGTCAGCAGCAACCGGGCCCGGTCGGACGGCGGCCATGGCTTGAAGGCGTCGGGGAAGAGTGCGGCAAGACGCTCAGCGGGATCATCGCGGCTATAAGCATCAACCACAGGCAGGGCAGGCTGAAGAATGCGCACATCAACCGTAGAGGACGGCTCCGACCATGCGTGCTGACGGGACACTTGTCCCGCACCCGCAATGAGGGCCGCGCCGATCACGGGCACAGCAAGCCACGCCAACCTGCAACTGAGCGCCACTGCGACAAGCGCCGAAAAAAGAAGCTGCGCAAGCGTGACTGCATATATTCCGCCCAAGGGTGCCCAGCCGGCCAGTGGCGTATCGATGGCGGCATAGCCCGGCGTGAGCCAGCCGAAATTGGCGAGCACGTCGCCCCGGAGCCATTCCGAAATCGTCCATAGCCCAGCCAGGGCGGGCAACTCAGCAAGGCGTCTGCCGCCGCAGCATTTCTTGGCCGCCCAACAAGCAAAGGCGGGAAACAACGACAGAACTGCTCCCAGCGCTACCAATGCGAGCGCTGCAACGGTCCAGGACAATCGCCCGTGGACCGCGATGGAATTCATCGTCCATGAGAGCCCCGGCACGAACCAGCCGAGCCCAAAAAGAAAACCCGCCAAGGCGGCACGCAATGGCGTCGGACGAGCTGCATAGACCAAAAAGAAGCCGACGAGCGCGATGAGGGACAAATACTTCCAGCCTAGCGGATCAAACCCCGTGCCGAAAAGCAATCCCATGCCCAGGGCTCCGAGCGAGCCCGCCGCTTCAGGCCGGCGATTCCACCAATGCCGCGCCTCGTTCATGCTACTTGATCCTTTCGACGCTCAAAAGACGCGCCTGACGATCGTCGCCGCCCAAAATGCGAAAGCGAAAGCCGTTCTCCTCGAGCGTTTCCCCCGTATGGGGCACGTGTTCGAAACGGTCGGTCACAAGGCCTCCGATCGTCTCGCAGTACTGATCCTCAAGAGCGGACTTGAAATAGTCGTTGAATTGCTCGATCGGCGTGATGGCCTTGACGCGCCAACGGCCGTCACCGTCAGCGACGATGTTGCTACCTTCCTCGTCGTGATCGAACTCATCAGAGATGTCGCCCACAATCTGTTCCAGCACGTCCTCAATGGTGATGAGACCTGAGACGCTCCCGAACTCGTCGATAACGAGCGCGAGATGGCTTCGGGTTTCCTTGAAGTCGCGAAGCAGCACGTTGATCGGCTGCGTCTCCGGGATGAAGCGGGCAGGACGCAGAAGGGTCTTCGGATCAATGGCCGGATTCATGAGAATCTGCAGCAAATCCTTGGCATGCAGGATGCCGAGCACGTTGTCCAAATCGTCTTCAACCGCAGGGAGACGTGAGTGGCCCGATGCGATGAGCGCGGGCAGCCAGACCTCGCGCGGCTCTGAAAAATCAACAGCCTGCACCTGCGAGCGAGGCACCATCAAGTCGCCCGCCCTGATTTCCGAAACGGCCATCGCGCCTTCCATCATGGAAAACACTTCGTCGTCGATCACGCTTCGGCGGCGAGCCTCGCCGAGCACCTTGAGCACGTCGGTTCTGTCATTCAACTCGTCTTCATGGAAAACGGAGGTCAGGCGTTCAAGAAAGGTCCGGCCCAAGGTCGGACTGGGTGGTTCTGAAGAACTGGACATATTTGCCGAAACAGCTGTTTTTTTAATTGGTCGAGCGTCAGTCGTGCACCATGCCGATGCGGTCGCTGTAGGGATTGGGAAACTTGAGGGAAAGCATGAGCTCGGTTTCGCGCGCTTCCATCACCTCCGCTTCTGCCTGCGTTATGTGATCATACCCATGCGCATGCAGAACTGCATGAATGAGCAGATGGGCAAGATGGGCGCGAAACTCCTTGTTTTGCTCTTGAGCTTCACGTTCGACAACGGGCACGCAGATCGCAACGTCAGCGGTCACCTCCGGCTCCGTTGTATAGTTGAACGTCAGAACGTTCGTTGCATAATCGCGATGCCGGTACGAATGATTGAGCTCATAGCCTTCGTCAAGATCCACGAACCTGATCGTCATCATCGTAGGGAGCTCGCACGCACGAGTCATCCACCGCACCATCACGGAGCGCGACGGCAACTGCGGGAAGGCAGCCGCATTCTGGAACGAAAACTTCACTTCAGGTTCGCTCATTCCTTCACCTCTTTTTTCACTCCGGCGGCCAATTCTTCCTGCTTGGCCGCCTCTTCGTAAGCGTCCACAATTCGTGCAACGAGCGGGTGGCGCACCACGTCCTTGGACGTGAAGCGCGTGATCCCAATGCCGCGCACGCCATCAAGAATCCGGATCGCATGCCTGAGTCCGCTAGGGACCCCCTTCGGAAGGTCGATCTGCGTCACGTCGCCCGTAATCACAGCCCGGGAGCCGAAGCCGATACGCGTCAGGAACATCTTCATCTGTTCGGGCGTCGTATTCTGAGCTTCGTCCAGAATCACAAACGCATTGTTGAGCGTGCGACCGCGCATATAGGCAAGCGGCGCCACCTCAATCGACTGCCTTTCCATGAGGCGTTGGGACTTCTCAAAGCCCATCAGATCGAAAAGCGCATCGTAGAGCGGGCGCAGGTACGGATCAACCTTCTGCGTCAAGTCCCCGGGCAGAAATCCGAGACGTTCGCCGGCCTCTACAGCCGGGCGCGTGAGCACGATGCGCTCCACGGTTCCTCGCTCGAAAGCGTCTACTGCCGCCGCAACGGCTAGAAAGGTTTTGCCGGTACCGGCGGGACCCACGCCGAAGCTGATGTCATGTCCCATGATGGCCTTGAGATATAGACGCTGGTTGGGCGTTCGTCCCTGCAGATCGCGGCGTCTGACCTTGAGATCGACCTCATCAACTGCACTCTGAGGATCGCTGCGATACTCGTCGTCACGACCGACGAAGTGCCACTGAATGTCGTCAACGCTCAACGCCTCCCCAGTGCTTTTGACACGGGTCATCAGAGCCGCAAGCGCCGTGACGGCGCGGCGGGCTCCTTCAAGCTCGCCCGTCACGCGAAAGACATCTCCTCGGCGGCTGACGCGCACATTGAGGATGGTCTCCATCTGTCTCAGGTTTTCATCGAGTGGACCGCAAAGTGCGGACAGCTCAGCATTGCCCGCATCAGCGGAGTAGCGCAGGGTTTCAAGCTGCGCGGTCTTTTCACTAGCCATAGATGGATCTCAGTCCAGAAGTTGTCCGCCAAGCGAATGCGGATACACATCCGTCACTTTAACATGCACCATTGTGTCCACTAGCGAGAGCGGTCCCTCAAAGTTCACGATGCGGTTGTTGTCCGTACGGGCCATGAGGAACCCTTCGCCCTTGCGGGCAGGGCCGAGCACGAGTACGCGCTGCTCGGTCCCGAGCATCCTCTCGCTGATGCGAGCCGCGTTTGCGTCAATTACAGCCTGCAGGCGCTGCAGACGTTCAAGCTTTACTTCATAAGGCGTATCGTCAGGAAGGCGCGCCGCGGGCGTTCCGGGACGCGGGCTGTAGACGAAAGAGAAGCTGGCATCAAAACCCACCTCTTCAACGAGCCTCATCGTCTCCTCGAAATCCTCAGCCGTTTCACCGGGAAAACCAACAATGAAGTCGGTCGCGATCGAAATGTCGGGACGCAGCTCGCGCAGCTTCCTTGCGATCTCGACATAGTCGGCGGCGGTATAGCCGCGCTTCATGGCGGCCAACACCCGGTCCGAGCCCGCCTGAACCGGGAGATGCACATGGTTGACAAGCTTGGGCAGGCGTGCGTAGGCGTCAATGATTCGCTGCGAAAATTCGCGCGGATGACTCGTCGTGTATCGGATTCGTTCGATGCCGTCGATTTCCGAAACGTAGTCGAGCAGCAGGGCAAAGTCTGCAATCGAGCCGTCGGGCATCTTTCCGCGATAAGCGTTCACATTCTGGCCGAGAAGCGTTACTTCCTTGACACCCTGATCAGCGAGCTGCGCCACCTCCATGAGGACGTCCACCATCGGGCGAGAAATCTCCTCGCCGCGCGTGTATGGCACCACGCAGTACGAACAGTACTTGGAACATCCCTCCATGATGGAGACGAAGGCGGCGGCGCCGTGCGCCTTGGGCGCGGGCAAATGATCGAACTTCTCAATTTCCGGGAAACTCACGTCGACCTGAGGGCGCCCCGTTTCCAGACGCGCTCTCAACATGTCGGGCAAGCGATGCAGAGTCTGAGGTCCGAAAACCACGTCGACGCAGGGCGCGCGGCGAATGACGTTCTCACCCTCCTGGCTTGCGACGCATCCGCCTACGGCAATCAACATGCCGGGACGAGCCTTCTTGGCCTCTCGAATCCGGCCCAAATCAGAGAAAGTCTTCTCCTGAGCCTTTTCACGAATGGAGCAGGTGTTAACGACGACAAGGTCGGCTTCCTCAAGCACGTCGGTGCGTTCATACCCCATTTCAATATTGAGAAGATCGGCGATGCGACCGCTGTCGTAGTCGTTCATTTGGCAGCCGAAGCTGCGGAGATAGAGTTTTTTCGCTTGCACGGTTTAAATCCGGTGACGATGAATTCGGCCGCCGACAAAATCGGGGGACTGAGTAAGACAAAAGCCCCGCGCTTCAGTGGAGAAGGCGGGGCTTTTAAAATCTGGTGGCGCATCACGGACTCGAACCGCGGACACAAGGATTATGATTCCTCTGCTCTAACCGACTGAGCTAATGCGCCGTTGAGGATTGAAATTATCCTCACTGCATCGCTCTTCGTCAAGTAGGTGTTACATTTTTTTACACTCTCCGTTCCAAAAATGCCAGAAGTGGTTTGTCGGACCGTGACCGTGCCCCACGTCAAGCTCATCGGCATGACGAATACCCGCCGTCAAATAATCCTTTGCGCGCCGGCAAGCCTCGGGCACATCAGCGGACTGCGGCAGAAGAGCCGCAATGGCGGACGAGAGCGTGCAGCCCGTGCCGTGAGTATTCTTCGTGTGCACATACGGAGCGGAGAAAGGTACCGAGACGACGTTGTTGAAAAGCAGGTCATAAGCTGCGGCCCCCTTTAAATGCCCTCCCTTGAGATAAACCCAGGCATCGCGCCGACCAAGCAACTCCCATAGTTCGCGGGCAACCTCCGGAAACTCATCTTTCGTGACCTCTTTCGTCCGTCCGAGAAGGCACATGGCCTCCGGCAGATTGGGCGTTATGATCGTCGCTAGCGGCAACAGCCGCTCCTTGAGCGCGTCAACGGCATCAGCCGCAAGCAACCGGTTTCCGCCCTTGGCGACCATGACGGGGTCAAGCACCACGAAGCGGGGCTTTCGACGCAAAAGGGCGTCCGCCACCGTCTCGATCTGCTCGACTTGACCAAGCATGCCAATCTTGACGGCATCAATGCGGACGTCGTCAAACAGCGTGTCAATCTGCTCCTTCAGAAAAGTTGCGGGCACGGGCATGACGCCCGTAACGGTCTGCGTGTTTTGCGCCGTCAGCGCCGCGATGACGCCGCAGGCATAGGCACCGCAGGCGCTCATCGCCTTGACGTCGGCAAGAACACCGGCCCCGCCCGACGGATCCACCCCAGCGATGGTTACGACGTTAGGGATGCTGTTTTTTGTGCCTTCTGCCACAAAACCTCCAATACTGTCATCATGCGCTGCGTAGCACCCGCATACTGCCTCGAAAAAGCCAACGCAGCCTCGCTTGCATTCAACCGGGATTCCGGAACATCTAGCCAACGCTCAAACTGCGCAAGCGCGTCTTCCGGTGTTTCGACCTGCACCATGGCGCCTGCGGCCAGCCCATCACGAATAACCTTTTGAAAATTGAAGATGGACGGTCCTACGACGATGGGCGAACCCGCCAACGCAGGCTCGATCACGTTCTGGGAGCCATGGTTCTGAAAAGATCCGCCCATGGCCGTCATATCCGCCAGAGCGCAGTAGAAACTCATCTCGCCCATGCTGTCGCCAAGTACAACGTCGACATCCGCAGGCACATCGTCCGGATCTGCAATCTGCGAGCGCCGGCAGACTTTGAGGCCGGCATCCGTTAGTGCGCGGTAGGCTTCATCAAAGCGTTGCGGGTGACGAGGCACAAGCCAGAATTGAGCACGTTTGAGCAACTCGGGCCGCGCCGCCATGGCTTTCGCAAACAGCGCCTCCTCCCCCTGCCGGGTCGAAGCAATGAGAGCGACTGGACGTTTGAGAGACGCCTTCCAGGCTCGTGCCGCCGCTTCCTGAGAGACATTCGGACGAATGTCGAATTTGACGCTTCCGCAAACCGTGACGTTACGTCCGCCCAAGCTTTCAAGGCGCTCCTTGTCCTCCTCGCTCTGAGCG
>ERZ1026870.330-NODE-330-length-28526-cov-5.965439_pt1 | contig 28526 bp, 33 predicted proteins | sample MGYA00380165_ERZ1026870 | MGnify/ENA primary metagenome ERZ1026870 (study PRJEB33269, sample SAMEA4719801) | human gut metagenome | biome: human-associated habitat; feature: organic feature; material: feces | place: Cameroon | collected 2013-10 ...
ACAAAGTTCGCCACATATTGGGGAACGTACAAGACGGTGGGTTTCGGATGGTTACTTGACAGTGACCGCTTTTTTCTGTTTCCTTACCGCCTAGGTTTTATTCTATGCACCACAATGTTCTCAAACACTTTCGCGCACTTCTTTATATCTTCATATTCGGTAAGAGCCTTGCCAGTAAGTCCTTCAGAAGTCCAGTCTTTCATGTTTTGGGCGTAAATGCCTGTATTATTGTTATCGAGGAAGTTCTTGGTTAGGGCACAAGGGAGGTTCTGTATGTTCATATAGTCAATCACTCGCTTAAAGTAATCATAGTCACCGTCGATAACAAAACCATAGTCAGCAGCAACACGATATACTGCTTCCCAATGGCGCTGTTTGGTAAACACAGCATCCTTTTTATTATAACCATAATTCAGCAACTTTATGACGCACTCCCTCAATATCTCAAGACGTGCAACCTCATCCAAATCCTTTACAGACAACGATTCGGCAGCCATCGGTAATTTATGTTCATATTGTCCATAATGGTCATCTATTTCATCGGTAGACAACTCATACCGTTTGGCAACGGGAATAATATTTGTTCCTGCTGCATAAAGATACATGTCTGTCACGATGCCGATGACAGCATCTATCTCTTGATCAGTAGCTATAGAGCTGCCATGCGCCTCATCATTGCGTAACTTCCGAAGAATGTCAAGGCGACCACTGAATGCGTTTACAGCTGGGTTTTCGCTAATTTTTAGCTTCTTCAACGATGGTATGCCGAATATCGCAGACGATAGTGTTGCGCCCTTGCCTGGTTCTTTGCCTTCAAGTTCCTTATGGTTGATAAGGTAATAGAGTTTTTTGAGAAAAGCCTCATACTTCATCAATAGCTGGCTCAAGTGCATACGCTTCTCGTTGGCCGACAAGCCTTCGGCCATGCTCAGCATGTTGAGTGACTCTTTGACAACGCTATCTACACCATCAAGCGTGTCAAGCGACTCCGTGTTAAGCACCCTAAAGAGATTGTCAACCGTCTCCTTCATGGGGCGAATTTTGCCAGCAATTTTATCAAAATGTGGCGCATAAGTGCGGCACAAATATTCCTTCAATGCAGTCTCATTGTAATCTGGATGCATTTTCTTGCGAACAATCTCCACCAGCTCGTCCATTGACACTGGAGCCGAAGAAGTTGGTTCGCTGTCAGATGTCGTGTCATAATCGAAATCAGAATCTCCGTTCTCCACATCTTTAAGTTGCTCCATGAAGATGGAATAGAATTGCTCCACGTTGTCGTCAAGCATTTTCTCAAACTTGTCCACCTTGGCAAGGTCTTGGCGTTTCTTCAAGTCCACCAGTTTGTATATGTTCTGAAATTTTCTGTATTCCCTTAACTTTTCCTCGTCTTGGGTCTTGTCGTCACACAGAACAACACACAGCCTGTCTTTAAACTTGAGATTATTGAACATCACACCAATCTCGGCGAGCCATCTTTGAGCCTCACGCGCACTGATAAGTTCCTGTTCATTCAGGCGTTTCAGCAATTCTAGAATTTTCTCCAGAGAGACCTCCTTCGGCTTCTGTTCCATTGGTCCTCTCTTCCTTTTCTTTCCTCCGTTGGCAGGTTCATCATCACCATCGTCCACATCGGTAATGCCAGGTATCACATCACTGTCAACAACATCAAAGCTGTAACTTTCATCGCCTATATTCCTCGTGGCATCGCGATATATCTTGCAGAACACCTGCCAGAAGTCAAGGAAAGTCTCGTCTGAGTATTTTGCAGCTATAACGTAAACATTCTTAAGCGACAAAAGTGCCGAAGCATACTGCCCTACAACAAAGCGCAGCATCTTGGCCTCATTTTCAGGTTGCACATAGCCTACATCTCCGGGGGTCAGACCAAGTTCTTCGTTTTTATTGCGTACAGCAATTTCTCTTGTCATACAGATGTTTATCCAGTCGCGTATGCTGCTCTCCATATCGAGAATGAAGTCGGCATCATCTTTCTTCTGCACATAAGCCTTAAACCACTCGATGAATGGTTTGCTGGCTGACATTTCCTTATAGAAACCTGCAATAAGCCTTGCCTCCTCTTCGGGGTCGAACTGCGAAATGACCATGTCGCAATACTTCTTGAATGCCTGGTTGATGCTCTTCGTGTTCACGTTCTTCCAAGAGCAGTCTATGACGTGACATTCGTTTTTATACTTGCAGGTGCGGTTTACGCGACTGATGGTCTGTATGGCGTTGATGTCCTTTATCTCTTTGTCGAGAAACAGCGTGTGAAGTTTCGGTTCGTCAAAGCCTGTCTGCAGTTTGTCCACCACGATGATAAGTCCGTTCTTTCCGTTCTTGAAGTTTTCGATGGCTTGCGCTTCAGAGATATTGTCGTTGACCGACGCGCACGACTCGTAGCGCTGACTGTCGCTATATACCACCACAATGGGCGCTTTAGCATATTTGGCGTAACGCGGCTCTGAGCATTTCTTGGCATACAGTTCGCGGATGATTCTCGTGTAGCGTATGGCAATAGGAATGGAAGTCACGGCAAGCATCGCCTTGCCCTCACCGCGGATTTTACCAAAAACGAGAGATAAAAGGCGGTCCACCACAAACTCAGCAATTTTGCGCATTCGTGGTTCAAATTCATACACTTTCTGTTTGTTTTGCCGCACATCGGGTATGTTATCATTGTCGCTGAAGTCAACTCCATCGGGCAGTTCAAAGCCCACCGTCACGTTGTAGGGTATGATGTGCTTTGTGGGGTCGAGTATGTAGCCGTCGGCGATGGCTTCTTTCATGGAGTAGGTGTCGAACGGCACCCACAAAGGCACGGTGGTGGCACTGCGGAACTCGCCGAAGCGGCTCAGCGTTTCATCGCTTGGCGTGGCGGTAAAACCTATGAGCAGGTTTTTCTTGAAAATTCTCTGTCCACCATGGTTAAACGAGTCCTGCAACCGTTCGAAGAGATTGATCATCTCCTTGTTGTTCTCGCCGGAGTTGGAGCGGTGAATCTCGTCGATGAGAAACGCCACACGCATATTTTTTAGTTTCTTGCCAGCACCATCAATGGCCTGCTGCAGGTCGAGAAACTTCTGTATGTTCACCACGATGATGCGTCGCTGGTCGTCAAGAGCATCAACAAAGGTCTGCTTGTCGGTAGCCTCCACAAACATCGACTTGTCAATGTTCATGTTATACATGCGTTCGTCCAGCTGGTCGCGCAGCTGCAGGCGATCCACAACAAGCATAATCTTGTCGTAGGCATACTCATCATGGTAGCGGTAGTCTTTGAGCTGCAGTGCAGTCCATCCTATAATGTTGCTCTTGCCGAAGCCAGCGGCATACTGCATGAGCAGGGAATAGACAAACTTGTTGTTGCAGAATCGCTCACGTTTGGCAATAATCTCCTCCGTTTTCTGCTGCGGAATACCAAGAGCATAGAGTTCACGGCGCAGTTTGTCTGTGTAGTAGTCGGGATTACTTTCATTGTCGAGCATCTCCCTGATGCGGTTCATAATTTTGTCGCAGCCATACTTCTGTTTAGGACGGGGCGAGATGAGACGTCCGCTGTTCGATTTGCGCATACGCTTGCCGTCCTTCCTCTCATACTTATACTCTATGAAGTTGTAGTAGAGAATTTCGTTTCTGATGGCGCTCTTTGAGTACAGGGCATGCGCCACTTCCTCAAACTTTTGTTTCTCGGTCAGCAGCGGCGAACTTACGGGATATTGCTTGAACACTTTCCACACATCAGGCACAAGGCGGTCAATGGTAGTGGATGGTCTGGAAATGAACTCACCATGCGCCATGTCATACATCTGCGTCATGTTGCGCATAACGTAAGTCTCGTTGATGTCCGATGCCGTGATGTGTATTGCCTTCTCATAAATGGCAAGTAGCGACTTTTTCTCTTTAACCACCTTGCAGTCTGTCTGTTCCACATCTACGATGGCACGCACAGCGGCGAGATAGTCCTTTGCCACTTTTCCACGCCCATGGTCTCTGGCGTTCTGCCCCATGCTAACGCACTTCAGCTCCATGTAGCCCAAGAAGATGCCGTTGAGATAGAAGGTTACGTCTGGACGAACGCTTACCATCACGTTTCCGTTGTATTTCTGTTTGTGTGTTGCCTCTTCCACGGCACAGAAGATGTTCTTCTTGAAGTCCTCATCGCCGCGAAGCTCCGTTCCTGGCACATAAAACAGCGTGAGCTGTTCATCCTTGAAAGTAATGGTTTTGAAGGTGTTGAAGAAGATTGCCACGTTCTGTTTATCTATTACCTTCTCTCTTATCGTCTCGACGAGCGCATCCAACAAGGCTCGCTCGTCATTACCAAATTTTCGCAGCAATCGTCTCCACTCCGCAGGTTGGCTGTTGCTAATAAACTCTGCCAACACCGAGGGTATGAACATGCCGTTGTCCACCACATTGGGTGCCACATAGCGGTAGCCCAATCCGCCCTCGTCCTCACGGCGGCAGAGGTAGTTCATCACATAGTCTTTCTGTATCTTTCGTTCGTCCATGGCTCTTCCTTTGTCTTTTAGATTTATTATACTGCCCGCTTGCCTGTAATTACCTCATCTATCAAGGAGCGTTTCAAGTCACCATAACGGCTGATTTGCTTGTCAAGGTTAGACACGATGGTGTCTATCTTGGAGCATTTGCCGTTGAGGTTGGTGGCGATGGCAAGCTGCTCGAGAAGAGGGGGAAAAGCATATTGATGGTTCATTATTGCCAAACAATCAAAATGAGGTATCGTTGTTCCATTCGCAAAATATTTGCTATGTTTTTCAACACTTTTCAATAGGAAAGTAAGTTTATATTTTAACAAATCAAGTCAAGTATAAAACGGGTGTAACTATTGAGAAACAAGGCTTTATAAATCAAGGTTTTGGGGTTTATGAAAAAAGTTTTGTTATTTCGCAATAATTACACCCGTTTTGTCGTTATTTTGTTGTTCCTTTGTTGCTCTCAATCTCGGAGCAACAAAAACAACAACAGAGAGCAACAAACCAAAACGACAGCAGTATGGAGAAATCAAAAGAACCAATCAGGCTCAGACAGAGGAAAACGCCCAACGGCTTGACCTCTCTCTACCTTGACATTTATCTGAACGGCAAAAGGTCTTATGAGTATTTGCGCCTCTACCTCGTTCCTGAAAAGACCCGTGAAGACAAGAAGAAGAACAAAGAGACGCTGCAGCTTGCCGAGGCTATCAGGGCGAAGCGTGTTGTCGAACTCAGAAACGGGGAGTTCGGCTTCAAGAGTGATTACGCCGAGGAGACGCTGTTTTTCGACTATTATGAAAAGTTATGTGAGAAGCGTTTTCACGCCCCTGACAACAAATCGAATTGGGGGAACTGGCGGTCATGCCTGAAACATCTTGAAAAGTATGAGCCGAACCGAAAAATCACGTTTGCAGAAATAACGACAGAATGGGTTCAGGGTTTCAAAGAGTATTTAGAGAATGAGGCGTGTGCATGGGGCAATGACTACCGAGACCGCATCAAAGACCATAAACTTTCAAGAAACTCAAAACTGAGTTATTTCAACAAGCTGCGGGCGTGTCTCAATCAGGCATTTGATGAAAGAATTATCAGGAACAATCCAATGCGTGGCGTTGAGAATTTCAAGGCAGAGGAAGGCACGCGCATGTACCTTACAATAGATGAAGTGAAGAAGCTCGCCGAGACAGAATGTGAATACCCGAAAATCAAACGGGCTTTTCTGTTCTCATGCCTGACGGGTCTCAGGCGGTCAGACATCTTGAAAATGACATGGGCAGAGGTTCAAGAACAGTCAGGCTTTACCCGCATCATCTTCCGTCAGAAGAAAACGGGCGGTCAGGAATATCTCGACATAACACCTCAGGCGGCTGAACTCATGGGAGAGAGAGGCAAGCCAAACGACCCTGTCTTCACAGACATTCACAGCCCGTCTTGCACGAATGAGGCAATAAAGCGGTGGGTGCTCAGGGCGGGCATAAAGAAAGAAATAACATTTCATTGCGCCCGTCACACTTTTGCGGTCATGATGCTTGACCTCGGAACGGACATTTACACAGTCTCAAAATTGTTGGGACATCGTGAACTGAACACAACTCAGATATACGCCAAGGTTCTTGACAAGAACAAACAGGCGGCTGTTTCAAACATACCGACTATACTCCCTCCCCTGACTGAAAAGCCTGACGGGGACAAATGATATAGAGCGGCGCAAAGGGTTATTTCTTTCCCTCTGTGCCGCTTTTGTCTTTCTTATATAAAAGTATATCTCCTCGCCCCGTCAAGAGCCATGTGGCTGAAACGCCGTAGTCATTGACAAGGTATGTGAGCCACGCCGCCTGAAAGATGTCCCGTGAGGGGTCTTTCTCTAACGTGTTCATGTTCCAACGGTTTATTTCATGCGCCCGTGTGAACGTCTGTTTTCCCCTGATTATCTTTTCGTCTTTGAGATAGCGCAGAGCCTCAAAGAAACGCTTTATTACCTTTTGGCTGTCTTCTGTCTGCATTGTTCTTCTGATATTAAGTTAGCGGCTCTGAACCTTTCATTTATTTCTTTCTCACGCTCTGTCAGGCGTTCTTGCCAACGGCTCTCAGCGTCAGGCGTGAACACGGGCTTTCTTCCCTCTCTGACGGCGGTCTCAAACTCTCTGACCTCTTCTCCTGACATATATGGTATATACTTGTCAAGGTCTAAGAGAGCCTGAATGTGGTTCATCGTCTCACGTTGAAGAGAGAACAGCTTGCCGATTTCAAGCATTTCTCCCGTGCCGAAGAGAAACCAACGGGCGTTTATCTCAGGCAGCTTTTCAAGAACTGTCAGAATTGGCTGCACACCGAAATTCTCGCCTCTCAACATCTTTGACAGATATTGTGGCGACCACCCCATAAGCTCGGCAAACGGTATTTTCTTTCCCCCTGTCTTATATCTGATTATTTCCTCTAATCTTTCGTTCATATCTTTTGACCTCTTTAATATTTAGGAATTTTCTGTTCAACCCCACAGAACTTGACTACACGGCAGCGGCAGAGGCGGCATTGTCTTCCTGACGGGCAACCGCTTTTTTATTCTCGGCGATCTGCTCTTTCAAAAGGTTCATCAGTTCATCAATTTGCCTGTCCTTTGATGCAAGGCTCTGTGCCTGTTGTTGAAGAACAGCCCACACGTCTTTCTGAATTGTCACGCCGTTTTCACTGTTCAGGTTAGTTTCAGGCTCATTCTTGAACATTTCTCCCTCGCCTGTCAAAATCCAAACTTCGTTTATATTTTCATCAAGTCGGCAGAGTTTCTTTGCAAACTTGTCTGATAAAGGCACACGCCCGTTCACAATCTGAGAGAATGAAGACTTTGTGTAACCCATTATCTCAGAGAGTTCTCGGTCGTTTTCTGCTACGCCTTTGTAGAGCAGCCAATTAATGGCTTTTCTTATTCTCTGTATCTCCGTCATACACTTAATTAAAGTTAAAAATCGCAATTTTATTTCGGAAAATTCTTCTAAAAGCGAAACTTGGTTTATATTTGCACACAGTTACGGTTAAATAACCGCACAAAGATACGAAATAAGAATTAAAATCGGAAATAAACTGATAAGTAAAATCGAAATTTTAACAAGAATTATGGCAGAAATGATTTTCAAGACGGATTGCCAAAAAGAGCGTGAAGCACGTGACAGGGCAATTTACGATGACTACAACAGCCTGATGGCGGTCAAGGGTCAGAGCAAAATGATGGTCATTCAGCACCTCATGGGCAAGTACAACGTTCACAGCATGGGGACGATTTACGTTATCCTGAAACGTGTTGAAGAAAGCCTGAAAACGGAGGAGGTGTAAGCGTATGGCAAGCAAAGAAGCAAACAAGGCGAAGTATCAGTACAATAAGAAGTACGTGGAGGCATATTGGGAACGCCGAGCGCAGCGTGAGAACGGTCATGTAGAGACCGAGAAGCGGCATGAGAAGTCTGTGACGCTCTCAACAACCGACAAGGACTTTTTCCCTGAACTCGCCAAAATGGACGTTGAGACCTCTGTCAAGCGTGAGGGGCGTTCAGACGCAAAGTACATCAAGGCTCTTGAAGACGCTAACAGAATGTACAGGAGTGAGAACAAACGCCTGATTAGGCTTCTGACAAAGTATCAGGAGGTAATCAAGCTCGGTTTAACAGCATTAAAGCATAAAGAAAATGAAGAAATCTAAAGTTTTCAAATGGGCGTTGTTAATCGCCCTCGCCACATGGTTCACATTCTCTTTCATCGTTCTCATCGGCGAGGAAGACCCGAAGAACCCTTTGACCCTCATTCAGTTTTTCTTTATGAAAGCGGGGGCGTTGGCAAGCACACTTGTGACAGGTTTCTGTTTCGCAAGGTTGAACGAAAAGGGGTTCTTGCCTGACCTCTCAAAACTGATTGACGAGGAGGAATAGCGTATGTGTGAAGTTTGTCACGGACACCCAAACTGCCCCGTCTGTTCTCCCGAGCCACAAATGATTGAGTGTGCCGCCTGTCAGGGTCAGGGCTATGTATGGTATCGCTACGACCTTAAAGAGAACAGAGAAACAGAAGTGACGGAGAAAGAGTTCAACGCTCTGCCCGCTGACGAGACCGAAGCCATAGAGAAAGGGCTGCGCTATTGCCAGGGCGAAAAAGAAACGTGTTCTGTCTGTGACGGAACGGGCGAGGTTGAGGATTATGAACTTTATGAACCCGAATGGGACGATTGACTTATGAGCGTAACACTTGAAGAAATGAACGAGAAGCTCGACCGTATCGGCGAGTTGGCTCTGATAAGCGCAAAGACGGTTCTTGACCTGAACGAAGCAGCACTGTTCACGGGTTTCAGCATTGGGCATCTCTATCGCCTGACATCAGGGCGACAGATACCGCACTTCAAGAAGAACCGCAAACTTTATTTCAAAAAGTCTGACCTTGAAGCATGGATGTGCGACAACAGAGTTCAGACCGAGAAAGAGATAAACTGCAAGGCAGCAACATATTGTTCAACCCACAAAAGATAAAGTCTATGGGAGAGAGAATAAACAGCCACCTGAGGCTTATCCGTGAACGTCTTCTTTCAGGCGGTTCTATAACACCTCTTGAAGCCCTGAGGGACTTTGGCTGTTATCGCCTCGCCTCTCGTATAAGTGACCTTAAAAAAGAGGGTCTGAACATCAAGAAGACAATGGAGAAAAGCGTCAGCCGTGTAACGGGTCTCACGGTCAGATACGCAAGATATTTTTTAAGCCCGAAGAAATGAAGCAACGCCCGAAGCATAAAGAGGGCATAAAATAACAAACAAAATGGAAGAAATCATCGAAGTAAAACAGGCTGATATGCTCCAAGCTCTCAACCGAGCTGACATTGACGCACAGGTTGCCACGGCACACGCCTACCCCCGTGACATCAACAGAGTTTTGAACACCATTGAGACGCTCGCGACTATGGATCAAGAGACCGCCGAAGACTGTTTCTACGTTCTGAGACGCAAAGACAAGGACGGCAACGACAGCGTCATTGAGGGTCTTTCAGTTCGCATGGCTGAGATTATAGCCAACGCATGGACGAACCTCAGGGTCGCGACCCGCATCATCGGTAATGACGGGCGTATGATAACGGCTCAGGCTGTTTGTCACGACCTTGAAACCAACGTTGCGGTCTGCAAAGAGGTCAAGAGAAGCATCGTCACAAAGAAAGGCTACACGTTCAGTCAGGATATGCAAGTTGTGACGGGCAACGCCGCCGCTTCTATCGCCCTGAGAAACGCCGTACTGACGGTTATCCCAAAGGCTGTCACAAAGCGCATCATCAACAACGTGAAAAAGGTTGCGCTCGGTCAGTCTATTGACCTTGAAACAAGCCGTCAGAACGTCATTCAGTATTTCGCCAAATTGGGCGTTAAGGAGGAGCAGCTTTTCTTCTACCTCGGCGTGAAGAGCGTTCAGGAGATTGACAAACAGAAAATCTTCGAACTCAGAGCGACAGCCAACGCAATCAAAGAGGGAACGACAACCGTTGAAGAGTGTTTCGTGAAGCCCGCCATTGAAGCCAAGAAACAGGCTGACGCAGTGAAGAAGACAAACAGCGCACAAGACAGAGCCGCTGCCGCTATCGCTCAGGCTACGGGCGCACAAGCCCCTGAGGGCGTTGACCCTGAGACGGGCGAAATAAAACAGCCCGCTGCCGAGAACTCAAAGAAGACATCAAAGACAACAACTAAAAAATAACAGCATTTATGGAAATCAAGATTGAAAACGCAAAGGCTGCTTTGAAAACAGCCGATGAGAGCGTCAAAAAAGTTCTTCTCGCTCTCTTACCCGAATTGAAAGAAACAGAGGCACAGACAGCCGCAAATCGCCCGATTACAGAACGTGTGAAGACCTTTGAGGACGCTTGCCGTGAAATCGGTGTTGACCCTGAGGAATATGAAGACAAGTTCGCTAACGCCCCCGCTGACGTGATAGCGTTCTTGAAGCTCCGTGTAATAACCGCCGCCCTGAATGAGGGTTGGGAACCTCAGTTCACAGAAGACGAGTGGCGTTGGTATCCTTGGTTCACGCTATGGACGGAAGAAGAACTGTCAGAGAAGAGTGAAGAGTGGAAAGCCGACCGACACCTCATATCAACAGGCGACTATTCAGGAGACTATGCGGGCTTCGCTTATGCGTACTCGAGTAGCGCCCCCTCGGTTTCGAGTACGCACTTCGGTTCTCGCCTTTGCTTTAAGAGCGAAGCTCTCGCCACGTATTGCGGCAAACAATTCATCAGCCTTTGGGCTGACTTCAACCTGATTAAGAAATAACAAGTTAAACCCTCAAAATAACAGTAAAATGAAAGATATTGAAAAAATCATCGCAGACCTCCAAGCATGGGTCGAAGAAGACAAGGAGAACAGAGCAATCGCACTTGTTGCGGTTCAGAAGACAGAAGACAAAGAAGAGAGCTACTGCAGCGAGCAGCATACCGTAACTCAGGGTGTCATGGGGTATCTCGTTGACGCTTTTCAGAATGTTCTGAATGACAAAGACCCTGAGAACGGCTTGCATAAGGTCTTGAAGCACGCTATACGCCGTGAAGCAATGACGGGTCTCATAAAGATTGCAGACCGTCTGTTGAAGAAGAGCGACAAGAAGGCTGAGAACAGTTCAGAAGAGGGAAAGGAGGCTGACCATGAGTAATCAGGTTATCAGACCGAAAGACCGCACAGAGTGGTTGAAATATCGCGAGAGCGGTATCGGTTCATCAGAGGTTGCGACAATCGTAGGGCTGAACCCATGGGAAACGCCTTATCAGTTATGGAGACGCAAGAAAGGTCTTGACCCCGCAAAACAAGAGAACTTCGCGATGAAAGCGGGTCATTATCTTGAAGACGCAGTTGCTCAGTTCTTCAAAGATGAAACGGGCTGCGAGATTATCAAGCGTTCTGCCATTGATTGGATGATAATCAACACAGAGAAGCCGTATATGCGTGTCAGCCCTGACCGCACGTATTGGCTCAACGGTCTCCCCCACAACGCTCATAACAAGGGTATCTTGGAGTGTAAGACAACACAAATGAGCATTGACCCCGAAGACCTCCCAAAGCACTGGTTCTGTCAGGTTCAGTATCAGCTCGGAGTTGCGGAGCTTCAAGAGGCTTCACTTGCATGGCTTTGTTCAGGGCGTGAGTTCGGCTACAAGAACCTGACCTTTGTTCCTGACTTCTTCAAATGGCTCTGTGAAGAGGTTGACCGCTTTTGGATTGACTACATTCAGGGGGACAAAGAACCTGACCCGCAGAACGCCAAGGACATTCTCTTGAAGTTCAACAAGCACACGGGCGGCAAGGTCATTGAGACAACTGACGAGATTTTTCAGGCTTATTCAGACCTGAAAGACGTGAAGCAGCAGCTCGCAGAACTCTCTGACCGAAAGACCGAGCTTGAAGAGAAGATAAAGCTCGGCTTCGGAGACGCAGAAGCCCTGAGCTACGGCGGCGATACAATCGCGACATGGAAAAGCCCCAAGCCCTCAAAGAAGTTTGACGACAAGGCTTTCAAGGCTGACCACCCCGACCTCTTCAAAGAGTATGCTAAGACGGTTCAGGGCGCAAGGCGTTTTCTCTTGAAGTAATTACAATGTAATCGTATAACCGAAACAGACAGATGAACAGAAAGAACAAATAACATATAAAACTCCGCTCATGGGTGAGAGCAGCCGAAAGGTCTCTCAACGCAAGCTGTTATGCGTGGTTAGCCCTGTCAGCGGGGTTTTCTCAGATAGACAAAGAAACAAAATGATACAGTTACGTTCAAATCAGGTTGAGCCGATAGAAAAGGCTATCAGTTTCTTTCAAGAGAAGAAGCCGAAGCCCTCTTTGATTGTTCTCCCGACAGCATGGGGAAAATCAATTCTGACAGCCTTTGTCGCGAAGAACACGAACGATAAAATGATTGTTCTTCAACCCTCAAAAGAGTTGTTGGAACAGAATTATTTGAAGTATGTGAACCTCTGTGACGGGTTCGCAAATGCGGGTATATACAGCGCAAGTTTCGGGAGCAAGGAAATCGCTCAGATAACCTACGCCACTATAGGTTCAATCAAGACGCTCGGGGCAAAGTTCAAGGCTCTCGGCTTCACAAAAATGCTGATAGACGAGGCACACCTCTTCCCCCGTGAGGCTGACAGCATGCTCGGCACGTTTCTCAAAGAGAGCGGCATCACTCACGTTCTCGGCATAACGGCGACACCTGTCAAGTTGCAGACGGGCAGAGACCAATTCGGACAGAATTATTCAAAGCTTGTCATGCTGACATCAAGAAGCAAAAAGGGCAATTTCTTCAAAGACATTATCCATGTCGGTCAGGTCTCAGAAATGGTGCGCCTCGGTTTTTGGTCTCCCCTGACTTATGAGGCTTCACAGTTTGATGATAGCCAACTTGTCTTCAACAGTTCAAAAAGCGAGTACACGGAGGACAGCGTTCAAAGGGCTTTTGAAGAGAACGGCGGCACACAGACGATTGTCAACGCTCTTGACGCTCACCCTGAACGGCAGCACATTCTCGCCTTTGCACCCTCAGTTCAGGACGCTATCAGCCTCTCAGAGCGTTATCCGAACTCGGCTGTCATATACGGCGATATGGATAAGCGTGAGAGGGCTTCAATCATTGAGCGTTTCAGAAAGGGCGAAATACGGGTCATATTTAACGTGAGAGTGCTTTCAACGGGCTTTGACTATACAGGTATTGATTGCATCGTTTTAGGCGTTTCTACGGCTTCTATCGCCCTCTATTATCAAATCATCGGACGAGCCACCCGTATTGACCCTCAGAAGAAAGACGCTCTGATAGTTGACCTCGGCGGCAACGTTCAGCGTTTCGGGCGTGTTGAAGACCTGACCTTTGAGAAAGGCAGAATGTGGCGTTTGTTCGGTTCAGGCGGGCGGCTGCTCTCAGGCATACCAATCGCAGAAATCGGTCAGTACACCCGTGAGGACACTCAGGTTGTTGACGCTCAGGCGGCGCAGCCTATTCAGATTATGCCTTTCGGCAAATATAAGGGGGAAAAGATAAGCAATATCCCTCTTGACTACCGCAAATGGATGATAAGGGCTTTTGAGTGGAACAGCCGAAACGTGAAACTGAAAAAATCAATCATGGCAACCCTTTAATCAAGACAACATTATGGCAAGACCAAAACGAACAACAGTTGACTACTACCCGCATTATGTGAAATGCGGGCGCACGATCTACATTCTTGAAGCCCGCTTCGGGAATAACGGTTATGCTTTTTGGTTCAAGGTTCTTGAAGTTCTCGGGGAGAGCGAGGGGCATTTCTATGACTGTTCTGTTTCTTCAAATTGGGAGTATCTTCTTGCAAAGACACGGGTCAACGCTCAGACAGCGACAGAAATAATCGGGGTTCTCATAAACCTCGGGAAGATTGACAAAGAGCTATGGGAAAAGAACCGTGTTATTTGGATAGAGAATTTTGTCAACAACCTCACAGAGGTTTACAGAACCCGCCGAACGGAATTGCCTCAAAAGCCTGTTTTCAAAGAAGAGAAACAACAGCCTGAAAAGGTTATCTCCGAGAAAACCCCTGATAAAGAGCAGTTAAAAGAGATAAAACCCGCCAAAGGAGAGAAGAGTAAAGGAGAGGAGAGCAAAGAGAAATATCCTTATCAGGATATAGTCGCCATGTGGAACTCTGTCTGTCTCTCATGCCCAAAGGTTCTCAAAGTCACAGAGGCGAGAAAACAAAAGATGAAAACCCGCTTTCAAGAGTTCGGCGTGAAGCGTGAAGAACTGACAGACTTCGTGATGCGCCTCTTTCAGAGGGTTCAGGCTTCTGACTTTCTCACGGGGCGCAGCACCGACAAAATGAGTTGGGTTGCCAATTTTGATTGGGTCTTTGAGAATGAGAAAAACTGGGTCAAGGTCTCTGAGGGCAACTACGACAACAAGAGGGGCGGCGGCTCAAACACGGCACAGAAGCCCGTACAAGCCTCTGACGGCTCTCAGGTTCAGTTGGGCGTTGGAGAATACATAGACGGCTCAGGGCGGCGAACATACGGCACGGGGCGGGCTAATATCCCCATGACGGCAGCACCCCGCCCGTCTGAGCGTTATTCATGGGACGCTGCTTCACATACATGGATTTTGCAATGAAACAGAAGAAAACGGACATCAGCCTTGAAGAAAAGGCAAGGCGGGCAAACGGTCTCAGCCGTTCTTGCTCAAAGTGTAATCATTTCCCCTGTTCAGAAGTCTTTTCAAGGCTCTGTAGCGAGGCTTTTGTTGAGGGCTTCAAAAAGGGTTATCAAAAACACAGAAAGGAATTACAAAAATGAAAAGTTATTCAGACTTCGGCATAAATATCCCCTACGGGCGCACATCGGGAAAGGTCAAGACCTATTGCCCGAAATGTCACGACCAAAGGCATGACAGACGCGACAAAAGTCTTTCTGTTGACCTTGACAAAGGTCTTTGGAATTGTCATTATTGCGGTTGGGGCGGGTCTCTTGAAACAAAAGAGCCTTGGGAGCGTGAAGAACGCCCGTGGCATAACTACGCTCCGATAAAGCGTCAGAAGCCTGTCTACAAGAAGCCCCCTCAGCACGCTTTGACGGCTGTCAGCGAGAGAGCCTTGAAATGGTTTGAGGGGAGAGGAATAAGCGCAGCGACCCTGAACGCTCTGAAAGTCTCAGAGGGCATGGAATGGATGCCGCAGAACAACGCTCAGTCGAACACGGTTCAATTTAACTACTTCCTGAACGGTCAGCTCGTCAACACGAAATACCGCACGGGCGACAAGAAGTTCAAGCTCGTTTCAGGGGCGCAGCTTATCCCATACAACATTGACGCTATTAAGGGTCAGAAAGAGTGTATCGTGACAGAGGGCGAAATGGACGCTCTCTCATTCTACGAGATTGGCTTTCATAACGTTGTCAGCGTTCCGAACGGGGCTAACGCAAACCTTGAATACCTTGACGATTTCATCGAAGAGTATTTTGACGACAAAGAGACAATTTTCATAGCCTCTGACACAGACACAAAGGGCGTTCTCCTGAAAGACGAGCTTTTGAGACGCTTCGGGGCTGAACGCTGCCGAATACTTGACTACGGTCAGGACTGCAAAGACGCTAACGAGGTCTTGATGAAGTACGGGGCGGCGGCTCTGAAAAAATGTCTCTCAGAAGCTCCCGAGGTCAAGTTGGAGGGGGTCTTCACGGTCTCTGACTTCGAATCGAACCTTGACGCTCTTTTTGAACACGGCATGCAGAAAGGCGCAACGATAGGGCTTGAAAACCTTGACCGCCTTATTTCATTTGAGACGAAACGCATCTGTGTCGTGACGGGTATTCCTGGCTCGGGTAAGTCTGAGTTCATTGACCAAATAGCCGAGAGGCTCAACATGCGCTACGGGTGGAAATTCGCGTATTTCAGCCCTGAGAACGCACCGCTCGAATACCATGCTTCAAAACTGATTGAGAAGTTCACGGGACAGCACTTTGACCGTCAACACCTGACGCTCCCCGCTTATCGTCAGATAAAAGAATATCTGAACACGAACTTTTTCTTTATCAGCCCAAAGGAAGATTACAGGCTCGACATAATTCTTGAAAAAGCCCGCTTTCTTGTCAGACGGCGTGGCATAAAATGTCTTGTCATTGACCCGTACAACCGCTTGGAGGACGAGAGTGACGGACACAACGAAACAAAGTACATTTCAAAGCAGCTTGACCGTCTGACGAACTTTGCACAGCGCAATGACGTTATGGTCATTCTCATGGCGCACCCGACAAAACAGTCAAAGAACAAAGACGGGGTTATCGAAGCCCCCACCCTTTATGACATCAGCGGCTCGGCGCACTTCTATAACAAAACCGACTTCGGTATTGTCGTTCACAGAAACAGAATTGACAACACGGTGGAGGTTCACGTTCAAAAGGTGAAATTCAGGCACCTCGGAGAGTGCGGAACGGCTCTCTTCAAATACAACCTGAACAACGGGCGTTACAGCCCATATACGGCGGGGGTTGAACCCGTATGGGACAACTCAAACCATCTTCAAGAGGAAATGAACAGACGGGCAAAAGAGGCGGAGGAAGCAGCGGTCTTTGACTTCACGGCTCAACCGCTTGACGAATGCCCGTTCTGACGAGATATAAGTTTAACCAAAACAGACAGACAAAATGAAAACATTTGTGATTACACTCTCAAAGACGTTCCCGAGAACGCACATTCATTCAGGGCGTGAGACGAATTTCGCTCATCTACTCGGCAACGGGTTGAACCTGACAGAAGACGGGCTGAAAATCTGCCGTCACAAAATTCACACGGTCAGGACAAACCTCCCATTATGGGAGAAACGAATTTCTGAAATACAGAGCGGGCAAGCGGTTCTCTCAATCAGAGAATGGACGGGCAGACCATACGGAAGCCCTCAGAAAGAGCTTGCACGGCTCACAGCCGCTGACGGCGTTGGGGTTCAGGCTCTTAAACTTAAAGACCTTATGAGTTCGACAGTTATTGACGGAGAAAAGGTTGAATTGCCCGATTTAGCGGCGCATGACGGGCTTTCGTTCTCAGATTGGTATGATTGGTTCAGAAAGGTTGATTTAAGACAGCCAATGGCAATTATTCACTTTACAAAATTCAGATATGGAAAGACAAGTGACAGTAGAAGAAGTGAGAAGTTTTCTCTCGGCTTCTGACAGACAATTTGTGAAAGGCGGCATCAGAGTTTCCCGTGTCCGCTTCAAACGTGATGAAGAGGGCAACTGCACGGACATTCTCCTTGACTACGAACAGACAGTTTCAGAGACAGGGGAAAACAACGCTCAGGAGGGTTCAAAATGACAAAACACAGACTGACCCCGCAGACACGGACAAAAACCCCACAAAGGGTCTCTAACCCTCAGACAAGGGCAAGGGACAACCCTCAGGGAAAAAGACAGAGAGAAGAGAGAAAGCCGTGAACGCAAATGTTCTGAACTTTCTACCGAAATCGGAAGTTAAACCATAAAAATAAAAAGAAAATGAACATCATCAGTAAAATGACAATCAACGGGAAGACCCAAATCAACGGGCGTTACATCAACCTGACAGGACAGAGCGTCAGCATAACAGACAACGGCATATATGTGAACGGAAAGCCGATTGAACAGTTTGACGAGAGCCAAGTGCCTGTTCTGAAAATTGAGATAACGGGCAACGTTGAGAGCCTGACAACAGAGAACGGCGAGGTTACCGTGAACGGGCGTGTCGGCACAGTTGTCTCAAAGAACGGCAATGTCAACTGTCAGACGGTTGAGGGCAACGTGGAGAGCAAGAACGGCAATGTCATGTGCGGCAAAATCATGGGAGACTGTAACACAAAGAACGGCAACATCATGCGTGGCTATTAAATCATCATTCAATAACAATTCAAAACAGAAAGAAAATGGGAAATTACAGCATTAAGGCAAACCTCCTGAAAATAAAAGGGGCTTTTGTGACAAACCTCAAAGGCAAGACAGCCACAAGGCGTTGTCTCGTTATTGACATTGACGAGAGCGGAATGTTCCTCGGCGAGAAAGGTTGTTACCTGAACATGGCGGCGATAGAAATGAATGAGAGCTGCTACGGGGACACTCACGTTGTCAAGGTCTCACTCGCCAAGGACGTTGTTGAGAAAATGACAGAAGAAGAGCGCAAGGCAATCCCTATCCTCGGCGGTATGCACCCGCTTCAATCTCAGGCGCAGCAAATTCAGGGTCAGTTAGACGGGGCTTCTGTATGTGAGAACATGGACGATCTGCCGTTCTGATAATCATCAGGCGGGCGCAGCCTCTTCTGAGACTGACAGAAATTCAAGGGCGGGGAGTTAAATCCCCGTTCTTTTGTCCCAAAAGCCGATTGCGCCCCCACAAAAGACTTTCCAATGACGAGTGATAAATTACAGCAATCAACAAAGAAAAGCCGACAGCGGTCAAATTCGCCAAAAATAACTGACGTGTTCACGACCATTTGCAAGACCGACCTCCATGTTGTGTGTGTCAAAGAGTTCAAGTTCCACCCCGTCAGGAAATGGCGTTTTGATTACGCCATACCTGAACACAAAATCGCCCTTGAAGTTGAGGGCGGCGTGTGGACGGGCGGGCGGCACACCTCTTCTGTCGGCTTCATGAAAGACATGGAGAAATACAATACGGCTACCCTCATGGGGTGGCGGGTGTTCAGAACAACGCCTGACGAGCTGTACCGCTTGAAGACCCTGAACTTGCTCAAAACGGCAATTTCAGGCGTTTTTGACCCCGAAAAGGCTTGATTTTGGGCTTTTTGTGATTATATTATAATCATTTTGAGTATTTTTGCAAACGGATAAGGTATAATAATTCAAACAGATAAAGACATGAAAACAGAAACTGTAAAACTTTCTCAGGTTCAAGTGAATGAGGCGAACCCGAGAACAATCACAAATGAGAAGTTTCAGAAACTTGTCAACAGCGTTCTCGCACTCCCAAAAATGCTTGAACTCAGACCGATTGTCGTTGACAACATGATGGTTGCCCTCGGCGGCAATATGCGTTTCAGGGCTTTGACCGCCATTTCTGACCTCTCAGAAGACGAGCTGAAAAGCCGCCTTTTCTCTATCAATGACGTGAAGAAGAAGACAGAGGGCGAACAGCAAGCCCTCCTGACACATTGGCTGCGTTGGCGTGACAGCCCGACCGCAATCATCATCAAGGCTTCGGAGTTGTCAGACGCAGAGCAGCGTGAGTTCATCATCAAGGACAACATCGGCTACGGAGAATGGGACACGGACAGCCTGACCGCTCAGTGGGACAATGAAGAGTTGGTGGATTGGGGCATTGAGTTCCCTGACGCTGAAAACGCCCTGAACGCTCAGAACGGAAGCGGCTCAGGTTCAGAGAAGCAGAACAGCGCACCCGAAAGCAGCCTCTTTGACCGCTTCATCGTACCGCCTTTCTCAATTCTTGATACCCGCAAGGGATATTGGCAAGACAGAAAGAAGAAGTGGTATGACATCATCGGCGATATGGGCGAGAGCCGTAACGACACCCTTGTCACGTCTCTTGAAATCAAATACAAAGACCTCTATCAAAGAACCCGTGAACACAGAAAAGAACTCGGCATTTCTTTCAAAGAGTACATCGACAAGTACGTCAGCCAAGAAGACCTTGAAAAAGAACAGGCGAAAATCGTTGCTCAGGGCGTTTCAATTCTTGACCCCGTTATGGCTGAAATCGTCTGCCGTTGGTTCGGTCAGGAGAACGGCAAAGCCTTTGACTGTTTTGCGGGCGATAGCGTCTTCGGCTTTGTGGCAGCTTATCTCGGCAATGACTTCACGGGCGTTGAACTGAGAGAGAAACAGGCGGCTTTGAACAACGAGCGTGTGGAGGGCATGAAAGCCCGCTATATCTGCGATGACGGTCAGAACGTGGCGCAGCACATTGAGCCTGAGAGCCAAGACCTCCTCTTTTCTTGCCCGCCTTACTTTGACCTTGAAAAGTATTCAGACCTCCCGAATGATGCATCAAATCAGGGATCATACGAGGATTTCATCAAGATATTGGAGAACGCTTTCACGGGGGCTGTTTCTTGTCTGAAAGAAAACCGCTTCGCCGCTATCTGTGTCGGAGACGTGAGAGACAAGAACACGGGCTTTTATTATGACTTCTGCGGCGACATAAAGCGCATATTCAAGCAGAACGGAATGCGCCTTTATAATGAGATTATCTTGGTCGAACAGACCGCTTCAACGGCTCTGAGGGCTTCACGCTACATGGATAGCCGCAAGGTTGCAAAGACGCATCAGCACCTCTTGGTCTTCTTCAAGGGCGACCCGAAGAAAATCAAGAAAGAGTTCCCGAAGATTGAGTACACGGAAGAAGACCTGTCAAAGACCGATTCAGGCGAGACGGGTTCAGAGAATGAAACAGAGTAAACAGAAACGCCATGCAAGCAAAGATTTGGAATTTCTCTCAGTGGATAAAAGAGACCGACCCGAAGCGTCTCAGGGACATTTTCGATGAAGCCCTGAGAAAGTCAGGTTTCAACGTTCTCTGCTTCACTGACCATCATTTTCAGCCTCAGGGTTACACCGCCCTGTGGCTTCTGACAGAAAGCCATTTCGCCGTTCACACTTTCCCTGAGTTTGAGAAGTCGTATATCGAGCTTTCAAGTTGTAACTTGGAATTCTATCAAGAGTTCCTAAAACTGACAAAAGAACTATGAGCGCAGCACAAGATAAGAAACAAAGACAGATGAAGCTCGCCCGACTTGAAATCGTGGCGCAGCTCTTCAAGCGTGGCTACAGCCGCCGCAAGATACGGGAAGAGGTCAAGAACCGTCTTGACCTGAAAAGCTATTCCCTCGGCACGGTTCAGAGTGACGTTCAGACCTTGTTGGCTGAATGGCGTGAAGACCGTATCGAAAACACCGATGATTTGGTGCAGCTTGAACTTGAACGCATTGACGATGCGGTTAGAGAGTTGTGGGAACAGTGGGAGAAGTCAAAGACAGACTACAACAAGACACAACGCAAGCAGAAAGGCTCTCCCTCCCGTGACAGCGAGACGGGTCAGACCTCAATCAAGACGTATCAGACAGAGCGAACGGAAACAGAGGTTATCTGCCTCGGCGATGCTTCTTATATCGCCGAGATACGAAAGCAGCTTGAAGAACGCCGCAAGCTCCTCGGCTTGTACGCCCCTGAAAAGAAAGACATCAACGCCAACGGCTCATTTGCCGCCTATCTCATTGAGAGCGGCATGATAGATGAAGCCGAGCAAGAGGCGGGAGAGGTCAAGGAAGACGAATAAGCCCGATTGCGGCTCTCTGTCGGCGTAAGTATTCTGAGTGGTTCACTTATCCCATTCAAAATCGTACCGCCGACATACTCAAAATTCGGAGAAAATAACTATGGCAAAGAAACAACGGAAAGAAACTATCAAGAAACTCAGTTTTGAGGTCATAAACTCATGGCGGGCAGATTGGAATAAATTTGTCCGTGAAGCCTTTGGCGTGAACCTTGACCCCGAGCAGCAAGAAATTCTGTCAAGCGTTCAACACAACAGGCGCACGTCCGTTGCCTCAGGCACAGCCCGTGGCAAAGACTTTGTCGCCGCTTGTGCCGCCATATCGTTTCTTTATCTCACGCCCCGTTGGAGGCGCACAAAGAACGGGGGCGCAGAGTTGGTTGAGAACACGAAAGTGGCTCTGACAGCCCCGACCGACCGTCAGGTAAAGAACATCATGATGCCTGAGATTAGCCGCCTTTATAACAGAGCAAAGGCAAGAGGCATACAACTGCCAGGGCGTTTGAACGCTTATGACATCAGAACAGAAAGCGATGAATGGTTTCTGACGGGCTTCAAGGCTGACGAGAACAACCATGAAGCGTGGTCAGGTTTTCACGCCGTTCATACAATGTTTGTCGTTACCGAGGCAACGGGTATCGGCGATGATACGTTTGGGGCTATTGAGGGTAACTTGCAAGGCGACTCACGCATTTTGATTGTCTTCAACCCCAACACAACAGTCGGCTACGCAGCCCGCTCTCAGAAAGGAGACCGTTGGCACAAATACCGCCTGAACAGCCTGACAGCCCCGAACATCGTTCAGAAAAAGACCGTCATTGCGGGTCAGGTTGACTATGAGTGGGTTCAAGACAAGTTGGCGAACTGGTGTACTGAAATCAGAGAAGAAGAAGCCACGGCAGAGTTTGACGACTTTCAGTTTGAGGGCAAGTGGTATCGCCCCGAAGACCTGTTCAGAAAGAAAGTCTTGGGTAAATTCCCCAAGGTGGGCGAAGACGTTCTTATCCCTGAACAGTGGTTGGAAATCGCACATCAGCGTTGGAAAGAGGCTCACGGGCGGCAACCCGTCACAACAGAGCCACGGATCATGGGCGTTGACGTTGCGGGCATGGGACGAGACTGCACTTGCTTTGTTGAGCGTCAGGGCTGTTGGGCTTCTGAGTTCAAGACACACAACAGCGGCGGCTCGGCTGACCACATGAAGATTGCGGGGGCTATCACAGACCGCCGCCGACATGAGATTGAAATGTACGTCAGCATTGACACAATCGGCGAGGGTGCGGGCGTGTTCTCCCGTTGTGTTGAGAATGAACGGCGTGAGAACTCTCATTACATCATCAGTTGCAAATACTCAGAGGGAGCGAAAGGCTTCAACGGCAAGAACCTGACCGACACAACGGGTCAGTATGAGTTCCTGAACATGAGGGCGTATCTCTTTTGGGCTGTGCGTGATTGGCTTAACCCGAAGAACGAGACGGGTGCCATGCTGCCGCCTGACCCTCAGTTTGATGAAGAGGCGACAGAAATAAAATGGTCTTTCAGGTCAGACGGGCGCATATACATTGAGCCGAAAGAAGACATCAAGAAGAGGCTCGGACGAAGCCCCGATAAGTTTGACGCTTTCGCGAACACGTTCTATCCGCTCAGAGGAAGCCGCCGCATTGACCTGAACCGTATCGCCCGTATGGTACACAGATAATTCAAGTTTAACAAATAAATCATCAAAGAATATGACTATCGAAGAAATCCTGAACTCAGGCGGGACTGCGGCTCAGAAGATTGCCGCCCTGAAAGAGAAGACTATCAACGTCCCATTGTGGCGTGGTCGCTTTGGTCTCATTCAAGAATTTGACCCGACAAAGCACCCTGTTATGAACAAAGCCAAATACCCTGATATTGTCACGGACAGCGGCATTCAGGAGGTTACCCGTGTGACGTGTGACTTGCAGCGGCTCGCCGTGAAGCGCATGACAGAACTTGTTACGGGCATACCCGTGAAGCGTGTTTACAGCCCTGAGAATGACCGTCAGAAAGAAGTGGCGAACTATCTTGAAAAGATATTTGACAAGAACCGCATTGACAGCGTGAACATCGAACGCTGCAACATGCTCTTTGCGGGCTGTGAAGTTATGACGCTATGGTACGCCGTTGAACAGAAGCACACGACCTACGGTTTCTCTTCAAACCTGAAATTCCGCTGCCGCAACTTCTCCCCTATGCTCGGCGATGACCTTTACCCGCTTTTTGATGAATACGGCGACATGATAGCCATGTCAGTGGCTTACACCCGTAAGAGCGGCAAGAAGACCGTTCAGTACTTTGACTGCTATACTGCAACCCGCCACATCAAATGGTCAACAGAGAGCGGCGAATGGGCTGTCATTGAAGATGAACAGATAACTTTGTTAAAGATACCGTGCATCTATATGTGGAGACCGACCCCGATATGGGAGGACACCTCAAAGACCGTCTATGAGATTGAATGGTCGCTGTCAAGAAACGGCAATTATCTCCGTGAGAACTCAAAGCCTATCTTCGTTGTTCTCGCCGATGATATTATTCAGTTCGGCGATGAGAAAAGTTCAAATGAAGAGGCGAAGAGCGTCATGCAATATCCGAAAGGCTCAACGGCTCAATACGTCACATGGCAACAGGCGACTGAAAGCCTGAAATACCATGTCGACACCCTGAGAAACCTTTTCTTCACTCAGCTGCAGTTGCCTGATTGGTCATACGAGAAGATGTCGCAGCAAGCCCTCTCAGGTGAGAGCCGCAAGCAAATGTTCATTGATGCGCAGCTCAAAGTCAAGGACGAAAGCGGGCGTTTGATTGAGTTCTTTGACCGTGAAATAAATGTCGTTAAAGCGTTCTTGAAGATAGCTCTTGGAGAGGCTTATGCCGCCGACATTGACGCTCTCCCCGTTGAGACCGTTGTCACGCCTTTCGCTATCACAGACAAACAAGACTTGGCGAACTACCTCATGTCTGTGAACGGCGGCGAGCCAATCATGTCACAACGTGAGAGCATTGAACGTCTCGGCGAGAGTGACGATGTGGACACCACCCTGAAAGAAATTCAGGATCAGAAGACGGTGGACGTGTTTGAACCGACAGAATAACGTGAGAGCATGGCACCAACAAGAAGACCCCCGAACAGAAAGAAGCCTGAGCAGCCGAAATACCGCTGCCGTGACTGCCGTCACAGTTATGATTGGCACAGCAAGGCTCTTGACGGTCATTTGATTTTGTGCCGCTGCCCTCATGATGAAAAGACAGAACACGGGCGGTGGTGCAAATTCCTGAATGACTTTCAATGTGATAAATTTATTCTGAGAGACAATGGCACTCAATAAGTACGACAAACAGCATCTGCGCAACCTGACAGCCTACGAGCGTCAGGTTGACGCTATATACAGGGCGGCGGTCAAGGAAGCCGCTGCCCTTGGGCTTTCTATCCGTGATTTAGACCCGACACGGCTCTTTTCTTTCTCTGACTATCCAATTACACGCAAAAGGCTCGAGAGTCTCTTAGAGAGCCTAAAAAGCGGGTTGTCGGCTGTCATAGTGAACGGCGTGAACAATGAATGGACGCTCGCCAACAACAAGAACAACGAGCTGTGCCGTCAGGTCTTCGGCGATAACGTGGGCAAGCTCTCAAACGCTCAATATCGCCGATACTTCAAGAACAACGAAGAAGCCCGTGACGCATTTCTCGCCCGCAAGGTTCAGGGCTTGAACCTCTCTGACAGAGTTTGGAAATATACAAATCAGTTCAAAGAGGAAATCGAACTCGGGCTTGACATCGGTCTGAGAAGCGGCAAGGCGGCTGAACGTCTTCAAAAAGACTTGCAACTGTTTCTTCAACACCCTGACATGCTCTTTCGCCGTGTCAGAGACGAACACGGGCAGTTGGTCTTGTCAAAGCGTGCGGCGGCTTTCCACCCTGGGCGTGGCGTGTACCGAAGCTCATATAAGAACGCCCGCCGCCTCGCAGCCACAGAGACGAACATCGCATATCGGTCGGCTGACTTTGCCCGTTGGCAAGACCTTGACTTTGTTGTCGGTATTCGTGTTGTTGTGAGCAATAACCACACACTTTTAGGGGCTGACGGGAAACCTCACAAATTTACAGACATCTGCGATGAACTGAGCGCACCCGTGGGCAGTAAGGCTGTCAAGGGTCAGGGCTGTTACCCAAAGGACTTCAAGTTCACGGGGTGGCACCCTCATTGCCGCTGTCACGCTGAAACAATTTTGAAGACCGAGGAAGAAATGATGCGTGACAACGAAAGGCTGCTCAAAGGCGAAGAACCTCTGAAAGAAAGCGTGAACACGGTCACGGGCGTACCTCAGGAGTTTACGTCTTGGCTGAAAGACAACAAAGAGAGGGCGAAAAGAAGCACGTCAGTGCCTTATTTCATCAGCGACAACGAGAAATACTTGCCTGAGGGTTACAAGAACTTGTACGCCCTGAAAACGCCGTATGAAACGTATGCTGAGTATGAAGCCGCCATGAGGTTTAACAAAAAGCACGCTGACTTCACGCCTGAGGTCTTGAAGAACATCAGAGACTTAGACCAAGCCCTCCCCGTGATGCAAGGCAAGATAATGAATTTCACAGAGGCTGACCAACTGAAAGGCAACCCGCATTATTCTGACCCTGACGGCATAACCGAGGGATATTGGGAGAATTGTCAAACGTGTACCGTTGGTTATGAATTAAGGCGCAGAGGCTTCCCCGTTGAAGCCTTACCGAATAAGAATTGGGAAATCTTGAAGTTTTATGATGAAAAGAAGATAACTCAGAACGACCGCTTTCTCAACCCTGACGGCTCACGTCCTGTTCCAAAACGCCCTCTGACACTCTCAGACACGATAGAGGCGAAAGAACAATACATAGAGAGCGTGACGCAAGAAGTGGGGCGTTATGAACTTTATATGCCTTGGAAAGTCAAGACGGGAGAAAAGCCGACAGCCCATGTGATAATTGTCGAGAGACAGAAAAGCGGCAATCTGCTATGGTTCGACCCTCAGTCAGGCAAACACGGGGCTTCAACCGTCTTTCAAAGTTTTCTGAAAAAAGCGAGACCCGTAGGAATAAAAGTTCTGAGAATTGACGATAAAATTATTAACCCCAAATTCTCAGAACGTTTCAAGAGGGCTTCAAAGTAATTCTAAGCCCTCTTCGCCGCCAACTATTTCAACGGTCTTCCCGTCAAAAAGATAAATGATGGGAAGACCCGTTGGAACGGCTTCCCCGTTTTCATCAATATATCCCATAACGAAAGCGTCTTTTTCTCTTCGCTTCCCTATAAAACTGACACTGTTACAGCCGTTCTTGTCGGCAATGTCTTGAATAATTTTTGGTACTTTCATTTGTTTTCTCTGATTAAACACGGGTTTTCTCGTAGAATATCCCGTTATAAGTTATTTTTCTCGAATTTCACGCACACGGGCTTTAGTTTTCTCTTTGGTGTAATTATTCACTCAGAAAATTATCGCCCGACAGAGAGCCGCAATCGCTTTTTAACCCTGAAATCGAAACAAAGTTCTGATTTTATCAGGTTCAGAGCCTCTTTCACGGTCTCACGGGGCAAAGATAAGCCCTTTCACTGAGATAACGGCAAAAAGCCCGATTTATTGTCTCGGAGGGTCAAAAACGGACGTTCAGGCTGCAAGCACAGTTACGCTTAAACCTGAAACAAGCCCGATTTGCCCGTTTTTAGCCCCTCTGACGGCTTTTCTCTCGTCATTGGTGTAATTTATCATCTGACGAGGTAAAACACGCTGTACGGGCTTTATTTTGCCTTTTCGTGTGAAGCGGCTCACGGGTCACGGTTGTTTTCGCCCCCGTATATGGGTTGCCGTCTGAAACGCCGATGTTCCAAAGGCGGCTGACCTTGCACCCGATTTGTTCAGGGCTGAAACGCTCATAGATAGCCGAGAGAGACGTGAAGAAGAAGTCCCGTTCCCCCGTCTGTTCGGGCGGCTCTCTGAATGTCACTCGGTAGATGAACCCGCAGCGGGCTTTGTCTTTCTCTTCCCCGCCTGTTGTCTGTCTGTTGTCTGTCATTTGTTTTTCGTTTTGCTCGCCTGACTGTCTGTGGCGAAAATTCAACTTCAATTCAAGAGGGCGAAATCGCAGAGTACGTTAGTACTTTTTCTCTCCTTTTCTTTGCTCTCCTTTATACGCGCGCAGGTAGCGCATTTTCTCGCAGAATACTTGGGTTTTCTCAGAGATAACCACCCGTTATCTACGAGAAAATTAAAATCTTTAACAAATAAAACTACTTTTCCCCGAAAAGAGTTTTGAGTGAATAGAACGGCGAGAAGCGTTTGATGCGTGAGGCGGTTTCTTGACCCCATATCGCTGCTATGAGACGGATAGCGTCCACGTCCCCGTCAAAGGCGATGAAACTCTCATAATTGTTGAACTCGTAGCAGTAAACCTCCTGAGGGTCACACTCTGTTCTGATGCGGTTCTGAACCTCATTCAGGTGGGCGAAATACTTGTTTACCCCGTCTTCAACCCCGAAGCCACCGCCGCCGAACGAAACAAGTTTCTCGTTGGGTTTCAACTTGATAGACCTCTGACCCTGTTCTAACTGTTCCTGAGAGAAAGCGAAGAAACAGCGGAACTTACTCACGTCTGTTTCATCACGCTCACGGCATAACTCCTGATAACGGTTCAGGGTCTTTGCGTTCTTCCAAACCAACATACCGTCATTCTCCCAATCCTGACGAACTTCAAATTTCTCTGTGCTCATAATATAAACTTTGTTTTGATTGATTTATTGCATTCGACTTATGAAGCCCGTCAGGGGCTTTTTGCTGACTTCTGACGGGCTTTCTCTTGTTTTGCTTATAACTCTCGCAGAATATCATTAAACGCCTTTTCTGCGATCTCTTTCACGCCCTTAGGGTCTCCGTAGAACTTCTGAGCGGCTTGAAGAATTATCAACATCGCCCGTCCGAGGGCTGTCATAATGACTGACGGGTCGTTTGTTCTCGCTTGAAGAACTTTCAGAACCTCTTGATACAGGTTCTCTTGATTGCTGTTCATTGTTGCCATTGTGTCTTTGATTTATTTGTTCAACTTTACTCGGTTCATCAACTGTCCTGAGAGTTCATGCAGCTCACGGCTTCTTTCAGGCGTGAGTTCACGGGCGTGAGCCGTTATCGCCTGAGTGAGCTTCCAAAGGGTTGCGCCGCCCTGAACGCCGTCCTCGGGG
>ERZ1026870.343-NODE-343-length-27780-cov-139.690532_pt1 | contig 27780 bp, 24 predicted proteins | sample MGYA00380165_ERZ1026870 | MGnify/ENA primary metagenome ERZ1026870 (study PRJEB33269, sample SAMEA4719801) | human gut metagenome | biome: human-associated habitat; feature: organic feature; material: feces | place: Cameroon | collected 2013-10 ...
AAACTGTATGATTTGGAGTGCATTCTGCAACTCCGGGTTGTCGAGATCAATCATTGTATTTAATTTATAGTTTATAATTTATAGTTTATAGCATAAGCCATATTAAATCGCCTTCTTGCTAAACGGTGTAGCCGCTATAAACTATAAATTATTAACTAAATTTAAAGATCATCGAAGTTGACAGGCTGCTCCGTTGGCTTGGCCTTCTTCTTCTCTTTCTTTTCTTCTGTGGTGGCTGTACCGTTGGCAGATTCGCTTTCAGTCTTCTTGGCAGGAACTTCGCGGATGATAGGGTTGCCTTCGTCATCGAGAACGATCTCTTCCTGGAAGGCGGTACTGTCTACCTTGGTGGTATCTACCTTTGGCTTTGGTGCATAGCTTGCACAGATGTACATATCGCGGGTGATATCGCTGTCCTGTGGCTTGTCAAACTTGCCGTGATACTGCTGGAAGGCTGGGTCGCCAAAGACACTCTGGAGGAAGTAACCGCACACAGGAAGAGCGGTTCTCGAACCCTGACCCAATGCTCCGGTGCGGAAGTGGAGACAGCGGTATTCGCCTCCTACCCAGGCACCAACTACGAGCTTAGGGCTCACACACATGAACCAGGCATCGGAGTGGTTGTTGGTGGTACCAGTCTTGCCACCGAACTCGGTATCACGGTAGTTGCCTACATAGCCCCAGAGACTCTGGGATGTACCTCCCGGCTCCTTCATACCGCCCTGTAAGAGCTGCTGCATGAGGAAGGCACTCTTGTAAGGTATCACCTGCTCGGAATCGGTAGGACCCTCATAAACCACCTTACCGTCGTGGTCTACAATCTTGGTAACCAATACCGGGTCGTGGTGCTTGCCATTGTTGGCAATGGTGCTGTAGGCGCATGCCATCTCCAGGAGGTTGACATCGCTGGAACCGAGGGCGAGAGAAGGGGTGTCATCCAGCGGACTGTTGATACCCATCTTCTTAGCTGTCTCGATGATGCGCTTGATGCCCATCTCCTGTCCTAATCTTACAGCCACAGAGTTGATACTCTTGGCAAAGGCACTCTTCAATGGGATGCTGTCGCCCGAGAACGAACCATTGGCATTGGATGGACGCCAAGTGGTCATCTCGTGCTTCTTCTTATCGTATACCTCCATAGAGATATATTCGTCGCGACGCTTGTCACAAGGGGTTAACCCCTGATTCATCGCCTCGGTATAAACAAAGAGCTTGAAGGTAGAACCAGGCTGGCGCTCGGCTGTTACCTTGTCATACTTCCAGTGGTCGAAGTCAATATCGCCCACCCATGCCTTTACTGCTCCGGTCTGTGGCTCCATGGCTACAAAGGCGCAGTGCATGAAGGTGGTCATATACTTGATGGAGTCTTCTGATGTCATGTTCATCGTGATGCTGCCCTTGTCATAATCGAATACCTTAACCGGGTGAACCCACTCCTTATAGTAATAGTTTACAGAGTCGGGATTGTTAGGGAAACGGGCTATCAATGCCTTGTAGAATGGCTGGCGCTCGGCGATGCCCTGGATGAAGTTTGGTATCACGTTGTGATTCTCATCTTGCCAAGGATCCTGACCCATCCAGTTGCCTTTGCCTGCCTGGGTACGTCGGATGCTCCAGTGATTGTTGAAGTTCTGCTGTACCTGTTTCATCTGCTTGCGGGCTGCATCTTCTGCATACTTCTGCATGCGGGTATCGATGGTGGTATAAATCTTCAAACCGCTGGTATAGAGGTCGTAACCTTCGTCTTTACACCAGTCTTTCAGGTAGTTGGCTACAGCCTCACGGAAGTATTTTGCCTGTCCGTCGTAGTTTTCCTCTACCTTGAAATCGAGCTTGATAGGCTCGTCTTTCAGTTCATTGTATCTGTCTTTTGAGAGATCGCCATGTGTCACCATATTATATAATACGGTGTTGCGGCGTGCAAGACTGTTCTCCGGGTTGGTGCGTGGGTTGTAGTAGGTGGTAGCTTTGAGCATGCCCACGAGCACGGCAGCCTGACCGGTGGTCAACTCCTTAGGGGTGGTGTTGAAGTAGGTCTTCGCAGCGGTTTTGATACCATAGGAATTGCTACCGAAATCTACCGTATTGGCATACATGGTGATGATTTCCTTCTTGCTGAACACCGTTTCGAGTTTTACCGCGATGATCCACTCCTTGCTCTTGATGATGAGCAGGCGGAGTACAGGAATCTTGCCCAGCAAACCGGTAGAATATTGCGAACGTACACGGAACATGTTCTTCGCCAGCTGCTGTGTTATGGTAGAAGCACCGCGCCCGTTATGATGGAGGAGTGCATCCTTGGCAGCAGCAAACACACCGATAGGGTCGATACCGATATGCTTGTAGAATCGTTCATCCTCGGTATCTACCAGTGCCTTGAAGAAATCAGGTGTTACCTCATCATATTCTACCGGAGTACGGTTTTCGTTGAAATACTTGCCGATGAGCTTTCCATCAGCCGAATAGATTTCAGAGGCCTCTGAGGTCTGTGGGTCCAGGATGCCTGAGAAATAGCCAGGTGACTTGCCGAAGAGCCATAAGAAGTTGATATCTACTGCGCCCAGATACAAGATGAAGGCGACTATACAACTTGCCAAGCCAATGAGGGTCTTGGTATACCACGCTCTGCCCTGATACAATCCCTTGTACCAAGGCCAGAATGCGCGAAACTTTTGCCATAACCAGGCAAAGAGAGCTTTAATTTTATTCATATATGATGATATAATGATTTCGTTGTTTTACTCTTCGTTCTTCACTTCCTCTACATCTACATAAATCTCCTTTGAATCCTGTTTCTGCTGCTGGTTCTTCAGCCAGATTCTCTTGTTGTTGGAGACTTTAAAGGCGTTGAGAAGCTCTACTACTCCATAGATGAGCATACCCCAACCGATGATGAAAAGAGGAGCAGAGGCGATGGCTGAAGGCTTGATGATGGCGAGCAGACCCAGCAGAAGAAGGGCTGAAGGGAAGAGCCAAAAGAGAATGCCTACGCGTCCCATCTTAGCTGCTGAAGCCAGGTTGACAAACTGGGTCAGAGCGCCCAAAATCAGAATGAACGCCAGGATGAACATCAGCCAGGCGATAAACACCTGAGGCATCAGGGCAAGCAGCAATCCCAGAATAAGACTGCCTACGCTCACAAGCGGGAATTTAGGCATCATGCCCATGATAGGCTTACCATTGGAATCAGACAGAATCTGGCCCTGCATCTTCTCTGCATTGCGCTTGGCTGCCCAATAACTGGCAAGGGAGATGACACCTGAAAGGAAAAACAAAACACCGATGGCGATGGTTATCCAGGTGACAGTCTGCTCACGATATTGGATGAGCAGGACTCCTACGATGATGGCGCATACTGCGCGGAATATTGAACTGTGTATTACCTTCATACTAAAACTGATTTTGTTATTTCGGGGCAAAGTTACGAAAGAAATCCGAAACTAGCAAGAAGTTTTTTATATAAACTTAAATTATTGCTATATTTAACGCTAATTATTGCTATATTTAACGCAAATTATTTGTTGGTCTCGATAGAAAGCCGTAATTTTGTAAGCAAAATCAGAATCATGATGTCTTGGAAAGAGACTTAGTGAAAGTAAAAACTATGTCTGGAGTATAGACTTAGGAAAAGTAAAAACTCATTTTTTATATAGACGGAAAAAGTAAAGACAATGACAAAATTATATTTGGTGCGCCATGGTGAAACGGTGGATAACAAGGCGCAAATTATGCAGGGACAAACACCGGGAAAACTCAATATGAAAGGTATTGAGCAGGCTGAGGAAGTGGCCAGGAAAATGGAGGGTACGCCTATCGATGTTTTCGTATCGAGCGATCTCTATCGCAGTATACAGACCTGTGAAATTATCGCCGGCTCGCATCCCGTTGTCACCACTCCCTTGCTCAGAGAGCGCGATTGGGGCGATTTTACGGGTAAATTCATCCCTGACCTGCCGAAGGACCCAAAGGATTGGCCGGACAATATAGAGACGCTGGAAAAGATGAAATCAAGAGCCCAGAATTTCCTTACCTGGCTCAAGGTTACTTATCCTGATCAGACCGTTCTTGCTGTGGGGCATGGCATCATCAACAAGGCTATCCAGAGTGTTTATTATAAACGTCCGATGAATCAGATAGAGAAAATGGCGAATGCTGAGGTCAGAGTCCTTATTCTTTAAGTGAAGAGTGAAGAATTCAATTGCTTCGCTAATCATAAAGTTCAAAGTATCAAAAGTTCTAAGTATAATTCAAAGTATCAAAGAATATGAATAAAATTGCTCTTATTACAGGCGCAACAAGCGGTATTGGCGAAGGTTGTGCACGTCGTTTTGCCCGTGGCGGCTATAACCTGATTCTTACAGGTAGAAACACGGGAAAGTTGGAAATCCTGAAGAAAGAACTCGAGGCTGAGGGCGTTGAGGTGCTTGCCTTGGCTTTCGATGTGCGTAACCGTGAAGCTGCCAAGAAAGCGGTGGATTACATCCCTGAGGAGTGGCGCAATGTGGATGTGCTTATCAATAATGCAGGACTCGCACGTGGATTGGAACCTGAATATGAGGGCGATTTTGAAGATTGGGACCAGATGATTGATACCAATATCAAGGGACTCTTAACCATGACTCGTCTGATAGTACCTGGTATGGTGGAGCGTAATCATGGTCATGTAATCAATATAGGTAGTGTGGCGGGTGATGCTGCTTATGCGGGAGGTAATGTATATTGTGCTACCAAAGCGGCTGTAAAGGCTATTACAGACGGCTTGCGCATTGATGTGGCACATACGAAAGTGCGTGTTACCAATGTGAAACCGGGTTTGGTTGAAACCAACTTCTCTAACATCCGTTTCCATGGTGACCAGAACCGCGCAGACAACGTTTACCGAGGCATAGAGCCTCTGAACGGCGATGACGTGGCAGATGTTGCCTTCTATGCTGCAAGTGCCCCAGAACATGTGCAAATAGCTGAGGTTCTGGTTCTTGCTACGCATCAGGCTAACGGAACCGTGATACACAGAAGCTAGTTAATAGTTTACAGTTAATAGTTAATAGTTTATAGAGGCTGCGCCGTTGAGCAAGATTGTCAAAGCGGTTTATGCTATAAACTGTAAACTATTAATTATTAACTATTAATGATGTGGCAAAGCTGATTGATATCTGATTCGAATGTATCTCGATTAATCGCCTTTGCTCGCATTCCAGACTTGTAGTTATAGATGGTCTGGGTGGAGTAATGCAGCAGGGTGGCAATCTCCTGGCTGTCGGTTACACCCAGTCGCATCAGGGCAAAGATGCGAATCTCAGTAGTCAGGTCGTGCGTAGTAGGAACTTCCATTTGACATTCTGGCAGCAGGAGCTTGTTCAACTCAGTAACGAAACTCGGATACAACTCCATGAATGCCTTGTCGAACCGGTTGTAGAACATCTGTGATTCCTCTTCTTCCAATTTATGGGTGTTGAGACTCTTCAGCAAATCGGCGGTCTGGTTTGCCTTGATCTTACGGCTTACCAGTTTGCGATAATCTGATAACTTGCTGATATAAGCCGCACTGATGTCCATAAAGAGGCGCATGTAGGTCTCTCGCTTGATATTGGTCTCTATCAGCTGCTGGTTCAGTTCGGTGAGCTGTGCATTCATCTCTTTCTGCTTCTCGTTCTGTTCTTCAATCTCAGCCTTGTTTTTCTTCAGCCTGTTCTTCTGTCGGTTGTTGACTAAGGAGAGAATGAGGATGATGACCAGTGCTACGCTTACACCAATGAACCCCCAAAGAAAGCGGGTACGGGAGCGCTCGGCAGCCTGCTGGTTGGCTGAAGCGATGACTGGAAGGATGTTGGATATCTCTATCATGCGCAATTGGTTGTTGAAGAACTGTGCATCTTCCATCGTGTGCTGGATGTATTTGGCAGCTCTCTTACTGTTGCTTGCATCCTTTTTAAAGAGGTAGTAGGCTAGCTTTTGAAGCGCAACAGTTTCTTTGAGTTGGCACAATCCATCGCTCACGGATGCCTCTACGAGAAATTCCTCGTAAAGGTCGAATTTGCCGTTTTTTTTGTAATATCTGGCTATACCATAAGCTGACATGGCATGGATACGGGATTTGGCTGGCGACATCTTCAGTGCCTTCAGATAATAGTTGAGCGATTCCTTGCTGGTAGGGTTGTGGAGATAGGCGTATTCGCCCATGAGATACTGATAGAAGACGTTATGCTTATTGTTTTCGTTGAAACTTTGTATCAGAAGGGTCATATAATGTTTCTTCTGGGCACGGAATTCTTCGGCGTAATCTGAGTTCTTGGAGTATGATTCCCAATAGCTGTAGAGCCAGGCGTATGTGAAGTAATAGTATAGCTTCAACTGGTATGGCATCTCATCAGGATTGAGAGATTTGAGTATGTTTTCTGCTTTGCTATAAAAACCCCTTACCGAAAGTATTGACGCCTGGTTTATCTGGTTGCGTAAGATATAATAGGTGTTATGACATTTTTCTGCCAATTCAAGCCCCTGTTTCATATATGCGTATGCTGAATCGTAGCGGTAAGCGCTATAGGCATGATATATGCTGTCAAGAAACAGTAGTCGGGTTTGGTTGTCTTCAGCTTCATAAGCTTGCCGCTTCAGATGTTTCAATTCCTTTTCCTTGATTCCCTGATAATATTGGTCGTTTTCAATCATCTTGTCAATACGATCCAATAAAGTCTTCTCGTCCGTTTTGCCTTGAGCAGCCAATGGCATAGTAAGCAAAAGAAGTAAATATATAAGTAGTTTCATCTTTAATGCTTCTTTATAATTATAATAAAATTGTCTTTTAAATGTTATTTTCGTCCTTTTGTCCGTTTTGTGGTGCAAAGATACAAATTTCCTTTCATATAATGCCATTTACTTTAGATAAAAATAGTTAATATATTAAAGCGTCTGATTCTTAATGAGTTATCTGTTTCTTTGGTAGGCTGATTTTTTTACCAAAATGCTACTTAGGTATACAACTTTGAAAAAAATGATATAACTTTGCAAACGAAATCAGAAAACAGTAGTTTTAATGGTTTAATTACCACTTCAAGTCTTCTAAAAGTATTTAATGATAAGAAAATTCCTTTTGTTGATTTAGTATGTTGATTTAAATAGGAAAACAGGTTTAGTTTATATTAGGGAAAAAAGGATTGGTAATAGACTAGGCTACTTGATGATTCAAGTTTGCCCTTAAAGGCAAAGCTTATCTATTATGTTTTAGGGAAAACCGCCATGCTTTTGTGAAAAAGTGTGGCGGTCTTTGTTTAATATATGTTAGTTTCTTCTCTTTTCTTTTTCTTTTCTTTGGTCAACTCAAATTATTTTTTTACCTTTGCCACATATTTATATATAGATGAATGGATTTATATATATAGGTAGTAGGAAATAGATTTCGAAAGAAAATATCAGTTTTCTTCATGTGTAGAGGGAAATGGTAAGTAGACTTTAAAATATTATATTGAATAAAATATTAAAACAATGAATATATTAGTAACAGGCGCTAATGGTCAATTGGGACATGAAATGCAAATCTGTGCCCAAAAAAGCAATCACAAGTTTGTCTTCACCGATGTGGCTGAAGGCTATGAAAAACTGGATATCACCAATCTTGACGCTATCCGAGAAAAGGTGAGGGAGAATGATATTCAGGTAATTGTTAACTGCGCTGCTTATACCAACGTAGATAAGGCTGAAACAGATTACGATCTGGCTAATCTGCTCAACAATACTGCTGCGGGAAATTTGGCACAGGCTATGAAGGAGGTAGATGGTACTTTGATTCATGTATCTACTGACTATGTTTTTCAGGGCGACAAGAATATACCTTGCCGTGAAGATTGGGAAACGAATCCTTTGGGGGTATATGGTAAAACGAAACTTGCAGGCGAAAAGAGTATTGAAGCTACTGGATGCAAGCATATCATCATCCGTACAGCATGGCTCTACTCGCAGTGGGGTAAGAACTTCGTGAAAACCATGCAGAGTCTCACGGCAAGCCATGACACCCTAAAGGTGGTCTTCGACCAGGTGGGTACTCCAACTTACGCTGGCGACCTGGCTGCTGTCATCTCACATATCATCGAAACTGACCAGTTGGATAAGACGGGCATCTACCACTTCTCTAATGAGGGTGTCTGCTCTTGGTTTGATTTCGCTAAGATTATCTGCGAACTGAGCGGAAATACTTGCGATATACAGCCTTGCTACAGCGAGGAGTTCCCAAGTCCAGTGAAGCGTCCTCACTTCTCTGTACTTGACAAGAGTAAGCTGAAGCAGACTTTCGGATTCAAAGTGCCATACTGGACTGACAGTTTGAAGAAGTGCATCGCTGAATTGGCGGCAGCAAAATAATTATTAATTATAAATTATAAATTATTAATTGAAATGAAGAATATCATTATCACGGGCGGTGCTGGTTTCATCGGCTCACACGTAGTAAGACTTTTCGTGAACAAATATCCTGAGTATCACATCATCAACCTCGACAAGTTGACATACGCAGGCAATCTGGCTAACCTCAAGGATATTGAGGACAAGCCTAACTATACTTTCGTAAAGGGAGATATCTGCGATTTCGACCTGATGTTGAAGCTGATGCAGGACTATAAGGTGGATGGCATCATCCATCTCGCTGCCGAGAGCCATGTAGATAGAAGTATCAAGGATCCATTCACTTTCGCTCAGACCAACGTGATGGGTACCCTGTCTCTGCTCCAGGCGGCCAAGATTTACTGGGAGAGTCTTCCTGAGGGATATGAGGGCAAGCGTTTCTACCACATCTCTACCGATGAGGTTTACGGTGCATTGCAGATGACTCATCCTGAGGGCATTCCTGCTCCTTTCACCACCAAGGCATCCAGCGGTAAGAACCACGAGGCTTACGGCGAGGAGTTCTTCCTGGAGACTACCAAGTACAATCCTCACTCTCCATACTCTGCATCCAAGGCAAGCTCAGACCACTTCGTCCGTGCTTTCCACGATACATACGGTATGCCTACCATCGTGACCAACTGCTCTAACAACTATGGTCCATACCAGTTCCCTGAGAAGTTGATTCCGCTGTTCATCAACAATATCCGTCATCGCAAGCCATTGCCAGTATATGGTAAGGGTGAGAACGTGCGCGACTGGTTGTATGTAGTAGATCATGCCCGTGCCATCGATATGATTTTCCACAAGGGTAAGATTGCCGAGACTTACAACATCGGCGGTTTCAACGAGTGGAAGAACATCGATATCATCAAGGTGGTTATCAAGACCGTTGATAGATTGCTCGGCAGAAAGGAAGGCGAGGATATGGATCTCATCACTTATGTAACAGACAGAAAGGGTCACGATATGCGTTACGCCATCGACTCTAGAAAGTTGCAGAAGGAATTGGGTTGGGAGCCATCTCTCCAGTTTGAGGAGGGTATCGAGGAAACCGTAAAATGGTATCTCGATAACCAGGAATGGATGGACAATGTAACCTCTGGTGATTATCAGAAGTATTACGATAATATGTATTCCAATCGATAATAGCTTTTGGAGTAATCGGAACATGTTTTTATTGTAACCGGTGCATGTCTCTATTGTAACCGGTGCAAGAGATTCTGTTTTGTATATTGAATCAGGAGTCCTGTATTTGTTTATAACAGCAAATGCAGGACTTTTTGGTTTTATGGCAATTAAAATGCAGTAAATATATTATTATTTCTTAATTTTTTATGCTTTATGTCGAAGAAAACTGAAAACTAGAAAATATTTTTCTATCTTTGCAGCCTTAATGATATATAAAAGAAACAGATATGAAGAAAATAATAAAATCAGGCATCGTTATGGCGGTTGCTACTTTGTCGTGCCTTCCCGTTAAGGGACAGGAAAAGGTGGTTCCTTTTAAATATGGTAATATGGACCATTGGGTAATCAGGAATATCAAAGAATCAGGCATTATTGGAGGAAATCAGAAAAAAGTTTATGCCGTTGGACCTAATATGACTATCAATGGTAATATTCCTTATACCAATAAGGGTAGTTCGCCTTGGGGTTCCTCTAATGTCCTGGCACATGTATCGGGCATCTATAAGACGAATAACTCTGTGTTTCGTGATAAACATGGTAGTGGATATTGTGCCAAACTGGTAACCCATATTGAGAAAGTAAAAGTGCTGGGACTCATCAATATCAAGGTCTTGGCTGCCGGTTCTCTCTTTCTGGGTGATGTTCGTGAACCGATAACAAGTACCAAGGATGGTCCTAAAGCCATCAACTGGGGTATACCATTCACCGCACGTCCTAAGGCTTTGCGCTTTGATTATAAGACTTCTTTTCCTAATGCAGCCAATCGTATCAAGCAGAATGGATTTAGCGGAGCCTCTACGGTTGCAGGGCGAGATCATGCTATAGCTGTGCTCTATCTGCAGAAACGGCATGAAGATGCTAAGGGAAATATAACAGCTAAACGTGTGGGTACGATGGTAGTCAGATTCGGAAAGAGTACCGATAGATGGGTGGAAGATGCTACCTATACAATCCATTATGGCGATATCCGCCACATGGCAGGTTATCAGGCTTCTACTATGGGACTGCGATCCACTGACTATGCCCGTAACAGCAAGGGTAAGAGTGTGCCGGTAAAAGAAGTAGGATGGGCGAGTGCCAACGAAACACCTACTCATCTGATTCTTCAGTTCTCCTCATCCGATGGTGGAGCCTATATCGGAACTCCAGGCAATACCTTGTGGATTGATAATGTAGCATTGGTGTATTAAAATAATAAAATCGACAAAATGAAGCATATTCTGACAATACTTATTATGATGTTGGCATTGGGCAGCTATGCCTCTGAGCCTTCTGTAACCGATAGTATCTCATCTGCAGAGAAGGTGGATACGACGACTTTACATGCCGGGAAATCATGGGTGAACCGGATTCTTGACTACTTTAATGATTCCAACAAAAACAAGAAGCATAAGCGTTTCGATTTTAGTGTGATAGGTGGCCCTCATTATGCCTCTGATACCAAGTTTGGATTGGGATTGGTGGCAGCAGGACTATACCGTACTGATCCGAATGACAGTATTCTTCCTCCTTCTAATGTCTCGCTTTATGGTGATGTCAGTTCTGTAGGTTTCTACATGTTGGGTGTCCGTGGTAACCATATTGCTCCTAAAGGAAGATATCGCATCGATTATCACCTTTATTTCTATTCTTTTCCCTCTGATTTTTGGGGAATAGGCTATGAGATGGGCGATAACGATGCCAATAAGAGTGACATGAAGCGTTGGCAGGCTCAGGCTGAAGTTAGCTTTCTGTTTCGTGTAGCAGATAATTTCTATATCGGACCGATGGCGAGTTATGACTATGTAATAGGTAAACATATTGAGCGTCCGGAATTACTGCAAGGCATGGATCAGCATACTTGGAATGTTGGAGCTGGTGTTTCTCTGGTATATGATAACAGAGATAATCTTACCAATCCGCATCGGGGCATCTATCTCAATCTGAAGCAGATGTTCCGACCTAGCTTTATGGGTAATGATTATGCCTTCAGTACGACGGCATTTCGTTTTGATGCCTATCAGCGACTGGGTAAGGGAACGGTTCTTGCCGAGGACATTGGGGCTAACCTCAACTTTGGTAATCCTTCGTGGGGAATGATGGCAGAACTGGGTGGTACTCATTCCATGCGTGGCTATTATGAAGGCCGTTATCGCGATAAACATTCTCTGGAAGCAACGGTTGAGTTGCGCCAACATGTATGGAGGCGAAATGGTATAGTTGTATGGGTTGGAGCAGGAACCATCTTCCCGAAATTCTCGGCATTGCGCTCTAAACAGATTTTGCCGAATGCCGGTGTAGGTTATCGCTGGGAATTTAAGAAGAATGTGAATGTACGTCTGGATTATGGATTCGGTAAGTCGGGGCAGTCTGGTTTTCTCTTCAATATCAATGAAGCGTTTTAGTAATAATGCTCTTTATGTAGTTTGATAATGCTCTTTAAAGTGTTAATGAAAAAGTAGAATGAACAGTTTTACGGATATATATAATAAGGTGTCATCGGGCGCATTCCTTTACGGGTATGCTGTGGTAGCATTGTTGTTGCCTAATATAGCTCTGTGCTATACCGAATGTCTGGCTCCTTGGGCTTGTGGTGCCAATGTGTTGCTGCCTTTGGCACTCTACATGTGGTTCTTTTCGTTAACCAGATGCCCGGGTAAGATGATCTGGTGGGCTTTTCTTTTTGTTTTTTTCGCTGCCTTCCAACTGGTATTGCTTTATCTCTTCGGGACGGGAGTGATAGCGGTAGATATGTTTCTGAATCTTGTAACTACCAATCCTGGCGAGGTGAAGGAACTGCTTGGTAATCTGTTGCCTGCTGTGGTGGGTGTTTTTGTGGTTTATCTTCCTTTGCTGGTTCTGGCTATTGTCAATATCAGCAAGAAAGGGATGATAGTGGTTCAACTCCAGCATCGAGTGCGTCGTTGGGCTTTGGAGATAGCTGCTGTCGGTTTATTCTGTCTGCTGGCTTGCTATGTGGCTGTAGATGATTATCGCTTGCGCAACCAGCTTTATCCTGTTAACGTTTGCTATAATCTCTATCTTGCTTTCGAGCGTAATGCGGCTTCAGAGAATTACAGGGAGGCAAGCAGGAATTTCAGGTTTGATGCCAGGAGCGAGCACGATGCTGAGGCTCCCGAGGTGTATGTGATGGTGGTGGGTGAGACGGCGAGAGCCCACAATTTCAGTCTCTATGGCTATTCGCGCGATACCAATCCTTTGCTTTCCAAGACTCCTGGAATCATAGCTTTTCCCGATGCTACAACCCAGAGTAATACTACGCATAAGAGTGTTCCTATGCTCCTGTCGGCTGCATCAGCAGAGGATTTCGAACGTCTCTTTCATGAGAAAGGTATCCTGGCTGCTTTCAGGGAGGCGGGATTTCATACCGTATTTATCAGCAATCAGCTGCCTAATCATTCTTTTATTGATTTCCTTGGCGAACAGGCTGATGAACATTACTTCCTGAAGGAAGGTGCTTCTGCAAAAGATAATCATTATGATAGTGATTTGTTGCAGAAGTTGGATGGGATATTGCCTGCGGCAGATGCTTCTTCATCCAAGCAATACCGTTATCGGAAACTCTTCGTGGTTCTTCATTCCTATGGTTCTCACTTCAATTATCAGGAGCGTTATCCTCGTAGTTTCGCTTACTTCAAGCCTGATAGCAGGAGTGAGGCGAAGCCGGAGAACCGGCGTGACCTGCTGAATGCATACGATAATACCATCCGGTATACCGATTATATCCTGCATGGTATCGTAGAACGTCTGCAGAAATGGGAGAAGACTCAGGCAAAGACGGATGGGGTATATAGCCAACCTACATCGGCGATGCTCTATACCAGCGACCATGGAGAGAATATCTTTGATGATGACCGTCGCCTCTTTCTGCACGCCGCCCCGAAGGCATCTGATTATGAGCTGCATGTTCCTTTCATCATCTGGACATCAGATGGTTATGGAAAACAATATCCGGGAATACTGAAAACTTTGTCTGGTCATCGTACCCAACAGGTACAGACGAGTCTTTCGGCTTTTCATACGATGTTGGGGATAGGAGGCATCCTGACCCGTTATCGCCAGGATGAATATTCTGTGGCAAGTGAGAAGTATCATCCTGTGAAGTTGTTTTATCTGGATGATCATGATAAAGCGATTCCACAGGAAAATGCCAAATATTAGCATCTGATTTTAAGCGTAAACGCGCTCTTTGTGTAAAATACATGAAAAGAGTTTTCGTAAATGTCAATTATTTGCGAAAACTCTTTGTCGTATCTATAATTTGCTGTATCTTTGCACCCGGATTTAGATAATAATAAAAATACAGTTGTTATGGAACCAACTCGAAAAATCGAAAAGGTGAGCATGCGCAACCTCCGCATGGAGGATTATGACCAGCTCGCCAAGTCGTTTAAGCGTATTTACGCAGACTCAGATGTATTCTGGACAAAAGAACAGATTAAGAAACTCATTACTATCTTCCCTGAGGGACAGGTGGTTATTATCGTTGATGATAAGATTGTGGGCTGTGCGCTCTCTATCATCGTCAATTATAATATGGTGAAGGGTGATCATACCTATGCTCAGGTTACGGGTAATGAAACCTTCAATACCCACGATCCTAATGGAAACATTCTTTACGGCATCGAGGTTTTTATCCACCCTGATTATCGTGGTTTGCGCCTGGCTCGCCGTATGTATGAGTATCGTAAGGAACTCTGCGAGAAGCTCAATCTGAAGGCTATCATGTTTGGCGGTCGTATACCAAACTATCACAAGTATGCCGATAAGATGCGCCCTAAGGAGTATATCGAGCATGTAAGAAACCGTGAAATCTATGACCCGGTTCTTACCTTCCAGCTTTCCAATGATTTCCACGTGCGCCGCGTAATCCGCAACTATCTTCCTAGCGATGAGGAGAGCGAACACTGCGCCACCCTCTTGCAGTGGGATAACATCTATTATCAGCCACCTACGGATTCTTATGTAGACCGCAAGCCAACCGTAAGAATCGGATTGGTACAGTGGCAGATGCGCCCATACGCTTCGGTGGATGACCTCTTCGAACAGGTTGAGTTCTTCGTAGATTCTGTGAGCGATTACAAGAGCGATTTCATTCTCTTCCCTGAGTATTTCAATGCGCCTTTGATGGCTCGTTTCAACGACTTGGGTGAGGCGCAGAGCATCCGAAAGATGGCGCAGTATACCGAAGAAATCCGTGACCGTTTCCGCGAGTTGGCCATCAGTTACAACATCAATATCATCACGGGTAGTATGCCTTATCTTAAGGACGATTCCCTCTATAACGTGGGCTTCCTCTGCCGTAGAGATGGTAGCGTGGATATGTACGAGAAAATCCATGTTACACCAGATGAGCAGAAGTGCTGGGGATTGAGTGGTGGTAGCCATATCCAGACCTTCGATACCGATTGCGGTAAGATTGGTATCGTCATCTGCTATGATGTGGAATTCCCTGAGTTGTCAAGATTAATGGCTGAGGATGGCATGCAGATTCTCTTCGTTCCATTCATGACCGATACCCAGAATGCTTACTCCCGAGTAAGAGTCTGTGCACAGGCGCGTGCCATCGAGAACGAGTGCTATGTTGCCATTGCGGGTAGTGTGGGCAACCTGCCTCGTGTTCACAACATGGATATCCAGTATGCCCAGAGTGCCGTGTTCACCCCTTGCGACTTTGCTTTCCCTAACGATGGCAAGCGTTCAGAGGCAACACCTAATACCGAGATGATTCTCGTATCAGATGTTGACCTGAATCTCTTGAATGAGCTTCATACCTATGGTGCTGTAAGAAATCTTCGCGACCGCCGCAAGGATCTGTATGAATTGAAACAGAAGAAGTAAGTGAGGAAGGATAATTCAACACTCAACATTCAACATTCAACATTTAACATTTAAATAAAGTGTATAAGATAGAAATCTCGGAGCGCACGCTCCACTTCAAGCAGCCGGCAGGCACATCTCGTGGGGTATATACCACGAGACACAGTTATTATCTCACTCTCACCTCCGATGAAATGCCGGGGGTAGAGGGAGTGGGAGAGTGTGCTACGCTCCCAGATCTCAGTTGCGATGCCAAACCGGAATATGAGATGACCCTGCGACAGGTTTGTCAGATGGTGGAGCAGATGGGACGCATTCCTTACGATATGATTCGTGCTTATCCTAGCATCACCTTCGGTTTGGAAACAGCCTTCGCTTCGTTCTTCGATGCAGCGAAGAAGTTTTTGGAGATTGTTCCTGCTGAAGGAGCATCTTCTTCTTCAGAAATGTTGAAGCAGAAAGGGGGTTCTGTTCCAGCTGGAATGGAGAACCTGGCAGATCTTTTCGATTCTCCTTTCGGTAGGGGAGAAGAGGGCATCACCATCAACGGTTTGGTGTGGATGGGAACCTACGAGGAGATGTTGGCACGATTGGAGGAGAAACTCCAGGCGGGTTTCCATTGCGTGAAACTGAAGATCGGTGCCATCGATTTCTTCAAGGAACTCGATCTCATCAAGCGCATCCGTGATGTGTATACCAAGGAGCAGGTTGAGTTGCGTGTAGATGCCAATGGTGGCTTTTTGCCGGAGAATGCAATGAGTCAGCTGGAGGCTTTGGCTAAATATGACATTCATTCGATAGAGCAGCCTATCAAGCAGCATCAGTGGCCTAAGATGGCTCAGCTTTGTCGCGAAACACCGCTTCCTATCGCCCTAGACGAGGAGTTGATTGGTGTGAATGTCCGGAGTATGAAGCAGGCCTTACTCGATACGGTCCGTCCTCAGTATATCATCCTCAAGCCTTCACTTCATGGTGGAATCTATGGATGCAACGAGTGGATAGAACTGGCTAACCAGCGTGGTATCGGCAGCTGGATTACTTCTGCTCTTGAGAGTAATATCGGTCTGAATGCTATTGCTCATTATGCAGCTAAAGTATATGGTCCTAATGTCAAGATGCCGCAAGGCTTGGGTACCGGACAGCTCTTTACTGATAATATACCGATGCCTTTGGAGATTCGTGGTGACAAACTGTTTGTAGTAAAATGACTTTAGAAGATTTCCTTTCAGAATGGAATAATGGTAGCGACCGGGTGCTGGTGCATACCAGTGGCTCCACGGGAAAGCCCAAACCGATGATGGTAGAGAAGAAGCGAATGCTCAACTCAGCCCGCATCACTTGTGATTTCCTGGGATTGAAACCTGGTGATAGCGCCCTGCTCTGTATGTCGCTCGATTATATTGCAGGTAAGATGGTGGTGGTGCGGAGTATAGAGCGCCATCTCCATCTTATTTCTGTTTGCCCAAGTGGTCATCCTTTGAAAGATGTAAATGAAGAGATTACCTTCGCTGCGATGGTTCCGATGCAGGTTTATAACACCCTGCAGGTTCCTGAAGAGCGGGCTCGTCTCTGCCGCATCAGGCATCTTATTATCGGTGGCGGAGCTATAGATGAGGCTCTCGAACAGAAACTGAAGGCTCTTCCCGGCAATATTGCCATCTGGAGTACCTACGGAATGACCGAAACGCTCTCGCATATTGCCCTGAGAAGAATTAACGGTGCTGAGGCTAGCGAATGGTACCAGCCTTTCGATGGTGTCAGAATCAGTCAGACCGATGAAGGTTGTCTGGTGATAGATGCTCCGCAGGTCTGTGCTGAGCCTCTGGTAACGAACGATATAGTGGAAATAGAATCCTATATATATAATAAGGTGGAAAAACTCCGTTTTCGCATCAAAGGCAGAAAAGACAATGTGATTTGCAGCGGAGGCATCAAGATTCAGATAGAAGAGGTTGAGACACTGTTGAAGCCTTATCTTGAAAAACCTTTCATGATAGCCAAGAAGAAAGACGGGAAGTTTGGAGAAATTGCTGTCCTCCTGACGGAAGATGAGGAGATAGAAAAAGTAGAGGCGACTGTTCGCCGCCTCTTATCTGATCATAAATATTGGATTCCAAGGGAATTCCTTCATGTAGACCAACTCCCGCTTACCGAAACCGGAAAGCCGAAGCGCTCTATCTTTCTTTAAAGGGATTCTCTGAAGAAAGATTCTTTAGCTGAATTATCCTTCTCTGAAGAAATCGAGTGCTTCCTTGATCTCTTCTGTCGTAGCAGTCTGGTTGATACGGATATCGCCTATGCCACCCAGCATCGTGAAGTTGATGATGCCATTCTGGTTCTTCTTGTCATGATGCATCAGCTCGATGAGCTCATCATAGTCATCGCAGGTAATATCCAGTGTACCATAGAATTCCTTGATGAAGTTTACGGTCTGGCGCATCTTCTCTGTAGGGAATCCGGTTTTGGCAACACTCAGATAGAGTTCAGGGATGAGACCGAATGCCACCGCGTAACCATGCAGGATAGGCTTGCGCTTCAAAGCCCAACTCTCAAACGCATGACCGAAAGTATGGCCCAGGTTCAGCGCCTTGCGGATGCCCTGCTCGTGAGGATCCTGCTCTACAATGCGCTCCTTTACCTTCACGCTGTCGCCTACCATGCGCTGCAGCTGCTTCAAATCAGGCTTGTCGAGGTCAAAGCTGACCAGTTCTTCCCACATGGCTTCTGTAGAAATCAGACCGTGTTTCAGCATCTCTGCATAGCCCGAACAGATGTTTTCTGCATCGAGCGTCTTCAGAAACTCTGTATCGAGAATAACGAATTTCGAATCATTGAACACACCTACTTCGTTCTTCAGTCCGCCGAAGTTGATGCCTGTCTTTCCACCTACCGATGCGTCTACCATAGCCAGCAGGGTGGTAGGGATATTGATAAAGTTGATACCTCTCTTAAAAGTGCTGGCAGCAAAGCCACCCAGGTCGGTTACCATACCGCCGCCCAGATTAATCATACAGGAGTGGCGTGAAGCTCCTCCCTCCTGCAGTCCTTTCCATACCATCATCAGACTTTCGATGTCTTTATGGCTGTCGGTAGCCGGAATAGTGATGATATGGGCTTCCTTCATGCAGTAAAAATTCTGCAATACAGGCATGCATAGTTCCAATGTCGTAGTATCTGTAAGCACAAAAAGCTTGTCGTGCTCACACTCAGAAAGTGCACTTACCAGTTCGCTTTCCAGTTGGGTTGATATGATTACTCTTTGTTCCATAACATTCTAACGTATTAATTTTTGTGCAAAGATACACTAAAATGGAGACAATACAAAAAAAAAGTTGCTAAATTTGCGTTTTTTATCTCAGAATGCATTAAACCTTGGTGTATTTAACGCGTCAAAACAATCGAGTAACAAAAATGATAATAGAATATCATAGCGATTATGTGTGAAAACACTCATAGTTGGAAATAATAACAAATTAAAAATAAGAATGAAAAAATCGATTCTGACGATGCTGCTGCTGTTGATGGCAATAGCATCCTTTGCTCAACAGCGACTGATATCCGGTCAGATTACCGACCGCGATACCAAGGAAGCCATTGAGCAGGTAACTGTTCAATTGCTTAAGAGCGACAGCACGTATGTAGCTGGTGCCATCAGTAATGAGCACGGACTCTTTCATGTCACCGCTCCGGCTAATGGCAAGTATCTGCTCAAGATTTCGAGCGTAGGATACAAGTCTACCGTGAAGCGTATCCAAATTTCTGATAACAAGGATCTGGCTATGGGTAAGATTGTGCTGGGTGCTGAGGCTATCATGCTGAAAGGCGCAGTGGTAACAGCTATGGCTCAGAAGGTAACCCTGAAGGAGGATACTTTCGTGTACAATTCTTCAGCCTATCGCACACCGGAAGGTTCTGTAGTAGAGGAACTCGTAAAGCGTCTGCCGGGTGCAGAGGTGAGCGATGATGGTACTATCAAGATTAATGGTAAGGAGGTAAAGAAGATTCTGGTAGACGGTAAGGAGTTTATGACGGGCGATACCAAGACAGCCCTGAAAAACCTGCCTACCAGCATCATCGAGAAAATCAAGGCATACGATGAGAAGAGTGATCTCTCTAAGGTAACCGGTATTGATGATGGCGAGGAGCAGACCGTGCTCGACTTCGGTGTGAAGAAGGGTATGAACAAGGGTTTGATTTCCAATATCGACCTGGGTGTGGGCAACAAGAGCCGCTACAATATGCGTGGCATGGGAGGTTATTTCAATGATAACAACCGATTCATGCTCTTTGCCAATGCCAATAACACCAGCGACCGTGGTTTCGGAGGCGGTGGACCGGGTAGAGGTTTCGGAGGTGCTAACGGTTTGAATGCCAGCAAGATGATTGCCGCCAACTACAATTACGAACTGAAAGATAAATTCAAGTTCAATACTTCACTTCGCTGGAATCACAGCGATGGCGATATTTGGAGCCGTCGTTCCAGCGAGAACTTCATGGGTAGCAGCTCTTCGTTCAGCAACAGCTTGACTCAGAATTTCTCTCGCAGCAACAGCTGGAACGGCAACATCCGATTGGAGTGGATGCCTGATTCCATGACCAATATCCTCTTCCGTCCTTCCATCTCCTGGAGTACCAGCGATGGATTGAGTGGCAGCCAGTCGGCTTCTTACAACAAGGATCCTTATACCATTACCACCAAAGACCCTCTTTCTGAGGAAGGTATTGAGGAGTTGGACAAGGCTGAGGCTATGGTGAACAGTCAGTTGACTAACGGAATCACCTATTCTGATAATAACAATATCAAGGGTATGTTGCAGATCAACCGCAAGTTGGGCAACAAGGGACGTAACATCACCTTCCGTGTGGATGCCAAATATACGGATAATGACAGCAAGAGCATCTCGCTCAACAATGCCAAACTCTATCTCGTACAGACAGCGGAGGGTAAGGATTCTACTTATCAGACCAACCGCTATAACCTGACTCCTTCGAAGAATTACAGCTATGCGGGCCAGTTGACCTATAGTGAACCACTCTGGAAGGCTACCTTCCTGCAGTTCAGCTATAAGTTTACTTACAGCTACTCCAAGAGCGACCGCAGCACCTACGATTTCAGCAAGTATGCTATGAGTGGTGATCAGGAGTACCGTGGTTGGGACAGTTACCTGAATCCGTTTGCCGGTCATCTCGAAGATTACAAGGATGATGATCAGAGCCGTTTCTCTGAGTATCGCAACTACAATCATGATATCCAGGTGATGATGCGATTCGTCCGTCAGAAGTACAACTTGAACTTCGGTGTGATGGTTCAGCCACAACAATCGAAGTATATCCAGGATTATCAGGGAGTGCATGTAGATACCGTTCGTAACGTGACGAATATCAGTCCAACCCTCGATTTCCGTTATCGCTTCTCAAAGATGAGCAACCTGCGTGTGAACTACCGTGGTACCACCTCTCAGCCAAGCATCTCTCAGTTGCTTGATATCACAGATAACAGCGACCCGCTGAACATCTCGAAGGGTAACCCTGGCTTGAAGCCATCGTTCACTCAGAACTTCCGATTGTTCTACAACAATTTCGTGCAGAACCACAACAAGGGTGTCATGACCTTCATCAACTTCTCTACCACCAACAATAGCATCAGCAATAAGGTGACCTATGATGAGAAGACTGGTGGTAGAATCACCCGACCTGAGAATATCAATGGCAACTGGAATGTGATGGGAGCCTTTATGTTCAACTGCTCTATCGATAGTGCCGGTGTATGGAACGTGAATACCGATACCAACTTGGGTTACAACAACTACGTGAGCTATCTGAGTCTCGACAAGCAGTCTGATTCCCAGAAGAATACCACCCGCAGTACTACTTGGAGAGAACGCCTCTCTTTCAGCTATCGCAACAACTGGCTGGAGCTTTCGCTCGATGGAACATTGAATTATAACCATGCTACAAACAAGTTGCAGCCTAACAGCAACCTCAATACCTGGCAGTTCTCTTATGGACCAAGCATGACGCTTACAGCGCCTTGGGGTACCAGTCTGAACTCAAGCCTCTCTATCAGCAGCCGTCGCGGTTATAGCGACAGCAGCATGAATACGGATGAGTTTGTATGGAATGCGCAGCTCTCTCAGGGTTTCCTGAAGGGCAAGCCTCTTACCATCATGCTGCAGTTCTACGATATTCTCCGCCAGCAGAGCACCTTCTCTCGTGCCATTTCTGCTACATCCCGTACGGATACGGAGTATAATGCCATCAACAGCTATGCGATGCTGCACGTGATTTACCGCCTGAATCTCTTCGGAGGCAAGGATGCCCGTAGGGGTGGACCTGAAGGTCCTGGTGGGCCAGGTGGTCCTGGTGGTCGTCCAAACTTCCATGGCCGTCCTTTCAATGGCGGTTTTGGCGGTGGTCGTCCAGGCGGCAGAATGTTCTAGAAAAGAAAATGAAGTAAGCTTCATTTAAAACGATAGTAAGCCTCACTTAATGTTTACGTGAGGCTCATTTCAAATAGGTATGACGAGAAAAAAAGAAATCCCCGCTCTTCGTAATGAAGAATGGGGATTGTTATTTTGTCTTGTCAAGAGTTCTCGATTAGAGAGCGAACTTGTAACCTACAGTAATCTGGATTACGTTGTTGTAACCTTCGTCTGAGTGCTTGAATACCTTTGTGCAGCCGATGTTGTAACGAGCATCGAATACAAGGTTCTGGTACTCGTAAGACATACCCAATGGGATAGAGAGGTCGAATGTCTTAACTGCGTCGTCTGACATGTCATCTTTTGCAACCATGAAACCTGGCTGAACACCTGCCTTCAAGGCAAATCCTTGAGCTACATAGTAATTCAATGTAATAGGTACATTAATATATCCAGGAGTCCATGTAAAATGGTCTTTCTTAAATCCCTGAGCAGAGTAGAGAGCGCCCACAGCGATACCTACCTTATCTGTAGCCTGATGTTGCAATTCTGCACCTGCTGCGAAACCTGCCTTCCAATCACCATCACCGATTGTAGCAACGTTCAAACCTACCTTTGGCTGGATAGTTGTTGTACCTGCAGCCTGCTGTGCGAAAGCACCTACTGAAGACAGCACCATAGCTGCCATAACGAATAATTTTTTCATAATCTCTAATATTTTAAATTAATAGTATATCATGCTCATAGAGCATGATTAGTTATCAGTGTGTATGCTGATTCCATCATTTTTACTGGGTGCAAAGGTATGTTTTTTCTCTATTCGCTCCAAATATTTTAAGCTTTATTTTAAAATAAGCAGCCAAATATCACATATAAGTTTCTATTTCGTATATTTTTAGCAATAATTATCCCAATTTTCTTGCATCGTATCTTAAAATGTTGTATCTTTGCAAAGTAAAATGAATAGCGTATGGGATTAGAATTTGGAAAATGGTTAATGGACGTTGCCAAATATATACTGACGGCGCTCTTGCTTGCGACTTTCCTGGGGGATATGAATTCCGCAGGTACTATTATAGCTTCTATAGTTTTGATGTTAGGAATGCTTGGCATCGGATTGTGGCTGGTAAAGAAATCAAGTAATAATAATAAAAAGAGAAAGGAAAATAAAAATGGATGCTCATGAACTTAATACTTGGCTTATATTAGGAACCCTTTTCTTGCTTTGTTTGGTAGGATTAGGAATCGGTATCTATGATACAATGAAGCAAAAGAAAGAAAAAAGCCTTTCGGCTTAAAAGGATAATAATTATGACTACACAAGAAAACTCCCCCTATACTCTTTTAAGTGTAGGGGGAGTTTTATTTTATTCTTCATCTTCGTCCCAGTCTTCTTCGTCAAATCCAAACATGGCGGGATCTACGAAGGCGTCAAGGGCTCGGCGTTCTTTCTTAGTTGGGCGACCAGTACCTCGGGCTCTGTCTACGAATCCGCTGATGCGGCTCATCTCCAGGAGCTCGTATTGCTTAGGGTCGGTTACGTTTTTATAGACACCATACAGCATCTTGGCACCTACGCGCTGCTCTATGCAGTCGAGAACCTCGAAAGAGTAGGTGATAGGGGCTTTCTTTACGCTCACCACATCGCCACGCTTGATGATGAAGGAAGGCTTTCTCGTTACGCCTCCCACCATGACGCGGCCATTCTTACAGGCATCGGCAGCAATGCTGCGGGTCTTGTAAATGCGGGCAGCCCAGAGCCACTTGTCTATTCTTGCTGATTCTTTCATGATTATTTCTTTCCTAGCTTATTGTATTGGTTCATGGTGATGTCGATACCAGCCAATACGAAGCTCTTGATGATCTCTACACCCAGGTCGATGGCCGGCTGCAGCTGCTTCATGTCTTCCTCAGTATATTTGCCCAGCACCCAGTCTATCTGGCCGCCACGCGGATAATCGTTGCCGATGCCCATGCGCAGGCGGGCATAGTTCTGACCGATAAGCTGCTGGATATGTCCCAATCCGTTATGGCCACCGTTGCTGCCGTTTGCCTTCAGTCGGAAAGCACCCAGAGGCAGGGCTAGCTCATCGCTGATAACGAGCAGTCGGCTCTGGTCAATCTTTTCCTGATTCAGCCAATATCTTACCGCATTACCGCTGAGGTTCATGAATGTGGTAGGTTTGAGCAGGAAAATCTTTCTTCCCTTGAGCGTAGTCTCGGCTACGAAGCCATATCGCTTATCCTCAAAATGAATATTGGACGCTTTAGCAAAAGCGTCCAATACCATAAATCCTGTGTTGTGCCTGGTATCAGCGTATTCATCGCCAGGGTTACCAAGCCCACAAATCAAATATTTATCCAATGTTTGATAATGCTTTACTCAGGTTCGTAAAATCTTTGATGACTATCGATTAAGCCTCCTCCTCAGCAGCAGCCTGTGCAGCGAGCTGAGCGTTACGTGTCATCTTGATAGAGCAAACTACGACAGCCTTGCTTGTAGCCAACTCGAGACCCTCGAATGAGAGGTCACCTACCTTGATGCTCTTACCAATCTTCAACTCTGTAACGTCGATATCGAGGTGCTCAGGAATAACCTGGTAAGGAGCTGTAACGTTGATCTTACGGATAGAGAGGTTCATACGACCACCATCACGTACACCCTGTGCAAGACCTACCAACTTAACTGGAATACCGATAGTGATAGGCTTCTGGTCGTTCACCTCGTAGAAGTCAACGTGCAGAGGAGCGTCTGTTGTTGGGTGGAACTGAATCTCCTTCATGATAGCTGTGTGGCTCTCACCGTCGATGATGAGGTTGATTACATATACATGAGGAGTGTAGATAATCTTACGCAACTCTGTGAATGGAACTGCGAATGACATAGCCTCAGGAGCACCGTTTGCATCCTTCTTCTCACCATAAAGGTTACATGGGATGAAACCTTCCTTACGCAATGACTTAGAAGCTTTCTTGCCAAGGTCTGTACGCTTCTGACCTGTTACATTAATCTCTTTCATTTTGTGTTACTCTAAATTAAGTTATTAATAAAAAATGTGCCTTAACTCGCCATCACACGGATTAGCTTTGCTTAAAGCGGGTGCAAAATTACGAAAATTATTTGGAATGAGCAAACTTTTTGCCGAAAAACATGTTCTACATGCAGAAAAAATATTGAAAATACAATTTTTTGCTTAAATAAACTGAAATTTTTGCCCGTTTTCTTGTCTATTACCTATTTAATGTGTATTTTTGCAAGCGTATTAGGTAATTTGATAAATAAATCTTTTAAAAACATTAGAGAATGATTAATAGGGATTTGATAAGACGTAAGATTGTGCAGTTAACCTACGCATACTATCAAAACAGCGATCATAACATGGAGAACGCTGAGAAGGAGCTGATGTTTAGTCTCTCCAAGTCATACGATTTGTACAACTACATGTTGCAGCTCATCGTTGCCATCACCCAGGAAGCACGCAAGCGCTACGATGTAGATGTAGCTCGTGCCAAGAGAGAGGGTGAGCAGGAACCTTCACCACGTTTCGCATTCAATAAGTTCGCTCTGCAGCTCGAAGAGAACAAAATGCTGCTCGAATGGATAGATGTTAAGCATTCCAACTGGGATGAGGATATCGAAATGGTGCGCAAAGTGTATACCGCTATTACGTCTAGTGATCTCTATGCTGATTATGTCAGCGGAGCTATTGATGAGGAACTCGCCGATCTCGACGAGTACAGCCGCGACCGCGAGGTATGGCGCCGCATCTACAAGCAGTTCATTCAGAATAATGAAAATCTTGATGCATTCCTCGAGGAGAAGAGCCTCTACTGGAACGATGACAAGGATATCATAGATACTTTCGTATTGAAGACTATCAAGCGTTTCGACCCGGAAGCTAAGGCTAAGCAGGAATTGCTGCCGGAATATAAGGATGCTGAAGACAGAGAGTTTGCACGCAAGCTCTTCCGTGCTACCATCCTCAACTGCGATACCTACCAGCGTTATATGAGTGAGGCTTTGCGCAACTGGGATTTCTCACGTCTTGCCTATATGGATGTGATTATTATGCAGATTGCCATCGCCGAGGTGATGAACTTCCCTGGCATCCCGGCTACCGTCACTATCAACGAGTATGTAGAACTTGCCAAGGCATACAGCACTCCTCGCAGCGGCGGTTATGTTAACGGTATGCTCGACAGCATCTGCCGCGAGCTTATCAGCCGCAACCTCATCCAGAAGGAGATGCCTGAGCGCAAGCAGCATCAGCATGCACAGCACGGCGAACATGCCGGCAAACAGCGTCCAGACAACCAGCACCCAGCCGGCCATCGTCCGCGCATTCATCGCGCTCCGGGCAAGGGTGAGTAAATAACGGAGGCCTTTCTTACAGGCCACACCTTATTTATATATAGAACATAAAATAATAATAGATAATACTTTAACGACATGACAAATTTAGTATTGCAAGCAGCTGCCGGTGGTAGCAGCATGAGTTTTCTCATCATGATGGTAGCTATCTTCGCTATCATGTGGTTCTTTATGATCCGTCCTCAGCAGAAGAAGCAGAAGGAAATCCGCAAGTTCCAGAATGCTTTGGCAGAGGGTACAAAGGTGGTTACAGGCGGCGGTGTTTATGGCACTGTTAAGCGTGTTAACCTCGAGGCTAATACCGTTGATGTTGAGATAGCTCGTGGCGTGGTAATCACTGTAGCTAAGGGCTACGTGTTTGCTGATGCAGCTAGTCAGACACCTAATGCATAGTATCAAGAGCATATTAAAAGCTGTCAGAAACTTCCTGTTCAGTGGTCTGAATAAGGAGTTTCTGATTTTTTTGTTCTTTCTCGCGCTCAGCGGCATCTTCTGGCTGATGATGACGCTCAATGAGACTACCGAGAGAGAATTCAATATTCCTGTGCAGTTAACCGGCGTGCCCCGCAATGCGGTGATAACCGGCGAACTCACTGATACCGTGCATATTACGGTGCGCGATAAGGGATTCACCCTCGTTACCTATGCCTACGGAGGCAAGATTCATCCGCTCACATTCCGTTTTGCCAATTATGCCGATGAGGAAACGGGAACAGGACAGATTCCGATGGCCGATGTGCAGAAACAGGTGGCATCCCAGCTCTATGGCTCTACCAAACTGCTCTCTATCAAGCCGGCAAAATACGATTTCTTCTTTACCTACGGCTCTTCCAAGCGAGTGCCTGTGGTGTTCAGAGGCAAGATTACAACCAGCAAGAGCTATTATCTGGCGCATACCGAATTCCTGCCGTCTACGGTTATGGTTTACGCCAACAAGAAGATGCTCGACCAGTTGGAATCGGTAGAAATCGAGCCGTTCAACATGCGCAACCTGCAGGATACCATTCATCGCAGCGTGCTTATCAAGAAGATACGTGGCATGAAGATTGTGCCTCAGATGGTGCGTCTGGCGGTATATCCTGATGTGCTTACCGAAGAGTCGGTCGATGTGCCTGTTACGGCCATCAACATGCCTGATAACATGGTGCTCCGTACCTTCCCGTCTAAAGTGGCGGTAAAATTCACCATCGGAGCCAGCCTCTTCAGAACCATCAAGCCGAGCCAGTTTAAGGTGGTAGTAGATTATAACGATCTGGCTAACAACCCTTCTGACAAGTGCAGACTCCAGTTGCGCAGCGTGCCGCGCTCGGTGAGCAAGGCGCATCTCGATCTGGAAACGGTAGATTATCTGCTGGAACAGCAATGATGATTAATAATTTATAATTTACAATTAATAATTCATCGTGATGAAGATAGCGATAACGGGCGGTATAGGTAGCGGAAAGAGCTATGTGTGCCGGATATTGGAGAAACAGGGCATCCGGGTTTACGACTGCGATGCTGAGGCTAAGCGGCTCATGCGCACCGATGCCCGCTTGCAGGCTGGTTTGAAGAAGCTGGTGGGCGAGCAGGTTTACAGTGCAGAGGGCGTTTTGCAGAAGC
>ERZ1026870.347-NODE-347-length-27636-cov-11.745042_pt1 | contig 27636 bp, 27 predicted proteins | sample MGYA00380165_ERZ1026870 | MGnify/ENA primary metagenome ERZ1026870 (study PRJEB33269, sample SAMEA4719801) | human gut metagenome | biome: human-associated habitat; feature: organic feature; material: feces | place: Cameroon | collected 2013-10 ...
CACGCCTTTAGGTGTGCGATTGGGCCTAGGCGAATAGCCGTTTTCATAGGACAAGACCCCAAGTTGTATTTTTATGACGCAAGTGAAAAATAGGCTTGCTTCGCAAGTAAAGTGTGCTCCGCACAAAGCAAGCCCATTTCTAAAGAAGGGCTAACGAAAAGGCGTGTGAATACCTATCTCGTAATATCACATTAGTTATCTCATTAGCTTTTTCATTAGTTATGGGCTTGCCTTGTGCAAAGCACACTTTACTTGCGAAGCAAGCCTACTTTTCCCAAAGGGAAAACTTGCGCTCCTCCCAATATACGGCTTGCGACATGCCTATCCTATGAAAACGGCTGTTCGCCTAGGCCCAATCGCACACCTAAAGGCGTGCGTAGTTTGATATTGTAATCCGTGTTAACCAGGCATGAGAGCGAGGGGAGCAAGCCTCCCCTCACTCTCATGCCTGGCTACCTTATATCACCCCTAACGGGGTGAGGCTGGCGCGTGAAATGTCATTTATTTTACATAAAATGGTGTGGAAAAAATCACGCCAAATACTGAAAACTTAGGGTGAAAGCGAAAATGACAAATGACAAATGACACACCAACTGGTTGATAATCAACTACTTAAATGTTATTTTGTCATTTGAAATATTTCTTAATTCTGAGTTAACGAGTGTAAATGCCGATATAAGCGGTAAAAAATAAGTTTGGTTCTGCAACCCACATTTTGCTTTTTAAATTCGAAGAATGCATTGCGCGATTTTTTAAGCTTGAAGCAAAATACTGCCTATCGCTTCGTTATGGGCTGTAAGAACAAAATGAAAGCATTATGACTGAAATATAAGATCTATTAACCTTGTATTTTTTTCATTGTTTTGGTGATTTTGGGCTTTAATCGTTAATTTTGCAGGGGTGTCATTTTTGCGTCAAATGACATTTTGAAAATTGTACACTTTCGCAACACAAAAAAATAAATTTTTCCCCGTAAACACTGGGGAAGTGAGCCGATTTTAACATTTCGAAACGCCACAAATTTGCAAAAAATTTGGATTCCCCTTTTTCGCGTTGTAACTTTGCACTCGCAAGCTTGCTAATACACGCTCCATTTGGGCGAAAAACGATTCCGAAGGAATTCCGATATCATTCCGAAGGAACACAACCCCCATTTTGGAGCCATTTACTAACCCAAAAAAACACTACTATCATGGCAAAAATTACTCACATTGATATCACCAAGGGTATCTTTGGTAAATTGGGCATCGGTAAGTCAAGAATACTCTGCCACGAACAAGTGCAGCTACCACATCCAGTTGGCTTAGTTGCTATGGTTTTTCAAACATCAATCAGGTTGGCTACAAATGCCTAAACGAGAAGCTGGTGGTGGTAATTCCTCTTAGTCTTTGATATATTCGCTCCAATCAACCAATCGCATATCACCTTTGCGGCGGAAGGTGTCGTGCATGGCAAAGGCTGCAGGCAAAATGTGGTGTGTGTGTCCGCCGTATGCGCCGGCTAATCGCATATATTCGCGCAAAATGGGGCGATAGTCAGGGTGTGCAATGGCTATAAGGGCTTCGGCTTTTTCGAGCGCCGACTTATTACGCAAATCTGCTACGCCATATTCTGTAACAATGGCATCGACGTAGTGCTCGGTGTGGTCTACGTGCGAGCAGAAAGGCACAATGCTGCTGATGCGGCCGTCTTTGGCTGTAGAACCGCAGGTAAAGGTGGCAAGCATGGCATTGCACGTAAAATCGCACGAACCCCCTACTCCATTCATCATTTTGGTGCCCGAAACTTTGGTGGAGTTCACGTGTCCGTAGATGTCAACCTCGATGGCTGTGTTGAGCGAGCAAACTCCTAAACGTGCAATGATTTCGGGGCAATTTGAGATTTCAGAAGGACGTAAAAGAATACGTCCACGATAATCGTTCATGTTGCGATAAAGGTCCTGCAAATGCTCAGGGCTCAGGGTGAGGGCGCCTGTCGAAGCTGCTATTACCCTACCCTCTTGAATCAGTCGCATGGGTTCTTCTTGCAACACTTCGGTGTAGATGGAGAAATTAGGCACCTCTTTCGATTCGCCCAAAGCACCCATCACGGCATTTGCACCACTGCCCACACCACTTTGCAGAATGAGTTTGTTGCGCGAGATGTAGTTTTGTTGCATATTCCACACCAAGAACTCTGCAGTGTGTTGACCTATGGCTTTTGTCACCTCGTTGCCAGGTGTCATGGCGCGTGCCTCGTCGGGCAAGTGCGTCATAACAATGCCTTTCACGTGTTCGGGCGATACTTCGATATAGGGCAAACCTATGATTTCGATGGGTTGTGTGATGCGTATGGGGGCACGAAACCAAGGATCTTCAATCTCGTAAATGTCGTGCATGCCGATGATGCGCGAGCTGTGCCAAGTGTTTAATTCAATGAAAACACCCTTTTCTGCCAATCGACAAATGGTGGGCGCAATACCAATGCCCGCAGTAAGGTAGATGCGCAGTTTGCCACGCACCTCTTGCACATCGCAAGCCTCAATGATGCCCCATGTGATACGTCCCGTGAGTCCTTGGCGTAGGTGCGATGCGTTGTCCGACAGATTGAGGTCGGTGTAGCGCACACGTCCCGCGTTGTAGGCTTTTCGCATTTCAGGATTGACGCTAAAAGGCAAACGACGGTCTACAGCATCGGCAGCAGCAAGTTCTCCGTCGCAACTGGCACCAATCGAGGCACCTGTTACCACGTTTACCTTAAATTCGCGTCCGGCTTCGTGTTCCTTACGCGCTTTGGCTGCTAATGCGGGTGTAATAACCTTGGGCGATCCTGCAGGACCAAATCCACCTACAGCAAGCAAGTCGCCATGTTGTATCATCGAAGCTGCTTCGGCAGCTGTTATTTCGGGAATCATCATGTTAGTATTTGTCTAATTATGCCGACAAATATACAAAAAATACTGCATACTTGTTCGCAGTATGCAATATTTTAACTAATTATGCACGCAATATGCATTTTTAGGGTATAGGATGCTGCTGACACGTGGTTATTATTCAAAAAAATAGGTATGCAGAAAGATCTTTGTGCTTTCTTGCATACCTATGAATAGAGGTTAAAGGGTGTTGTATGTATTATTCACCCAATTTGGTTTTATATGCCAACGCATACATGCGCACTTGCTTAATCATAGCGAGTAGGCCATTTGAGCGGGTGGGAGAGAGGTGCTCGGTAAGTCCTATCTTATCGATGAAATAAAGGTTGGCATCGAGAATCTCTTGTGGGGTATGATGATTTACTACACGAATAACCAACGACACAATGCCTTTTACGATTAAAGCATCGCTCTCGGCACGGAAGTTCAGCACACCGTTCTCTTCGTCGCACACAATCCATACGCGGCTTTGGCAACCGTCAATAAGGTTCTGATCGTTTTTGTCGCACTCGGGTAGGGGGGCTTGTTCTTCGCCCAAGTCAATGAGCAGTTGGTAGCGATCCATCCAATCGTCGAGTTCGCAAAATTCTTCAATGATCTCGTCTTGTACTTCGTTGATAGTCATAATTTGAGGTGTATGGATTGTTTTTATTTTTGTTCAGAGATAAATTGCAGTAGGGTTTGTCCTACGCCACGCAATGTCTCTTTCGAAATGTGCTCGGGGGTGTCGTTCACGGTGTGCCATGTGGCACCAAATGAGTGTTCACCTTCGATAAAGGGAATAATGTCGATGGTGGGAATGCCAGCCACTTCGTTCATAGGGATGTGGTCGTCTTGTGCATAACCACCTTCTATGTTTTGGAACAGTTTTTCGGCACCAGCACGTGTGGCTGCATCCCATACGCCAACCATGACGTCGCGTGCATAGCGCATGCTCATGCCTTCGTAGGCAAAACGTGCATCTTGTCCGCCAACCATGTCGAGCAATATACCGAATTTGGCTTGATAACCAGGCACGTGTGGGTTGGCTGCCCAATATTGTGAACCCAAGCACCAGTCGCTACCATCTTGAGGGGCTTTGTCGCTTGCCCAATAGGGGGCACCATAGTCTTCAGAATCGAAACAAATAAAGTCAATGCCCACATTGGGGTTGAGTGCTTTGAGATTGCGTGCTAACTCGAGCATCACGCCCACACCACTGGCACCATCGTTGGCTGCCATCACGGGGGTGTGGTGTTTGGTAGAATCGGGGTCAGCATCTGCCCATGGACGGCTTTCCCAGTGTGTGCAAATAATGATGCGTTCGGCTAACTCAGGGCGATAGGCTGCAATGATGTTGCGTGAATGAAGCATTTTACCGTCCCAGGCTTTTAAATCGGCTTTTTGTTCGGTAACGCTGAGACCGAGGGCTTTAAAACTCTCTACAATATAGTCGCCACATTGGCGGTGTGCCTCAGAATTAGGCACGCGTGGACCAAAGCTGCATTGCTTCACAATAGAAGCATAGGCTGAGTCGGCACAAAATTGCACGTTAGTTACGGCAATGGTGTCGCGGTTTTCTTCTTGCTCGCTGTTCTTTTGACTTTTGCATGCAGCGAAAGCAAGGAGTGCAAACGACAGTACGGTTAATGCAATGTATTTCATATTCTTTGAGATGAATGCGTTGTGTGGGTGAGATATAATGGGGTGAATTTTTGTGTGAGTTCACAAGTGAAGTCCTTGCGTACTCACAATGAGATTTACCAGGAAAGTTCTGAAAAATCTTGGCATTGCTGCATCACGCGCAACCAGTTTCCGCCCCATATTTTTTGCAAATCGTGCGAGGTGAGGCCTTCGGCAACGAGTAAGCGTGTGAAGTTGATGAGTTCAGAAGCGCATGCACAACCTGGCACACCACCATCGCCATCAAAATCGGTGCCTATGCCAACATGGTCAATACCAGCTACGTCGATCATGTGCATGAGGTGGCGCACACCATCGTGAATGGTGGCAGGGATGCCTTCTTCCTCTAAACGCAAAAAGCCGTGGTAGAGTGTAACCTGTGCCACTCCGCCCACTTGGGCAAGAGCGCGAAGTTGGTCGTCGGTGAGATTGCGCGGATGGTTGCACATGGCGCGACTCGAGGCATGCGAACACACGATAGGAGTAGCGCTGCATTGCAAAGCATCGTAGAACGAGGTTTCGGCTGCATGGCTTAGGTCGACCATCATGCCACAGCGGTTCATTTCGCGCACAACATCGCGACCAAAGTCTGAGAGTCCACCATGACGCTGTGTGGAACGACGGGCTGAGTCGCAAATGTCGTTATCACCATTGTGGCAGAGTGTGATATAGACCACATCCATACGGGCGAATTTCTCGATATTCTGTAAGTCTTTGCCTATGGCATAACCATTTTCGATGCCACGCATGATGCTGAGTTTGCCTTCGAGTTTGTGGGCGTAGAGCTGTGCTGGGGTGCAAGCTAAAGCCACACCTGGTGCGTGCGCTACACGTTCTTCTATCTCGTTTAACGTGCGAAGTGCCTGGGCTGTAGCAGCTGCTGAGGCTTCAGTATTGCAATCGCCTTGTGGTAAGTAGGCTACCATTGTGCTTACGTCAAGGTGCCCTTCACGCATTTTGGGGAAGTCGACAAGGATTTTAGAGTCGCGGCGCTCTAAGTTAACTTCTTGCTCGAAGAACATAGGGGTATCACAATGCGAATCGAGTGTGAGCACACTGTGGTGTATGCGACGGGCTGTGGCAAATTGGCGAGCATCGTCTACTAATTGCTTGAACAAGGGCATCATACATGTGTCGCCTTCGGTAATGAAGCATTCGGGATGCCATTGCACACCTATGATAGATTTCATTTCGGTGCTCTCAATGGCCTCGATTACGCCATCAGCCGATTGTGCCGTGATGCGGAAGCGTGGGCCACAACTATCTACTGCTTGGTGGTGGAATGAGTTGACCGCAAAACGCTTGCCTAATAATTGTTCAATGCGCGACCCTTCAACTGCTTGCACAAAGTGGGTAGCTGTGGCGCGGTCGGCTTTTTGCGAGTGCTTAATGAGTGAGGCTTGGGGTAGGGAGGTGGCAATGTCTTGCATCACTGTGCCCCCTAAGGCAACTGCCAACACTTGTATGCCGCGGCATATACCCAACATAGGGATTTGGCGGTTGTAAGCCAAGCGCGTTAGGGTTAATTCAAAAAGATCGCGCTCGCTGTTGATGCCACTTAAAGCAGGTACAGGGTCTTCGCCTACTAAGATGGGGTTAATGTCGGCACCTCCCGAGAGCAGCAAGCCGTCGATGCGGTCGAGTAAGAGCGACACGTTGACATCGGGCATGCGTTTGGGGGCAATAATTACGGGTATACCACCCGCAGCCTCAACCGAACGAAAATAGCCGGGAGCCAATTGCAACTGACCCTCGGAATAGTTTGCGGTTATGCCGATAAGCGGTTTGGCACAAGGTTGTGCAGCTAAAGCAAGGGCTTCGGCATTAAATTGTTCGACCAATGAATCTACACTCATTGTTTTTTGTTTTTGCTTTTATGTCCAGGGCCAGCAGGAAACCAACCCTTATCCACTCTTTTTTGTTGGTCAAAGATTTCGATAATCGACCATAGGGCCGAGAAACCAGTTACACCCATCACTGCACTGAGCAAGGTGTGTGTAACAAACAAAGCACCGACAATACAGCCGATGCCTACAACTAAAAAAATCCACCACAGCCGTGTGCCATAGTAGTATTCGGTTTTTATAACAACAGGATGGAACGCACCAATAATAAGAAAGGTGGTCAACCCTATCAATGCTCCGGTAAATGTCATGTTGGGTAGAGTTGGAGTTGAAGGGTGGGGGAGTTAATGATTTTATCGAAAATTATGCCTCACTGCAATGGATGATTTTTACGATTTATCCAATAAAGAGGTATCATAATTTTTAAAGGGTGGTTCTAAGAATTCAGAACCATTCTTAGAACCACCTTTATGCCATGTGTAGGCGTGTTAGTTGTCTTCGGGAATTACCACGGGTACGGCACGATTGATGCTCTGTTCGAGCGAAATGAGCGTTTCGGTGGAAATTACGCCTTGAATTTCCTGAATGTGGTTGTTGAGCAAATCCATAAGGTGCTCATTATCGCGCGAGTAAAGTTTTACAAGCATGGTGTAGGCACCTGTGGTGAAGTGGCACTCCACAATTTCGGGAATTTTTTCGAGTTCTTCAGCTACGCCTTTATACATAGAACCACGTTCGAGTTTGATTCCGACATAGGTACAAGTGCTATAACCAATAGCTTTAGGACATACATTATAACCTGAGCCTGTAATGACTCCAGCTTCTATAAGGCGCTGTACGCGCTGGTGGATGGCTGCACGCGAAACACCGCATACGGCTGCTACATCCTTAAAGGGAATACGCGCGTTGACTGAAATAATTTTTAAAATTTTCAAGTCAAGCTGGTCTACCTTTTCCATATTAGTGTGTTTTTTTCTTTTGTTTTTTATTATTGCAAAGGTAATACAAGGCGTTTACATTGCAAAGTGAAAACCTAAAAAACTTTTTACTTTCATTGTGGTTTTGGCAAGGTTTGAGGATTTAGAAGGGGCTGAGTTTAAAAAAGTGGGTTTTGCTAAGGAAAATCATCCTTTGACAAATGTGTTCGTATTCTTTAAAAGTAAATAAACGCATTCTTTAACTACCCATAATTTTAATCGGTCAGCAAACATATTTCTAAATTGTTCAACTACCTTTAAATTTGCCTACTTTCCTTTGTTAAAAAAGTTATTAGGGTCGATTTTCGAAATGGTATCGCGCATGGCAGTATCGCCTTTAAGATTTTCGAACTTGAAGTAGTCCATAAATCCCATGTTGCCATCGCGCAGTGCTTGTGCCAATGCTTTGGGCACTTCAGCCTCTGCTTGAATAACTTCGGCACGAGCCTGTTGTGCTTTAGCCTTCATTTCTTGTTCGGTAGCTACAGCCATAGCACGACGCTCTTCTGCCTTAGCTTGGGCAATATTCTTGTCGGCATTGGCTTGGTCCATTTGCAAGGTAGCACCAATATTCTTACCCACGTCGATATCAGCAATATCGATAGAGAGAATGGTGTAGGCAGTACCTGCATCCAAACCCTTAGAAAGCACAAGTTTAGAGATAGAATCGGGGTTCTCGAGTACTTGTTCGTGAGTTTCGGCAGAACCAATGCTTGACACAATACCTTCGCCTACACGCGCTAAAATAGTGTCTTCGCCAGCACCACCTACAAGTTGGTGAATATTGGCACGCACGGTTACACGTGCCTTGGCAATGAGCTGAATACCATTCTTTGCCACGGCTGCTACGGGCGGTGTGTCGATGACCTTGGGATTTACGCTGGTTTGAACAGCTTCAAAAACGTCGCGACCGGCAAGGTCGATAGCGGTGGCTTTCTCGAAAGAAAGATCAATGTTAGCCTTTGAAGCAGACACAAGGGCGTGTACAACACGTTGTACGTGTCCACCTGTCATGTAGTGAGCTTCGAGGTTGTCGCGTGTGACTGTGCGAAGTCCTGCTTTATGTGCCTCGATAAGACTAGGCACAATGATGTTGGGGGGCACATTACGAATGCGCATTAAGAATAGTTGGATAAGCGAAATGTGTACACCTGAAACTTTGGCACTGAGCCACAAGAAGAAGGGTACAAAATGGAAGAAAATGCTTAAAAAAACGATAGCAGCTATTATAATCACTGCAATCAATACGGGAGCTTCAATCATGTGGGATGAATTGGTATTAAAAGGGTAAGTAAAATTTGTTAGCATCGTATTACGATGGTCGTTGCAAATATACGTAATTATTTGAAATGTGCTATGTTTATGTAAATTTTTTAATGATTTTGCTGACAACTTTATAAGTTGGATGCTCCTTTGAATACTGTAAAAGTGCGTGAGTGGGCAAAAAAATGGAACGACGCTTGTAAAATTTGGCAAAGGCATTGTGTTTAATCAGAATTGTTACAATAACTATTGATGAGTTGTAATACAATAGTATACATTGCATTTTATAGTGCTATTTTTGTAACTTATGTATGTTTTTAAACCGCTTAAAACAATTCTAAAAAAATTATCTAAAAAATAACTTGTTTTTGTGTGTGAATTTCGATTATAATCTCTATCTTTGTCGAATCAGAGTTTCAAAATGAACGAAAAAACAAAAACTCAGATAGTGAAAAAAATACCTTATTAATTACTTTTATAAACCTGAGATTATGGCAAATCCCTTTATCAAACGCATACTCTTTAGCGGAGCATTGTGTGCCGGAGCGGCTTTGATGCTGACAAGCTGCTTGGACGACTCCTATGACTTGAACAAGGTGGACCTTACTATGGGACTTGGCAGCGACGGACTGGCTGTGACCCTTGGTAACACCGAAAATATTATGCTTAACGACATCCTTGACACGGATGAGTCGGTAAAGCTTGATGCTAATAACCTTTATTATTTGGTTGAAAATGGTAGTACCAATATTAACATGAAGGTGGATGGCTTTAGTACAAATATTTCCGATACAAAACTTAACATGAACGCACCGGTTCTTTCGTTTGCCGACGTGAAAAGTTCTGTAGAAGAAAAATTAGGCACTTCGCTTGGAAATGTTACCTCAGTGGCTGTAGACAATGGCTTGAGAAGTACTGGTAAGGCTGATGGTTCTGAAGCATTGGACTTTGAGGTGTCGGGCATGCAGTCTGATGTGACTTATCTTAAAGACCTTGTAATTGAAGATACAGACGTAAAAATGATGCTTCACACAGCTAATACTCCTGCGAACATGCCTTTGGGCGTAATTAGCATGAATGATGTAGAAATTACGCTTCCGTCTGTGCTGAGAGTAAAAGAAGGTTCGTTGGCTGCTGGTTGGACGCTTGACAAATCAAAAAATACATTGAAGTGCGCCTCTATTAACTATAACAAGGCACAACCCACTATTTGTGCATTGAAGGTAGACAAGGTGGTGCTTAATCGTGAGCCTAAAAATGGTAAGATTGAGTTCACAGAAAATGAACTTACTATCACGATGAAGGCACAAAAGGTGACTTTTGGTGCTACAGAGGCTTTCACAATGCATGAGAATGACGTGGCTTCAGTTCGTCTTGATATTGTTGTGGGAAATTCGAATGTGTCGAAGAGTAATCTTACTGTAGTAGAAGCTACAGGTAAGTTTAATCCTGTAATTGACCCACAGGTTAATCCGATTGACATTGGTAGCTCGTTGCCCGACTTTTTGAAGGACGAAGAGGTGGCACTTGATGTGGCTAACCCCACTTTGCGCTTTACATCTGACTTTAGCAACATCCCCGTGGGTGTGAATTTTAGTGGTAAACTTACTTCTGTATTCGAGGATGCTTCAAAGAATTGCAGTGTGACGTTGCCTGAAAAGTCGTTCGAAAACAATAAGCACAATGTGCTTTATTATGCACAAACAGAGAATCCTTATGATCCTTCAGGACTGCCTGCAGAAGGTACATACGACAAGGCTCAAGTATCTAATCTTAACACACTTGTAAAAAAGATTCCTGAACAGATTAAGGTAGACTTGAGTGGTAACAAGGTGAAGGTAAAAGACCAACTCTATACCATTAAGCTTAACCAAGAGTATACTGCAGATGCAGACTACAGTGTATTTGTTCCCTTCGAATTTAACAAGGGCTTGTCAATTGTTTATAACGATTCTACCAATAGCTTTAACGATGACATTGATAAGTATGCTGCTGAGGGTATTCGCATTACAGCTTTGGCAAAGAATGCAATACCTCTCGACTTGAATGTGGCTATCGAGGCTACTGACGTAAATGGTAACGTGATTGAGGGTATTGTGTTTACTCCTGCAGTGGTAAAGGCTGGTAGCGGTAAGAAGAATCCTGCAACTGCTAAATACGAACTTGTTGAAACTCCTATCACGCTCGACGCTACGTTGAAAGATCCAAACTTGTTGAAGCTGGTAGACAAACTCATCTTTAAGGTACGTGCCGACAATAAGGAAACTACTGAAAGCCATACTTTGGTTTCAGACCAGTACCTCCGTTTGGATAAAATCAAGCTACGCCTTAAGGGAGCAGTAACGGCCGATTTTAATTAATTTAGTCTATTATCTTGAAACGATTACTACATTATGAAAATCCATCATATACTTTCTTTGGCCGCACTGCTTAGTATGCCTGCTGCGGCGCAAGAATTGCATACATCCTATTTCTTGAACTCGTCGGTAAATCGCCACGAGATGAACCCTGCAATGCTCGATAAGTCTTATGTGTCGATGCCACTTGTACTCGGTAATTTGAACGTGGGTACTACTGGTAATGTGGGATTGAAGAGTTTTGTTTACGAAATGGACCCTTCATGGCAAGGTTATAACCTAAATGGTGGCAATAATCTTACCACCTTTATGCATCCAAGTGTTGACGCTAACAAGTTCTTGGGCGGATTGAAGGACAATAACCGCATCTCGGCTAACTTGAAATATCAAATTTTTGGTGTTGGCTTTAAGGCTTTTAATGGTATGAACTTGATTGAACTTAACATGCGTTCAAATACCAGTATTGCCTTGCCTAAAACGCTCTTTGAATTTGCGAAAACTGCGGGTGCAAAGGAGGATTACAATATTTCGGACCTTGGTGTACGCACAGAGAATTTTGCAGAACTTGCATTGGGCCACTCACATAAAATCAATGACAAGATTACAGTCGGTGGTAAGATGAAGTTCCTCTTTGGTTTGGCTTATGCTGATGTGACGGCCAATAATGTGAATTTGCATCTTTCTGAGGACGTTTGGCGTGTTGACGGTGATGTACGTGCCAAGGCTTCGCTTATGGACACTGAGGTAGAACTTTCTAATAAGACGGAACCTAATAAGTACGTAGCTCCTGGACAGACTCCTCGCCATCGTGTACATGGTCTTGACGACTTTAAGGCTGGTCTCTCAGGCTTTGGTGTTGCATTCGACTTGGGTGCTACTTATCAAGTATATGAGGACTTGAAGGTGAGTGCAGCTGTTACCGACCTTGGTTTCATTAGTTGGAAGAATATGCATCAGGCTTCATCTACAGGTTCTTGGGAATTTGATGGTTTTGACGAGGATGTTTATGTAGCTAGCAACCGTACTGAGACAAACGAAATTGGTGATCAGTTCGAGGCTCTTGGTAACGATTTAGGTAATATTTTTGCTGTTTACTATGATGGCAAAAAGAGCGAATGTCGTGCATTGGCTGCCAATATCAACATTGGTGCTGAATATGTGTTGCCTTACTATCGTAAGCTTACATTTGGTTTCCTTTATAACAGTCGTATTGCAGGTCATCATTCATATCACTCAGGTACATTCTCTGCGAATGTAGCTCCTGCCAAGTGGTTTGACGCTTCATTGAGCCTTGGCTTTACCAGTACGGGTGTAGTAGGTGGTTTGGTAGGTAGCCTCCATGCGAAGCATTTTAATGTGTTTGTTGGTACAGACCGCTTCTTTGGTAAACTTAGCAAGCAGGGTATTCCCCTTAACCGTGCTAATAGCAACATCTCAGTGGGTCTTTCTTTCCCCCTTAGTGCCAAACTCTAAGGCTTAAGTTGCAAACATAAAAGCTGCGCCTTATTCTAAGTTTTTTAGAATTTCTGTTTTATTAGAATTTCTGACTTACTTAGAATAAGGCGCAGCCTTTATGTTTACTTTTTCTATTGTTAGCCTCTAACAATGTTCCAAACAGCTTCTTCGGTTTCAGCAAAGGGACCAGAGTGTTCGAGCTTAAGTGTAGACATGGCAGCGGCAAAATGTCCTGCTTCACTTGGATTGGCACCACGAGAGCGCATGTAAAGATATCCAGTAGAGTAAGTGTCGCCACAACCTGTAGCATCGACTACTTGTTTAGTAGGGTAGGCGCAAATGTCATAAAAATGGTCATTTTCGAGCACTACAGAGCCGTAATTACCCAGGGTGACACAAACCTCCTTTACGCCCCATTCAGCGAGTTGTAGGGCAGCATTATGTGCTTCCTTCTGTCCGGTGAGCACTTCCATCTCATATTCGTTTACTTTAAGCACGTCAATGAGTTTAAGCGCTTCGAGTTTGTCTGTCCAATCAACGGCATACACTTTTTCGCCACGCACCTCACGCAGATAGCCTTGTGAGTCTACGCTGACTACACCACGTTGGCTAAGTGATTGAATGACGTCAAGCGAAAAATCGTCTGCTAAGAGTGAACCTAAGTGGAAAACTCCCGCTTGAATGTCTTTCAAAGCCTCTACCGTAAAAGGGTCGGCTTTAGCCAATACACGCTGTGTGCGATTATTTTGGTTCTCACCATACTTGTTTTCAAAGTATACGGTGTGTTTCGAGGGAATTACATTTACCAATACACCCATTTGGCGTAAATCGTCTACAGCCTTCATGTCTGATGGGGCAAGAGACGTTACCAATTCAAAGTTTTTAGCACCATTTAGGTGGTACATGGCGTGTGCAAAATAGTAGGACGTACCTCCCGGCATATCCACTTCGGTATTGGGCGTGATAATTTTATCATGTGTGATATGCCCAATGCAGCAAATTTTGTTCATTCAGCTGTTGTGTGTTAATATTTTGGCTGCAAAGTTACAAAATTATTCTGCTTCAACGGGTTTGTTGGTGATTTCGTCCAAATGTTCGGCAAGATTGCCCAAATTTGCTTTGTTTTTAGCCTCCTCTGCAGCGGCATGTCGTGCCTTGTTAGCGGCAGCCTCATCGATTGTCATATAAACGATAAATTCTTTTTTGCCATCCTTGTCGCGTGTCAGTGCAAAGTGTTCTTTGACAAGTGAGGCTATGCGTGCGTTAAAGCTTGATTCGTAGGCTGCAGCAAATTTATCGATTTCTTCGCTTCCGTCACCTGCTCCATCTGTTGCCATTATACTTTTCATATTTCCTACAATTTGTGCTTTGGCACGTGTGGCATAGTTAGAAAGACCATTAAGAATAGCATGGTCACGACCAATCTTTGTATTTCTACCTATTGCTATACCTGTTATGGCGATACGGTTGTCTTCGTCTTCATCTACGTACATACGATATTTCATGAGTGCATATTCCATAGTAGAACGCATGTCAATCATTGTCCAACCTTCTTTACGCCATTCCTTGCACGTTTTCTTTACTTCTTTCTCTAATGCCTTTGATTGTGCCATATTTAAGGTTGGAAAGCAAGCAAATGCTGTGAGGGTAAGCAAAATATTTAATAGCAAGTGTTTCATATATCTATTGTATTGAGGGGTTTTAGACTATTGGGCGTTATTGCCATTTTTAATATAAGCCTTATGTTCAAGTTTTTTACCTTCGATGCGGAAGGTGATTTGAATGGTGTTTTCTTCTTCGGGTAAACAGTCTGTTGTGTCAAAGTGAATATTGAAACCGCCATTGGCAGGAATCACATTAATTTGGCTTGCACATTCAGATTTCACGATGGGTAATTTTGTACAAGTTACAGGTTTTCCACGCAACAATAGTTGGCAATGGTAGGTGTTAGCATTGACAAATTCTCCCTTTACGCTTATTGCATCGTAAAGTTGTTTGTAAGTCTTTTTAACTCCCTCAACTTCCTTCTGTCTTACATCGTCAATAAAGAAAGTCTTCAGTGCATCGAGTTTAGACATGGCTTGCTTTATTTCGTTTACGTCGGTAATTTGGTCAATTCCAGTTTCAAAACCTTGTAATTCTGCAACTTTCTCAGCATCGAGTTTTTCAAATTCGTTTTGTAGTGTGCGTTGTTCCTCCAAAGAGTAAGGGTAAAGCACAGAATAGTCGTATGTTTCCTTACCTGTTGCTTTATCGCGTTTATGTTCCCAGTAGAAGGCTAATACCTTATTAGGCGAAATACCTTTTAAAAATGGCAAATTAGCCGATTGCAGTTTAGAGATGCGTTCAAACGAGTCGTGAGAATCCACTTCGTCATTGACAATCGTTTCACTCTCTTCACTCTTTTGTGTCACACTCACATGGCTTGCTACAGACAAAATGATGCGTTCTGTTACTTCGGTCATTGCCTTCGTTTGTGCTTCTGACAATGACATAGCTGTAACCGTAACCACAATTTGTCCGTCGGTATTATTCTTGAGCCACTCGGGTACTTTCTTAGCGCTACGTTCAATAATTTTATTTTGCGCCTGTATCGCACTAAATGTAAAGAGCAAGCACAGGGCTGTAATGATAAATTGTTTCATAGGGCATTGATTTTTTTCAAAGTATTTGAAGGCATTTTTTAGAATCTAACCAAGTGTGTGCTTATTCCTTGGTTATATTCTTCATAATCTCGGTTTTCAGTGTGTCAGCCTGCTCAAAGCAAGGCATGTGGGGTGTAATAACCGAAAGATATTGAAGAGACTCTTCAAAGCGTCCTTCGTTGTATAGCGCAAGACCTTTTTGAAGGATAGTAGCGCAATTTTCAGTGTAGTATTCTTCAATCTTTTTTCGTGAGGTTCGCACAAAGCGTGTAAAGGCAGGGTTGTTTACCTTGATGCGCTTTACCATGTTAAGCAAAGCCTTTTCCTTACTGCCTACAGCATCTCCCTCAAGAGGAATTGTTACGGCATAATATTCGGCGCTATCAACTCGATTCTTAGCAATGAGAACCAATTCGCCTTGTGCTAACGAAACATTGCGTACTACTCCACCTTCTGTCGATAGCATATTGGTTAAAGCTAATTGCGGAACTACCACAAATGCGTTATATTTATCGGCAGCAGCTGCACTATTTCGATTAAAGATTTGGTGCAATTTCAGGTCGAGAGCTTCTACCACGTTGTTCGATAAATTCTTTGTCTCGCACTTCAGAATGTTGAAGTGTATATTTGCATTTTGTGCCCAAGTCGTTAGGGTCGACAAGCACAAACAGATCAGTAAAATTGTCTTTTTCATAATGGTGTAAAAAGCTAATCTGTGTAACTATTCAATGATAATTTCAAGCTTCTGACCTTGTGCCGTAACCGAAGCCTTATAAGAGTCGCCAAGTTGTGCCTTGAAGAACTTTTTGATGTCGCTTGCAAAATTTGAAAGAGTGTATGAACGGTTGCGTTCATGGTTCCAAATAGGCACGTTGAGTGTAACGTGTATAAATTTGTCGGTGTTATTACTCATATCGTATACACCACCTTGGGCATTATTACGTAGCCATTCATCGAGTGCATCTTTAAAGTTATCGCCAGTTTCTGGGCTATCTTGTTCAAAGTCCCAATCGTCAATCGCATTCGAGAGTGTCATATCTACATAAACCTCACGACCATTAGTAACCATTGCTTCGAACGAAGTGCGGATTTGATCAAAAAAGTCACTCTTGATTTTCTTTAGGGCATAGTCAACCAATTCTGCCTCGCCCACACCTTTATAGTATTTTCCACTGGGGAATGTAGCAGCAGCAAGGTTACCATTGGTTTGATTCTCGACAGCCGTAATGCTTAATTGACATTCTACTTGGTTTTGGTCGTCTGTAGTTACATCGGCACCTACGGTAATTACAATGTCTCCTGGCAGTTGTTGCACGATTTGTGTGTTCACATCGCTTTGACTCTTAGTGCGCAACAACTCGTCTTTTTTAGAGTTTTGCAGCATGCTTACAAAGTTGCGAGTTTTATAACCACGTCGTGTAAATTCGCCTGTAATTTTGTCGAGCGCATATTTTTTTGCAATATTGTTTTCTACGCTTTTTTGCATGGCATCGAAATCCGATCCTTCACAAGTCTTTATGGCAGGCACAATTACGATGGTGGGATTAAGTGCTGCAGTACTTTTTTTCTTTCCCGATTCCCCCCATGAAGGCGAGATTGCCATATTGTTATGTTGCAAGTCAGCAATGAGAGGTTTGAGGTTTATAGCCACTTGCACGGTCACTTTAATTTTTTTACCCACCTTGCAATCGTCAACAGTTTTTACCTCTTTAGCAATGTAGTTTATATATCGTGACTCTGAGAAGAAGCGGTAGTCGTAGTCATTACGTTCTACTGCAATGAGTGGTGAACCGTCTTTAACTCCTTCAATTCCAGAGTGAAACAACGTGTTGAAAGCCGATTTTGTAGCGAGCAGTGCTGCATCTTTCTTTTTATCGGCTGTGGCTGAAGCACGTAGTGTAATGACATTGCCATCTTTGGCTACGAGAGTTGCATCTGTTGAAAGGGTTTGTGCTAACGCATTGGTTAAACACATCAATGCGCCAACAAGTGTAATAAGTAGATGTTTCATGAGATATAAAGGGTTAAGGGGGTAGTAGTTGAAAAGGACAGAGGATTAGGGGACTGTTGGGGTTATAAAAAAGTGAAAGGGTTATTACGTTATAAGTCTATGAGGTTATAAGGAAAAACCAATATAAGAATCGATTTTCCTTTATAATCTTAGAACCCAAATAACCTAATAACCCTTTAATTTTGAAAGTGGATTACATTACAGAGCCAATTCCTTTTTTGAGTTTGCTACCCAACGAAGCTTTGTGGAATACCTCAACTTCGATGGTTTGTTTAGCTTCCATAGCCTCTTTAATTTCCTTTCCACCCTTCTTTACATCGCAGAGCGTAAGGTCTTCGCCTTCAATGGCATTTACTTTGAGCTCGCCAATTTCTTTGCGTGAAGCACGACCTGCTACAGTGCGCAAAACAAATACTTTGAAACTTCCCTTGGGGGTAACGCCGTGGTTTGAACCTAAGCTGATGTATACTTGTTTTGCTTCATCACCTTTGCTTTCGTTGATTTCAATGATAGTACCATTCAATTTGAAGGCTTCGTTTACTAACTCACGCATGTCTTTACGTGCAAATTTAGTAATATCCACTGCAGCCTCGTCTTCGGTGTTACCTGTAGACATTTCGGTAATGGTGTTGCCATGCTTAAAGTTCTCAGAAGCAATGGTTGTACCATCTTTGGGGTTAATTACCTTTATGGTGTAGTTTACCGAAGCTGTATACCAATGTGAGTTGCCATCTGAGCTCTTTTTATATTCAGTAGAGAATGAGGTTACAACGCCTTGAATCAGATAGTTCGCACCAAGTTTCGACATCGTAGACAATCGGTCAGCATCACCGCCAGCAGAGAGTTCGCCTTCTTCACGGCGTGATTTCTCAAGTTTTAGCGCAGCCTCAGAGTCTACATCTGTAATAATAACGCGTTGTGTTTCTTGTAAACCTTCAAGCACCTTATTGCGCAAAGCTTCTACCCATGATTCGGGTACATTAGATGGATGATAAAAGTAGTCGACAAATACACTTGGTTTACCTTCGCTTTGTTTTTGGGCAAAGGCGTTAAAGGTTGCACAAATGCAAATCAGCATTAAAGCGATACGTTTGAGATTCATTTTCATAACTATGTGAAGCTTTTTAATTATTTGTTCTGAATTAAGTTATTTAGGCACTTTATGTCACCTGTTATTTGCAAAGATAGTGATAATACTTGTTTTGTGCAAAAAAAAGACTTATGAAAATATAAATTATTTTTAGTTTTTGCCGATAAAAAGCAAAGTTCTCATTAAAAATAATGAAAGAAAAAGGCCGATTTGCTCATAAAAAATGAACAAATCAGCCTTTCGTTATAGCTTTTTTAATAGCTTAAAGTTTAAGCTAAATTTTAAGCAATATTAGAGCTGGGGACCAGCGGCAACGAGAGCCTTACCAGCTTCGTTAGTCTCGTACTTCTTGAAGTTCTTGATGAAACGAGCAGCGAGGTCCTTAGCCTTCTCTTCCCAGATAGAAGCCTCAGCGTAAGTGTCGCGAGGATCGAGGATCTTAGGATCAACACCAGGAAGTTCAGTAGGAACAACGAAGTCGAAGAAAGGAACAGTCTTAGTAGGAGCCTTGTCGATAGAACCGTCGAGGATAGCGTCGATGATACCACGAGTATCGCGGATAGAGATACGCTTGCCTGAACCATTCCAACCAGTGTTTACGAGGTATGCCTTAGCACCATTCTTCTCCATCTTCTTAACGAGCTCTTCAGCGTACTTAGTGGGGTGCAATTCGAGGAATGCCTGACCGAAGCAAGCTGAGAATGTAGGAGTGGGTTCAGTGATACCACGTTCAGTACCAGCCAACTTGGCAGTAAAGCCAGAGAGGAAGTAGTACTGAGCCTGTTCAGAAGAGAGGATAGATACGGGAGGAAGTACACCGAAGGCATCAGCAGAAAGCATGATTACTTGCTTTGCAGCAGGACCCTTGCTGATGGGCTTCACGATGTTTTGGATGTGGTAGATAGGATAGCTTACACGAGTGTTTTCAGTAACGCTCTTGTCAGCGAAATCAATCTTACCATTAGCATCAACAGTTACGTTCTCGAGGAGAGCGTCGCGCTTGATAGCACCGTAGATATCGGGTTCGCTTTCCTTATCGAGGTTGATAACCTTAGCGTAGCAACCACCTTCGTAGTTGAATACACCATTGTCATCCCATCCGTGTTCGTCGTCACCGATGAGCTTACGCTTGGGGTCAGTAGAGAGGGTAGTCTTACCAGTACCAGAGAGACCGAAGAAGATAGCAGAGCTAGTTTCTTCCATGTTGGTGTTGGCAGAGCAGTGCATAGAAGCGATGCCCTTAAGAGGGTTGTAGTAGTTCATCATAGAGAACATACCCTTCTTCATTTCACCACCGTACCAAGTGTTGATGATAACTTGTTCGCGGCTTGTGATGTTGAATACAACGGCAGTTTCTGAGTTGAGGCCGAGTTCCTTGTAGTTCTCAACCTTTGCCTTAGAAGCGTTGTAAACGATGAAGTTAGGTTCGAAGTTCTCCAATTCCTCAGCTGTGGGGCGGATGAACATGTTAGTTACGAAGTGAGCTTGCCATGCTACCTCTACGATGAAGCGCACAGCCATGCGAGTTTCCTTGTTGGCACCACAGAAACCATCAACTACGAAGAGACGCTTGTTAGAGAGTTCCTTCTTAGCGATTTCCTTAACGGCTGCCCAAGCCTCTTGAGAAGCGGGTTTGTTGTCGTTGGGATATTCGGGAGTTGTCCACCATACAGTGTCCTTAGAGTTTTCATCCATTACGATGAACTTGTCCTTAGGAGAACGACCGGTGTAGATACCTGTCATTACATTAACGGCACCGAGTTCAGTTTCCTGACCTTTCTCGAAACCTTCGAGGCCAGCCTTAGTTTCTTCTTCGAAGAGCTGCTCGTAAGAGGGGTTGTGTACAATCTCGGTTACACCGGTAATACCGTACTTGGTTAAATCTAATGTTGCCATAATGATTTATTAATTAATAAAATTGGTTTACTTGTATTTGTTTTTGGGTGGTTTCAAGGTATAGCGCAGCAAACGCTTCCTTTTACCGCAGCAAAAATACGAAAAAGTTGGTGCAATCGAAAAGTTTTAACGCAATTTATTTCCACATTTTTTGCCTTGTGCACTTTTCTGTGGCGTTCGGCAAGTGGTGTTGGCAAAAAATGGGTAATTTAGAGCTTTTACTTACTTAAAAGCGTTGACCGTATGCACTATTTGTTTTGCCTCTTCGTTTGTGAGTGCTTGGTGAAGTGGTAAACTCAGTTCGGTTGCATGAATGTGCTCGGTTATGGGATAGCTACGTGTGTTCCACTCAGCATAGCATGCTTGTTTATGGGGTGGAATGGGGTAGTGTATCATGGTTTGAATGCCCTGTTCTTGCAAAAAGTTTTGCAACTCGTCACGACGTTCGCACAATATGGGGAATATGTGGTATACGTTTTCGGCATCGGGCAACTGCTTGGGCAGTTTAACGAGCGGATTATTGATGTGCTTGTAATAGTAGGCGGCTAATTCTTGGCGTCTGCGATTGTCGGCATCAAGATAGCGTAGTTTAATGCTGAGCAGTGCCGCATCCATCTCCGACATGCGACTATTGAGTCCTGCGTAGCGAAACACGTATTTGCGTTCGCTACCATAGTTTCCTAATGCGCGTATGATGTTTGCTAATTGTGCATCGTTAGTGGTAACAGCACCCGCATCGCCAAAAGCGCCAAGGTTTTTTCCAGGATAAAAGCTATGAGCTGCAGCGTTGCCCAATGCCCCCGTATGACGTTGGTTCCATTGGCAACCATGGCTTTGTGCATTATCTTCAAGCAAAAGCAAGTTATGACGCTGACAAATGTCTACCAATTCGTCATTACATGCCAAACGCCCATAAAGATGCACGGTAAGCACAGCACGTGTGCGAGATGTAATAACCTCTTCTATGCGTGTGGTGTCTATTTCAAGCGTGTCGAGTTTGGGTTCTACCATTACAGGCACAAGGTTGTTGTCTGTGATGGCTAAAATGGTAGCTATATAAGTGTTTGCAGGCACAATTATTTCGTCGCCATCAGTCATGCGCCCTAACTCCTTGTAGGCACGCAGCATCAGTTTCAAAGCATCTAAACCATTTGCCACACCCACGCAGTGCTCTGTGCCAATGTAGTGGGCATATTGTTGTTCAAAGGCTTCGGTCTCATTGCCCAACAAATACCAACCGCTATCTATTACACGGTGTGCAGCAGCTTGATATTCGGCTGCATGTTGGGCTGTAATGGCTTGTATATCAAGATATTTTATCATTATTTGAAAAATGCCTTACGAATTGCATTCTATTATTGAACACCTACTTAAAATGCCTATTTTTCTACGCGTGTTATAATATTCGTGTAATACCATACTGCCGCCTGTGCCATTTGGTCTTTTACAGCGTCAAGATACTTTCGTGCGGTTTCCTGTCCGCAAATTTCGAGGTGCCGTTCGGGGTAGCGTCCTCTTTGGTCGCCACTGGCGACTTGCACGATGCAAAATGAGCGGTCGGTGCCATGAGTCGCCACAAAGCCCTCGCGTGCCTCGCATTGCGCCACGGCTGCCTTAAAGTTCTCGGGTGTGGTCGGCACAACTTGCAACACGCACCAAGGCCACTGCTGGGCAGTAAGAAGGGTGTGCCCTTCGCGTTCCTCCATTTCGTAGGTGTAAATGTGTTTTGATGTAATCATTTTTTTCTGTCGTTTTTATTTGTCCCACTTACAAGAAAGAAAGTCCTCAATTGAAGTTTTCTAAGCCTCAATAATTACTTGCCTTCTTCCTGTGCTTTGAATTCAAGAAAGTCTTCGATTTCGCGAATATATTCGCTTTCGTCATAAGCCATGCTTGCCAGTACAAGGCAGATGCTTCCTGGCGCAAAGTTGAGTTCGGTAGCCCATGTGCCAGGTGGAATGTGTAATCCCTGTGTGGGAGAATCGAGGTGAACCGTGCGGTGTTCTTTTCCGTCGTAAAGTGTCACATCGAAACTGCCTTCTATAGCCACAATAAATTCGTGGCATATTCTATGGGCATGAGCTCCGCGATGTCGACCTTGTGGCACATCAAAAATCCAAAACACGCGCTTTATGTCAAAGGGGCAGTGAAGTCCCTCCTCTATAATAGAAAGCTGACCGCGTTCGTCGGCAACGTGTTGGAGTGGAAATATTTTTGTATTCATTCTGTCGGGAGTCTTGTTTGGGGGAGGTATGCACACGCAGTTTATGTTCTGCGCCCAAAGAAATAGGTGCGACGTGGTTGCGGTGCTTGTGGAGTAGGTTTAGAGTTGAGTTCGGGGTAAGCAATGCGTGTGTGGTAGATTGTTTTTAAACTTTCAACCAATACACGTTTAGCGTCAGCAATATCGCGGAAGGTAATAGGACATTCGCGGAAGTATCCTGCTTGCACTTGTCCGTCTACAATGCGGTCTACCAACTCTTTTATGTTTTCTTCTGTATATTCTTTGAGCGAGCGTGATGAGGCTTCAACAGCATCACACATCATCAAAATGGCTTGTTCGCGTGTAAAGGGGTTTGGACCTGGATAGGTAAAGAGAGAAGGGTCGGGCTCTTCGCCTTGGTGTTTATTTTTCCACTGAATGTAGAAATATTTTACTTGCGAACGACCATGGTGTGTACTAATAAAGTCGCGAATAACCTTAGGTAGGTGATATTTTTCAGCCAACTTCAGTCCGTCGGTCACGTGGTTAATGATGATTTGTGCCGAACGTTCTTCGCTGAGTTCATCGTGCGGATTCACCCCCGTTTGGTTCTCCGTAAAGAAGGCGGGATTGAGTGTCTTACCTATGTCGTGATAGAGCGCACCTGTACGCACAAGTTGAATTTTAGCACCAATTTTATCGGCTACCTCGGTGGCGAGATTTGCTACTTGCAATGAATGCACAAAGGTGCCTTGTGCCAATTTCGACATACGTCGTAGCACAGGGTGGTTCGTGTTAGAAAGTTCTACCAATGTTACGCTTGATGTAAACCCAAAGAGTTTTTCAATGAGGTAGAGTAGGGGATAGGCAAAAAGTAGCAATACGCCGTTTACCACATTATAGATGTACATAGAACGATCCAAGTGCATCAAGTCTATTCCTTGTGAAAGGTCGTAGCCCAACATGATGATAGAACTTGTAACCACTGCGGCAAGAACCACGCGCAGCAGTTGTGAGCGTTCCGACAAGTCGCGTAGGGCATAGATTGTGGTAATGCCTGTCATGAATTGCACAATCACAAACTCGTAGTTGCTATGCAGTGCAAACGACGAAAGGATGATGGTGCACACCATCGCCATAAAGGCTGTGCGCGAGTCCATAAAGATGCGCACAAATATGGGCACCATAGCATAAGGCACCATGTACACGTTGAAAGCCTTATGCCCCATCATTAAGTAGGTTATTATGGGGAATATGGCGATAAGCGATGATAATAAGAAAATGCTATGGGGCGAATGCAAATATTCACGACGGAATAGGTGCAAGTATACCACCAACGAGGTAATTACGCAGAGTATAAAGATGGTCTGTCCCGTAATGACCAACCAAAATCCCTCAGAGGGGTCAGTGCGTCGCACACTTTCTCGCTCAAACGATTGCAGAATTTTATATTGTTCAGCAGAGATAATTTCACCTCGGTCGATAATGCGTTGTCCGCTCTGTACCATGCCCGATGCAGGGGCTACAGATGCCAATACATCCTCGCGTGCAGCACGTGTTTTAGCGCTATCAAGTGTGAGGTTTGGCATAAGATAGTTGTTGAGGTTGCAACGTGCCATTATTTCTCGCGGAAATTGCACCGTGTCGGCATGCACAATATACTCGTAGGCAGAGCGCGTGGAGTAAAGCTCTGTAATGGGGCGCGACATTGCTTCAGTGCCTTCAACAATGCGTATACCTGTGGTGCGATCTTTTGCCATCTGCGCCAACTCTGGCGAGGGGGCTATACCTGCCTCATAAACTTTTACAATAAGGTCTTCGATGTGGGCAAGAAAGTGGGGAGGCACATCATAGAAGTTGCCTTTCACAAAGTCGCGACGGAATGCCTCGGCTTGTTGGCGTCCTGCTTGCAAATCTTCAACATAGAAAGGCTGAAACCTACTCAGTGCGCTATCGCGTTCGGCATCAGTCTCTTGTTTGGTTTTGTATATCGGAAAGTCGAATGTGGCAATGAGTGAGTTGTAGCGCCAGGGGCGTCCTTGCTCATATTCATAGCCAAATTTGCTTTCGCGTGGAAGAAAATACACCAACAGTGCCACTACAACCAACACGGATCCGGCAAGGGTTAGAAGCCCTTTTATTTTCGATTTTTTATTGTTGTTCTCTGTTGTCATAGCCAGTTGCTTTGAGGTTTTAGGGCAAGCACACTAACAAGTGCATTGTTTTGTGTGCTTAATAGGCGCAAATCTACAAATTTTTATTGTCTTTGAGGCATTTTGTGGGGCACATTATGGGGCCACAATGGTTTTAATGCGCTCATTTCTTGTATTTTCGGGCATACGTGGTGTTTTACTCACAGTCTTGTGTGAGTTCTTCGGGCAGTGTGGCATTGGGGGTGAGTCCTTTCTTTTTCCAACCTTCGAGTTGGCTCACTATGTTGCCACGTCCTGTCGAGAGTTGTCCTTGTGCCTCGTTGTAGGTGCGTTGCAGTTGGTTGATAGAGTTTCCTATTTTTACAAAGTTCTGTGCAAAGGTGCTGAATTTTTTGTAGAGTTTTTCGGCAGATGCATAAATTTCGTTTACCGAACGGCTTTGCAACTCGCTTTGCCATAGGTTGTATGCCAACTGCAATGCCATGAGCAGGTTGGTGGGGTTAATAAGAATTACTTGTTGGGCATAAGCATCGGTGGGCAATGTGGGGTCGGCAGTAACAGCTGCCACATAAGCAGCCTCGCCCGGAATGAACATGAGCACATAACCAATGCTATTGGGCACAACTTTATTGTAGTTTTTAACCGAGAGTTCTTTTATGTGTTGTCTCACACTGCGTACGTGTTCTTTGAGCAATCGGTCTTGTTCAATGGCATCGTCGGCTGCCACATATTCGGTAAAGGCTTTGAGCGATACTTTTGAGTCGATTATTAAGTTTCGGTCTTCGGGCAGATGCACTACCACATCTGGGATAGCCACCGAACCACGTCCGTCAGCATGATGTTCTTGTAGGGTGTAGTCACGACCTTCAGTCAGTCCGGCAGCGCAGAGCAAATTTGCCAAAACTGCTTCGCCCCAATTACCTTGCAATTTTGTGTTGCCCTTCAGTGCTTTAGCCAATGCGTCAGCCTCTTTCCCTAAGGTAGTAGTTTGCTCAACCAAGGCTTTTATGTAGCTATCGAGTGTGGCATGGTCTTTCACAAACTGTGTGCGAAAGTCTTCTATGTTGTGTCCCAAAGGTTTGAGCAATGATTCGAGCGAGTGCAAGTGTTGTTGGCGTAGTGCATCGCCTTGTGTGCGCATCATCTCTACCGACATGGCTTTAAACTCCGCACGTAGGGCTTGAGCTTGTCGACGCATATTTTCGTCGGCATGTTGTTGCTCGGCTTTGAGTTGTGCTTTGGCACTAATGGCTTCGCGTTGGGTGCGTAAGGTGGCAAGAAAAAATCCTGCAGCAAATGCAGCCACAGCCACAATAAGACAGATAAGTAAGGTCATTATAAAGGTTTTTCTTTGCTATGAGGTCTTGTCGTCCTTCATTTAGGATTCAAAGCACGCAAAATTTAAAACAGGCTGGCAAGGTATGCCACAGCGGGAATGCTGATAACTGAAAATAGTGTGGTAATGAACAGCCCTTGTGTCATAAGTCGTTCATCTTTGCCATATTGCAAACAAAGCATAATGCCATTGGTGGCAATAGGCATAGCGCTCAGCACAACTGCCACGTCGCTTACAAAGGGGTCAATTCCCATTAAGGCTAAAACACCTCCCACGGCAAGTGGCAACACAAGCAAGCGCAATAGTGCCATGGAGTAAACAAAACGATTGCCCAGCATATCGCGCACGGGAATGTGGCTGAGGCTCGAACCAATAATGAGCAAGGCGCAAGGTGTGGTTAAGTCGCCAAGCAGATGAAACCACTGACCTATGGGGGCAGGAGTTTGTATGCGCACAATGGCTATGAGCAGGGCTATGAGCGAAGCTACTACGCAAGGCGAGAAGATGAGTTTGGGCGAGAAAGCACTCTTGGCTTTAGCACCATTAATGAACGATACGCCAATGGTAAATACCAACAAATTGAATGGAATGTTGAGTACAGAGGCACAGAACACGGCTTTCGAACCAAACACGGCATCGCACACGGGGTAGCCTATGAAACTTACGTTGCCAAAGGCAAGCATAAAACGCGAAATGCCACGGCGTGACTTGTTTACTTTGAACAGATGGGGGATGATATATGCCAAAGCTATCAGCACGATGTAGTTTATAACGGCTACTACGCCGAGTGCTATAAGCTCAGAATTCTCGAATGCCAAATCTTTACCCATTACCGAAGCCAAGATGAGTGCAGGCATTGAGATGTTCATTATGAAAATAGAAAGTTTGCGGTCGAGGTCTCCCGACCATAAATTGCGTTTAGCAGCAAAAAGTCCTACCAGCACAATGCCAAATATCATCAGCATTTGCGTCACAATGTGTAAAAAGTCCATTCCGTCTTGTTGTTTGAGTGTTTGTGTTTGGGGTGTTTCTAAAAAGTCTGTTATGTCCTTTTGGCTCGCCAAGTTAAAAACTATCGACAGAGCACAAATCAAATTGTCAGAATTATTAGAAATAACCCGTAAAGAGTTGCAAAGTTACGAACTATTGATTAGTTAATGACAAATGTTCGCTAAAAATTCAATATTGCGCGAAACGGCTTTCTGCCGTAGGGTGGTTCTAATAATCTTGAAAAGTCGTTTTGTGCCTTATTGTTTGTGTGTTTTTCGTAGCAAAGTATTCTTTCAAGTTACCGCCACCAAATTTACTTGAGACACCCTTGATGATGTCAATGGGAGTATTTTTTGTCATGATAGTAGTGTTTTTTGGGGTTAGTAAATAGCTCCAAAAGCGTTCTGTGTTCCTTCGGAATGGTATCGGAGTTCCTTCGGAATCCTTGTCCGCCAAAATGGAGCGTGTTTTATCAAGCTTGCGAATGCAAAGTTACAACACGAAAAAGCGGATTCCAAATTTTTTGCAAATTTGTGGCGTTTCGAAATGTTAAAATCGGCTCACTTCCCCAGTGTTTACGGGGAAAAATTTATTTTTTGTAGCGAAAAAGTGTGCAGATTCCCAAGTGTCACTTTTGCCAAAAGTGACACCTACCGCAAATTTAACGATTGACGCCCCAAATCGCCCTATTTGTACACTTTTGGTTACAGTCAAAAAGTGACAATTCGGGGAAAAGTGACACCGAAAAGTGACAAATTTGTGTGCGTAAAATGATGAGAATCAGCGCATTAAAGGTTGTTATAGGCAAATTGTCACTTGTCACTTGTCACTTTTCCAAAAATT
>ERZ1026870.356-NODE-356-length-27347-cov-67.278836_pt1 | contig 27347 bp, 25 predicted proteins | sample MGYA00380165_ERZ1026870 | MGnify/ENA primary metagenome ERZ1026870 (study PRJEB33269, sample SAMEA4719801) | human gut metagenome | biome: human-associated habitat; feature: organic feature; material: feces | place: Cameroon | collected 2013-10 ...
TAGAGCGTAGCGGTTCCGAGCACCGAGAAGGTGCGGTTACATCCCTTGCCCTTTTGGAAAGGGCGAGGGCTTGGGAGTGGGTTAAGGACCCTCCCGCAGGGGAGGGACAGGTGGGGCAAATATAGCACTGTAGGGCGGTTACATCCTCTCGTCCCTTAGGGTTTCTGTCCCCCAGAACTGGGGGAACCGAAGGGGGCGTAAAGACTATTGAAGAGAGGCTTGGTGAGAAAGGTGAAGCTCTCCTTGCAGGAGAGACAGAGAGGTAGAAAAACCTTTGAAAAAGGTCATTGGGATTCCCGAATCAACTTCATGAACTTCGCTTGAATGAATTACGGCACTTTCCATGCCATTTTCAATTATTTTTAGAAAACGTCACTATGAGAACCAGTATTAGTCATCACTAAAATCAGCTCATCATTATATTGTTTCCATATCAACAGCCAATCTGGCATAATACTACATTCCCAACTTTTCAAACATATCATCAGCACTTTCATACTCCGTCACTCTACCATGACGAATATCATCCATTGCTTCTTCTATTCCAGCCATAACACTATTATCTTCCACTTGTATAGTTAATGTTGCCATAACCTATAATTTTAAACGTTAAACTTTTCCGCAAAAGTACGCTTTTTTATTGAAACCACCAAGAAAAAAGCCGAAAATCTGCAAGCTATCAGCAAATTACGAAATGCGCCAGCCGACAAACACTCGCAACTTGTTGCGTAAGCACTCCCAGCCAGCCCTTTAGGGCACAGGCTCCGTTGGCTGACCAAGACTCTGGCAGCGCTATAGCAGAGCCAGCTACATCCTCTCATCCCTGAGGGTTTCTGTCCCCTAGAAGGGGAACCGAAGGGGTCGTAAAGACTATTGAAGGAGGGTTTTCGAAAAATCCATGGATCGTTTTCTCTGCTCGTCCCATTTAATGTGCAACAGCTTTTCTTCCCTAAATCTGGAGTTCAATATCTCTGAACTCAGGTGTATTCATCACTTCTGCCTTCAGATGCTTCTTGATGATTTTTGTCAGATACCGTCGCCATGCCTCCTTGTTCTCTTCGGTAACGAATGGCGGACATTGCTCACCGTAGAAGGTGTGCCAGGTGAATGGCTCGAAGTCGAGGTGCCAGAGGAAGGATTTGTGTTGGGTGTTGTTGAGTTCCATAACTTCAATATTAATCTGCAAATTCTATTTTCCAATTGTTTTTTAGAAGATTTTCATCTAATAGTTCAAAATGTTCCTTTGATATAGCCATACACAAAAGATATTGTGGACGACTCATCGCAACATAACCAATTCGTAAAGCTTGCTTTTCATATTTCTTATTTCCTTTATATGGAAGTCCTTCGAGTTGGGAACCAAAATATTCACTCTCACATTTATCATGAAAAGAAGTTTCCATATATAAAGTTGCCACATGCGTTTCTCCTTTTACAGAATGTACAGTACCCACTTCTATTTCAACATCATCTGAGTGAAATATGTTATTGGATATGTTACTTTCCTTGGTTACATGATTATTCCTATTTTGAAGAAATTTTCTAAGATTCTGATTATTTAGCGAGAAGTTGAATAACATGCGTAAATCTTTCTCTATATAATCCTTTATTTCTTCAACAACCTTCGTATTTATATCCTCATCAGTATTAATTATGTTAAGTACCCAAATTCCTATCCGCTTTTTTAAGTTGAAATAAAACGATTCATTGACCATCTTGACATATGATAACAGGCGTGATTTTGTATAGCGAATATTTTTCCCTTCCTTATTAAAACTATATCCTAAGCTATTCAGCAAATCTGACAGCGCTGTTAATATCATATCCTCATATTGCTTTGCCGAAAAAGATGGTATCTTCTTAAGATAATCTCTCAAAACCTCAGGCTTTTTATTTCCTGATTTTCCTTGCAAATTATCATACTCTGGAAAATATGAATTGATACATAATTTTTCTTTAGTATTTGGTTTACCTATCCATCCTATAGCTTTTACACGTATTCTATGAAGAGAATCTTTATTTTTTATTGCTTGAGCAATTTCATTTAAACAATGCTCTCCGACTTTACTTTCTTTGACTAATGATGCGAATTTGGGTAACACCTTCAGTGGCGAAGAATATACTAAGAGTATAGGTGGTAAGGATTGAACATCTGGATTTCCTTTAATCTTAGAGTTTTCTTTATCACATACTGTCTTTAATACATTGGCTATACTATCACCAAACCTCAAACTTGACATAATTGGCATAGTCCTTCCGACCTTCCATAGTCCTTCCGACCCACTTTCATCATATATTGCTTGATGTGGGTCACCGAAACACTGCACAATAATCGATTTTTTATCAAATAACTGTTCCAATAAATCTATTTGTATCTGTTGACAATCTTGCATTTCATCAACAAATAAATACTTAAATCTTTTAGATATAGCTTTTTTTATTGCCTTACATTCTGTGACATATCCTAATGCGTATCTATATGCATCAGTGTATTTCAATACACCTTGTCCTAGAGCAGCTTGCTGTACTGAATCGACCAACTTATATTTATTTGAATCGGGGGTAGCGGCAAAAGGTCTTGTATCTTTATATTTCCTATAATATTTCTTTGTAACTACATCACAAAAAGCCTTGTTTATAAAATCAAATTGCAAACGAAGGACTAAATCACTCTTTTCTTTCCTTGTCAAATTTCCACCGATATGGTCTTCTATCTCTCTCCATATACATTTTTTTTCATCAAACGTCTTATGCAAGAATTCTTTATACATCAGTGTAATAGCCTTATTATCATCAATAGCAGATATAGGTATCTCATTAATTGAATTGAAATAAGGAATTGCCAAATACTTATCCACAAAACCTTGAATCGTTCCAAAGTAATTTGGATAATTAAACAAAACATCAGCTTGACTTTGGAGTTTGGACTTTATCTCATCAATAGCAACATTTGTATGTGTTAAGACACATACGCCCTTACCTTCTTCAAGTGGCATTCTTGTTGCTAATATTGCAAGCTTCGCTAATAGTGTTGTTGTCTTTCCACTACCTGGACAAGCGACAACATCCTTACTGTCATTACTTTTGATAACAGCTATCTTTTCCGCAGAGAAATGATTCTCTTTGCCCAAAAGTATATCTTGGGCGTAATGTATTTCGTCGTCTGTAGCAAAAATATTATTCATCATGTGTAGAAGTTACATGCTTAATTGCATCTACTAAATAAGACATATATGGATCGGTCAATAATATCTTTTTTATTGTATCATTGTCTTCGTTCTCCAATAAAGAAGCTAAATATTGAGCAGTAATAGCTTTTGAAACTTTACTGTCATTTAAAGGTTTGAAAATAGTATAAGCATCCTTGGAATTGTTTTCTTCATAACCAATAGATTCAATTTGCTTTTTTACTTCTTCAATTTCTTCTGCATCCACACTTCCCCCTTTTCCTTCAATTTCAGCTAGCTTTATTGCAGTTGCTATATGATTACAAAGCTTACTGCAAGCAATATCATATTCTAAAGTCCATTTCTTCGGAGTAAATATTTGGATTTCATCTTGATAAAGACCACGAAGTTTTTTCAATTTTAGTTCACGTACTTTATCAATATCCTCTTTTGTAATGCTTTCTTTATTCTTATCAAATATATTATGGATCTCCTCACGGACCGCTTTGGATATTCTTTTTACTTTATTAGAGTCTATGTATTCATCGATTCCAGTCTTCGTCATAAAAAACACTGGCAAATTTTCCCATTGTACATAGTCGTTATAACCATTAAGTTCGTTTTTGGTTTCTTCTGTAACTCGAAAAACTTCTTTTCTCCCTTTGTTATCAGGATCTTCATAATACTCAATGCTTCTAACATCCAAATCTGTAATGATAGAAATCGGCATATTGAAGCGTTTTCTATCCTTTCTCCTAAATATATTGACATATCGTTTATATGCTGTACTGCCAATATTAACAATTGAAACACCATACTCATGCAAATCCTTTCCTATAATTTTTGCAATTGTCGGTATCAATAAGTTTTCTGCATCACCTTCGACTAAAATTAGTCCTTTTGCAAAGAAAAGATTGGCTTTTGTAGCATCTAGAAAGCGTTGAAGGAAACGATAGTCAAATTCTGTACAACAAGTAGCATCATCATCCATAGGAAATACTTCTTCATCCTTTAATATCAGCAATTTCTTTAAAGGAATAGTTGATCCCAATGTTATACTATGTGTGGTAAGAATAAACTGTCCATATTCACCCTTACTTTCCAAATAATCTATTAAGCGGAGCTGTAACTGAGGATGTAAGTGAGCCTCTAATTCTTCTACTAATGTCAACTTTAGACCACGCATTTTCTCTGAGAACAACAAAAGTTCTGCAGCCATGCATAAGAGATTTAAAGAACCTAATCCAGACTTATTGTCTTCCATAACTAAGTCTAACTGGCGTAAGATGTCACTTAACTCACTGCCTGTAAGTTGAATAACTGCATTTTTATTATCACTTTGCAATAAGAACTTTTCTGTAAGAGTAGTATTTAGTGCCTTTGTTATTTTGCCTCCATCTTGCTTCCCATCCTTATTGAAATATCCATCAACTTTTGCTTTCAGATTATTATAATCTTTTTCCAGTTGATGCTTACCATCACTATCTTTATTCGTGTCACTAAAAACCGAATGAGCTTGAAGTATTTGAGCAAGACGGGACTTATAACCATGAGTCATATCTTGTAACGCATCACGCAAAGGCTTTAAATAAACTACATTCAGATAATTTCTGGCTTCATAGGACATAGAATTGCCTTCGCCACCCATTCCTGCATAAAAGTGAGGAATAATCCTGCCATCATCCATTCTTTTTGCAGAAAGGCAAACTTTTAAGATAAAGTTCTTCTTCCCATCGCCAGTATTCTTTACACCTAGCCACTCTAAAAATAACGCTGCATCATCATCACTAATACCATCGAAGAAACATTCTATCTTCAGTTGGCGTGCTCTTTGACTATTCGTTTCTTTGGATTTATAAAAATCTTTTTCGTCTATATAGATAGGTTCTCCGCTCTTTGTATGTAGTACATAGCGAATAGCATCTATAATAGTTGTCTTACCAGAATCGTTTTCACCAATAAGGACATTGACTCCTTTGTGGAAATGTACATCTAAAGCTGGGGCAGCTTTATCAAAAGCTACTCTATTCTTTATTCCATATTTTCTAAAATTCCAAAGTTTTAATTCTGATAAATACATCGCTATTTCTATTAATTTGAATTCATTCCTTTGATGTAATTGTATTGAGTAGAGCTATTTCTATCTTTGTATTAGAAAGACTTTGTCCACTTCAGTGATTACGATAACATCAACCATGTCCCCAGGCGGTTCCATCCCGCAAAACCATGGCGCAGGGCTCTGATGCCCCGCCAACCTTATAGCAAAGCGATTCTGAGCTCCGAAGGAAGGTTACCCCCTATCGACCCTATGGCTTTCCGATCTCAACAAGGAGTACTAAGTGGGACATAAAGACTATAGAAGGATGTTTTTAGAAAACATCACTATGAGAACCAGTATTAGTCATCACTAAAACCAGCTCACCATTATATTGTTTCCATATCAACAGCCAATCTGGCATAATATGACCTTCCCAACTTCCCGCATATTGCCCAGATAGTTTATGCGGCTTATATTCAGGAGGTAATTTTCCAGTCTCTTCAAGTAATCGAATTACCTTCTTTAGCTTTTCCATTGGAAGATTACGTTTTTTACAACGCTTTACATCCTTTTCAAAGCGATTGGTAGCTATGATTCTGTATTTCATATTCCCAACTTTTCAAACATATCATCAGCACTTTCATACTCCGTCACTCTACCATGACGAATATCATCCATTGCTTCTTCTATCCCAGACATGCTTTTCTGATGATTAGGAACAATCACAACGCCTTTCATTGACTCAAGAACTTTCTTGAGTCCAGCCATAACACTATTATCTTCCACTTGTATAGTTAATGTTGCCATAACCTATAATTTTAAACGGTAAACTTTTCCGCAAAAGTACGCTTTTTTATTGAAACCACCAAGAAAAAAGCAGAAAATCTGCAAGCTATCAGCCAATTACCTCCAAATCCCCCAAATATAAATAGCAAACTATTAATTGTAAATTATAAATTGTAAACTCTCTTCCCCGGGCGGTCTCAGCCCGCACAATTTGGCGAAGGGCTTTGATGCCCCGCCAACCTTAAAGCGTAGCGGTTCTGAGCACCGGAGGGCGGTTACATCCTCTCTCTTCGGGCAAGAGAGAGGCTTGGTGAGAGATGTGGAGCCTTCCTTAACGGTAAGGAAGGACGGGTAGGTTTTCGAAAAAAGACATTATCTGTCTTTATACATATTATCATAATACTTCTGATACTCCCCAGAAGTAACATGATCCATCCATTCCTGGTTCTCGAGATACCATTTAACCGTCTCCTCGATACCCTCCTCAAACTGGAGAGATGGCTCCCAACCCAATTCCTTCTGCAACTTTCTAGAGTCGATGGCGTAACGCATATCGTGACCCTTTCTGTCTGTTACATAAGTGATGAGATCCATATCCTCGCCTTCCTTTCTGCCGAGCAATCTATCAACGGTCTTGATAACCACCTTGATGATATCGATGTTCTTCCACTCGTTGAAACCGCCGATGTTGTAAGTCTCGGCAATCTTACCCTTGTGGAAAATCATATCGATGGCACGGGCATGATCTACTACATACAACCAGTCGCGCACGTTCTCACCCTTACCATATACTGGCAATGGCTTGCGATGACGGATATTGTTGATGAACAGCGGAATCAACTTCTCAGGGAACTGGTATGGACCATAGTTGTTAGAGCAGTTGGTCACGATGGTAGGCATACCGTATGTATCGTGGAAAGCACGAACAAAATGGTCAGAGCTTGCCTTCATAGCCCTCGGGAAGACTCTCCCAGTAAATCTTGGCAGCCTGAAGCAGAGACAGGGTAATGCTTTATATTTTTAGATAAAAAATTACTTTATTTCTATAGCATAATCTAATAGATTATTACTCTGCGCCTCTTCAATAAATTCCTTAAGTAGTGATTTCAAATCATTGTCTGCAATATCAAGTTGCTGAAGAGGTCCATTCTTAGGATATATATCCAAGAATACAACTATCTCATCCGTCTTCGATACCAAATAAATCAATCGGAATCCATCCTTTCTTGAAAGATGCTGCTTTTTATCAGGTAAACGAAGCTTGACAACAACCAAATCACCTTCAAGCAGAATCATATCATTATTCTGCCTAATCTGCTCTATAGGTTTGCCAGCAAATTCCCTATTGATTTCGTTCTCCACATTAGCATAAACTTTGCGCTTTACTTTCAGCAAAGCAACCAAACGACTACGAAACGAAGATATGGTTTTAAAACTAATCATAAGCTACCTTTTTAAGAGCAAGACTTGCTTGAGACAAGAGCGAAGACCACTCTTTATCCTTAGGAGCCTTAATTCTATAATTCTTAATATCCTCATTCAACTCATATAGCGCAAAATAATTCATTTTAAGTTTCTCAGCCTGATTGCCCAAGCCCGAAGCCTTAGGCATTCGCTTACATGTTTGCCAAAGCAACTTCAACGTGGCAAGCATAGAATTCAACTGCTCCCCAAACACCTTATAATCAGCCTCTGTCACAGAATTACATTGTGAATACAAGAATTCATAGAAAGAATCGAGATCATGATTCAACTTTCTGAGAGAGCTGACACGATACTCATTAGGGACCAAAGCCTCTAGCCGATGACGATAAGACCGAGTTCCTAGTCTTACTATATTCTGAGATATTAAAGCAGTCTGGCACATAATACTTAATTGTTTTAAAACGTTTAAACAGCTGCAAATTTACACTTTTATTTCGAAACCACCAAATATTTCCACAAAAATCTTTCAGCAAGCACCAAGCTAAGAGACACCCAGGCGGTCCCATCCCGCAAAAATCTGGCGAGGGCTCTGATGCCCTGCCAACCTTAGAGCGCAGCGGTACCGAGCACGCCAACAGGGTGCGACTATTTCAGTTCCTTCCTGTCATTATCCTCGAACCAGTCAGCAAGAGCTTCCTCGAAGCTCCACTTAAGCTGATAACCGCAGTTCTTTACTTCTCACCACAGATATTAGTAGAAATCTGGAGTTTCTTTACTCTCGCAGGACAGATACCCATTGGCGAACCAAGAAGCATGGCAGCTCTTGCCATAGGCATGATAACCCAGTTAGGAATATCAGGTACAAACTAATGAGGATATTTACAAATCTTTCTTTTGTATTATATTAATTTTAATCAATTCATCGAAACTCGTATACATTGTATCCAGGAATTTTTTGTTTTCTAGATATTCCGTTATATTATCAGCAATTAATTTTATCACATCATCCATTAATTCTGCTTTACTGAACAAACTTTTCAAGCTGCTTAATCCTCCTTCAGACTTTTTATAATGAGTAGTTAAACTATTCATAAAACTATCTAGTGAATCATCCAACATTTCCTCTTGAGGTGCATCAGACTTACGATTTGTCATATAAATCTTATTATCTTTCATCGCAGCAAGCTTATCTATGTATTTACGACCCATTTGGTCATCCGGATTCAATATTAGCGACAAAGAATCTAACAAAGAATTTGTTCGCTCTTCGATATCACCAGAAAGCATAGCCAACATTTCCTTTGAAATAGTTTCCTCATTAACAGAAAACGTTAATAATGAGTATCTATCAATAAACTGACTAGGTGTAAACTGCATCCATCTTTGTGCTATAGGGTTATGATTGAAGAAAGATGGCATTACTTTAAATAAAGTTCTATCCCAAGTTACAAATATTGGATCTACAGGATGAATTTCAACATCTCGATCAGCAAGAAAACACATCATGATAGCATCATCATTCAAGCCAAATTGTGACTTATTCTTTCCTGTAGCAATCAATTCTAAATCAAGTAATTTTCTGGTATTATCTATATCATATTTTTTACTTACGTCAATAATTCTAATACCAATATTATTTAACTGTAGCTCCAATTCTTGCTCTAAGGTTCCTTGCATAGGGTAATTCCTAAATTTCATATCATTAAGATAATCAAAGTAGGTTAAATCCTCTAATTTACCAAGTCGTCTAAGATGATAATAAAAATTATAAAATACATTTTTAGATCCACCTAATTGTTCTATTCCTGGAATTTTCGAATAAGGAACTAAATCGATAGCTTCTCTTACGTGACATACAACCTCCTTAAAATAAGTTCTAGTCATATATAACTGAATATTTCGCTTTTTACAAAATTCAAACATCGAACGAGACAACAAATAATAGTAGTTCTTTACATCTTTGACAGGATGATTAAAAAAACAAAGCATATGCAAAGGCAATGTTGTATCAACAAAAACTCGCTTTTTGTTATCTGCGTAGTTTTTTAAAGTATCTATATCTATAGTTGAACTGAATACTTTACCCGCACAATTCCTTTGTATATACTTATTTTCATCACATATCTTAAGCATTTCACCGACCATGTTTTTTGCAAGAATTTCGTCTTTCAATTGTTGGGTTGCAAAGTGTACTATACTTTTTGCATCTTCAATCGTATTTTGTGAATCTTGAGATAATCTTAATTCAAAACTATGAATATAACTAGAATAAAGTAAGTTAATATACTCTTCGAGATTTTTTTCCTGATGATAATTTTCTAAAACTTTCTTTATACTAGAGAGAAACAAGGACTCATCTAAGTTATTTTTCTTAGTAGCATCACTTATCTTCAGAAATTCATTTTCAGTCAACTTATACAACATTTCACTATGATCATAGCTTATTCTATTTTCTCTAGAATGAAGTCTATTGAGCAATTTTGAATAAAATTGTTCATTTTCAGATGATCTAAACTTGCGCATACACTTGTTTATAAGTTCATCTTTTGTAAGTTGACCTTCATCAAATAAACACTGCAAAATATAAGCTTCAACGATTTTAAGCTTTACATCCGCAGCTTCTCCAAATCCGACCAAGTCATAAAACAACTTATCCTTATCAGATATTTCTTTAGTTTTTACACTAATAGTATTATAACCACTGTTAGTCAAAATCGACTTATACAATTCAGGATTGTTTTGAGCTTGAGCTGCAATTCTTTTCGCATCCAACATTACCAAATTAATTCCATAATTTACAAACGCTTGCATCTGTATTTTTTCAATAAAATCTTCTGTAAGTGGATAAGAATAGAAGAATTCCAATCTGTCACTATATCCATAATTTTCGACATTCTTTTGAGCCTTTGCAACATCTGCAAGGATTTTCGCCTCGAGATTCTTACGCTCGTTAGCAGTCGATGATTTTTGTATAGTCATTTGAAATTGGAGTTTTTTCAAAGGCATATCCATTACTTTAACATCTAGTCCACCATCATTTTTTCCATCTGTGACTACTAATGTTTTAGTTTTATAAATCGCCTTTAAATAACTCTTTACAACATCATCAAACTCACTCTTTTCACACTGAGCTAACATTTGAATTAAACCTTTATTTTCTGACATATTTCTATAAAATTGTATTATTCTATATTTCACTGAAACGTCTAATGGTGAATGAACATCGGTATTGATGCGCAAGTCGACACCAGCTATTTTATTGTCTAAGCTGACGATAATAGCATGATACCGATTACACCGCTACGCTAGATACCAATACAGCGCTACCTTCTCTTTAAACTCACGCTCATTAAAACTCTCGAAGAAGTAACCATGAGCATCTCTAAAAAGGCGAGGCTCAATGATGAGCACGCCATCTATATTTGTCTTTATGACGTCCATCTAAATTTATATTTTTATTGATTACAAATCATGATGATAAAACCTACTTTCCTTCAGTAAGTTCCTCAAACATTTCAACATGTTGATCAACAACTCTTGAAATATCATAATTCTCTATCACTTTCTTCAATGCCTTGGATTTCATTTCAGCAGCTTCCTTTGGATGGCGATACAACCAGAGAACCTTTTCTGCGGCATCTTGCGGATTATCCATTTCCACCAACAAACCATCAACACCATCATCTACCAATGTAGGGATGGCATCAATCTTTGTGGCAACGACATTCTTCTCTGCTGCCATATACTCAACAACAGCCAATCCGAATCCTTCCCATCTTGATAAGAGCATCGCCACATCAAATACTTTCAAGTAACTATATGGCTCATCGGTCCAACCGGTTATTACAAGTTTCAAACCATTTTCTTTGGCAAAAGCCTTGACTTCTTCCTCTTCTTCACCACTTCCTACTATGATGAAAGCAGAGTTAGGAATTTCATCATGTATCAACTTGGCTGCACGGATAAACACATCAGGTGCCTTCTGTGGAGAAAGTCTTCCTATCATACCTACCACAAAGGCATCTTCCGCAATGCCAAGTTCACTTCTAGACTTAGCAACAGCATTCTTTACAGCACTCACATCAATACCATTCGGAATCAAAGCTAGCTTATCAGCCTTAGCAATATGTTCTCGCTCTGCCGAAGCCTTTTCAGCCTTAGAGATACAAACAATTTTATCCGTGCAAGGAGATAATATTTTCTCCAAGCACAGATATATTATACTTTTCAGTTTCATCTGATTAAAATTTACTTGATGTTAAAAGCCCAACCATGAGGATTGTAAACAACCTTACAATGTAAACCTATGGCAGCCATACGCCCTAAACCTCCAGCAAAACTGCTATGGCAATACAGAATATCAGGATTGACTTTTTTGATTTCCTGGCGAATAGCTCTAACTTTAGCAATCACTTTCAAAGGTGAGAATGATTGCATAAGATCCATTTGTTTAACACCATCCACCATCTTGCAATATGTACTTTCATCATAATTGAAAGAACAGATGAAATACTGCTTAATTCCCTTTTTCTCCAATCGTGGCAGGAGCATCTGGAGATAACGCTCTACACCCCCTGCACATTCTGCAATATGTAATATTCTCATTATTTTGTTTAAATTATAATTATTGATAATCATCCGGAAAGCGGAAAGGACGTTCTTCAAAAGTTTCCATAAATATATTAAGAGCATACAGCGAATTATCCCAGTTACGACAACATTCAGGACTAAGAGCAATTGTCAAGACTTGTATTTGGTCTCGAATATTTTTCAATTTATAAGCTAACATACTTATGTATTCATCAGAAAGAAGCTGAAAGAAACCATCGTCATTAGATTCATAAAAATAATCCAGGTCCAAATTAACAATCCACTTGACAGATTCTTTTCCAATGATTCTATTAAGTTGTTCACCATCTTCATCCACTTGAAGATTATTTCCTATATAACTTAACAGCTTAGATGCCGATACACTTTGTATAGTAGCACCAAGTAATTTTTCTCGCTCACTTCTGCCTAAAGATGTACGAGTTGAATACACAACATCCCAAAACCATTGAGGAAATAAGTACATGCATTGAGTAATATAATTATCCCAGCGAAATGCCTTCAGCGTAATACCATTACCTTCATTTGTCCAAGATAAATTTGTGTATTCATCTATAGACAGATGTTGATTATCCTTGATATGCCTATATATATCAAAAGGCGTATTCGTCCCAAGATCATTATGCTTGTCAATATGCATAAAGTTATACCTTGTATCTGCATCACACTCTTGCATCCAACACCAAGCGGCAGCAAGATGATTATCCATAACATAAACATTATTAGTTTTCCACAAGAAAACTAAATTATCAAAATCAGATTGCTGTTTATAATAATCAGCAGGAAGATGTCTTATCCACATAATATTGTTGTTTTAAAGTAATTTTACCTCCTTAGCAAACATCAAATTATTGTTCTAGGAAGAACATAAAATCAAGCATCAGATAATTCTTTTAAATAATATTTCCTATAAGGGGTTCCTTTAGTCTCCTCTACTTTAGTAACCATAAAAGAAGTATCTCGTAAGAAGTCTACTTGTTTTTCATCCCCATGCTCATATATCTCATACAGATTATGAGATCTTGTCTTTCCATTTGGTAATGGAGTAATCACATAAACATTCTTGTATTTTGCTTGATTCCAATCAAAATTAGTACAAGTCAAGTTATATGGGAAATTTACCACATCACCAACTTTCATTTCTTTGGGATCTTCATTACAGCAAAAGCGATATAAAACTTTATCTTTGTTCAGGGGTGCTTTTGCTACAACATTATTGATGCCAATAAACATCTGTTTAACTACTTCTGGTATTTCCCCATGATAATAGTCGTCACGAAATTTAGCAGAATGTTGAGCGTAATACATATTCAACAATACTTGTTCAGCCTTTGTCAAGCCAAATTTTTCTTCATTTCCTATTATTTTTGAACAACTGTCATAGCATGTGGCTATTGGCTTACTGATTAAAAAACTTGCCGCATCATCATCACCAATTTCACACATTCCATATAGCTTATGAAAGTAAATCTCCCCATAATTAGGATGCTCATCTCGAAAGTCCTGTTCAGCTTTCAAGAAATATTGTATATCTTTAGTTTCAACCATAAAACATATATTTATTCACATTACCCAAGCAACAAATTCCGAATATCATGATTCAGCTTTTGCAGTTCTTTCCTTATCTCTGCCAAATCAAGGATTTTATCACTTTGCCAAGATAACACTCTACCCCTTCGCACAAGATTTTTTCCCTTGATATAGCAAAAATCATACATGTCATTTTCATACTCCATATAAAATTCATTTACACCTTTCAATGCATAATTATATGGGGCATAAAGTTCTGCTAATTGTAAATCAGAGAATCCATACAACATCATTTCTTGTATTGAATCTAAAGATCTATCAGGAAACAAGAAACGGTAACATGCAAGTATTTTAGTCCATACAGTTTGTGTAGGAATGTCATATTCCCCCTTCATCCAAGAATTTCTTATCAAATTACAAACATCCATATCAAGAAACTCCTTACATCTTCTAACTGACATCTGCATAATTGTCGATGGGACAGAGAAACATTCTTCCTTGTTACTAGACAACTGCTGAACTACTCCCAAAACCTCATCTGTTTTACATATATCCAAAAGCTTAGCTTCAACTTGCCTATGCGCCTCTTCTTTTATAGAATACGAAAATGGTAATGTATTCAGAAACTTATTCATATACCCCTCATAGTTCGCCTCCTGACCATAGAAATGGTGGAAGAGATGACGAGCTATCTCGTAATCCATCACAAGGATTATCTTATCAAAACCGAACTTGTTACCATTAGGAACCTCCGAATAATAGGGATTATCTACCTGGGAGGATAAGACATTCATGATGCGGAATAGATGAGCTGGATCTATTCTGTCCAAATCTTCAATAATCAAAACGGACTTTGCCATCATCTGCTCCAAAGACTTCTGGATAAGATAAGTAAAAGCATCACATTCGCTGATACTACCCGACTTCCCATAAAATCCATTGAGGTAGTCATCTACTACATGAAGAACATCCTGTTCTTTACGTTTTTCATCAATCGTAGAAACAAGCCCCTTCAAAGCCTTATACCCTTCTTTCAAACCTTTTACAGGAATGATTGAAGCAGCAAAGTCTGCCAGCTTAAACAAAGACTCAACATTGCATACCGCATCAAATATCTTATCATACCCCTCTTTAAAGTCATAGATACGATTATCCTTTATGAGTTGAAACAGAATATCACGCTTGATATACTCAATGACATCCCGATTCTCCTCAACCACGTAGTTTACAGGATGGAGAGTGATGAAATAGTAATCATTCATCTTTTCATCATAGCTCTTCATGAACTCTTTCAGAAAGTAAGACTTACCATCTCCAAACCTAGCAGAGAAAATGATTCTACTCTCATTTTCAAACACCTGCTTGAAGTCTTGAATGTTTTGAGAAATATCAATTGTATCCATCATGTCGATATAATTTATTTAATTGAAAGCCTAATATATTAAACCATAATTCTTGGTTAAACCATCCCTAATAAGGTTTAAGTAGTTAACAACATTATGCTCTTCTATCTATTAAGGAAAATAAAGCCTTAGTAACCTTAAATCCCAAAAAAGAACAAGCACAGGCTAAGCGATTCTTAATTCTTGTTTTACGATTAAATAAAACTTTCCATCTTACTTTACGTATGTAATTATAAAGAACTTCACCCTTCTGATAACCTTCCGGCATTTTCAATACTAAATGAAAACAGAAAGAGCATAATTTACTCTTAAGAGCAAGTTTCACGTCTCCATTAAAACTGCTTTCATAACTATTCATAATATTAAAAACATTAATTGCACTATTTAATTTATTTTCAGAGAACTTAGCTCCCTCAATAGAATCTGGACGGAACATATAATAGTAAACCATTTTGTTCGTATATGCAACACCTGTATCACATTTTAATATTGTCTTAAAAGTAGTTTGTAAGTCTTCAAAAAGCATACCTTTTGGGTATCTCACACCCTCAAAAAGACTTCTATGATAAAGTTTGATGCATGCAGACACATCGAAAAGTCTTTGATTAAACATTTCCATCAAAGCCTCATCCCTACTAAAGAAATGTTCTTCTATCTTTTGCTTTGGAATGACAGGATTTGTTCCTATTGGGAAAATATACCAATCAGCAATCGACAACTTGCAATTATATTTCTCACACAAGCCATACAAAGTAGCCACATAATCCGGAGTAATAAAATCATCACTATCTACGCAAGTAACCCACTCGCCTTGCATTACATCCAATGCAGCATTACGAGCATCACTCAATCCTCCATTTGGCTTATGGATAACCTTAATGCGACTATCCTTCTTGGCATATTCATCACATATCTCCCCACATCTGTCAGGAGATCCATCATCCACAAGAAGAATTTCTAAGTTTCTATATGTTTGAGCCAATATGCTTTCGATGCATTTTGGCAAATATTGCTCCACATTATAACATGGAACAATAATTGATATGAGATTAACCATAATTTATTTTTTTTCTAAAGGAGTTATATAACTTTTTATAGTACCATGTTTCAACAAATTAATACAACGCAAAATGATTCTCATATCACGTAATCCTAACTTTTCCCAAAACTTTTGCTCTAATCTAAAATACCATGGCAGCCAGGATCCTGCAAAATGGTGAATAGAATAAGTATTAGAAGACTTATATATTTTTCCATTTACATGATTCTTGGGACTAAAATATTCGTAAGGAAAGACTGGTATCTGAGGTAACGCCACATCTATAGCCTCTTCTATATTAGAGACATCTCTAAACATAAATCCATTGCGCTCAACACATCTTTTTACAACACCAGGCAATGGTTGTATATTAAAGCTTCCATCTTCATTAATAAACTCGCGCGTATCATAATAATCCAGACAAGCCTTTATCCATGTAGAATGCTTTTCTACTCCAAACGCAGCAACTTCCAATCCTTTAGTTTTGCCGTTCTCATACCCCATCATTGTTCTCAACTGCAAAAAAGGTTCAAAAGGTTTCACTACTTCCACATCCATATCAAGATAAAATCCGCCATAATGGTACAAAGCATATATACGAATATAATCCGCAGCAAATGCATATTTTTTATTATCAAACGCATCTCTAACCCACTTTGACTTATCTTTAGGAAATCTTTCAAAATTCCAAAGCATAAATTCATAATCAGGCAAGAATTTCTTCCATGACTCCATACATGAGAGTAAATCTGCAGGTATTGGATCACTACTTAACCAACAATAATGTATGATTTTTGGTATCATTTTTATAAATTTTATTATTCAACATAACAAGCCATAGTCCAAAAACTGAAGGCCAAATATTATTGCAAATAATATCAACATTTATGGCCATAAAAATAGAACACCAAAAAGTTAATATTATATAAAATAATTTCGAATACAAATCAATACTTCTTCTTTCTTTATTGTCAAACCACAATGCTAACAAACAAAAAACCACAGAATAAATCGGTGAAAACACCCACCCAAACTGAAATAATGAAATAGAAATATTGGGCATGATTAATTCTGTTCGCTTGGTTATATTATGGTACAATTTTTCAGTAACTTGAATATCCGAAACACCAAACAATTTTGTTGCATAAGGAAAAGTACCAAAACAATCTACAACAATTCGTTTTGGAGTTCTTTCTTGGTATTTGGCCTCATAGACTTTTATACCATTTGCAACAGGTACTATACCACTAAAATATTCATCATAAAATTCAGCATTAAAATAATACTCATAAACAGTTTTAACAGAGGTGTCACTTTTACCAAAAGACATTAATTTTAAAACGGATCCTAAGACTATCACAATTGTGACTAAAGAAGCACCACAAATATTAATTACTTTTTTCTTCAATGGATAAACTACATATAACACATTTACCATGAATAAGACTCCAATTATTAAGTTCCATCTCGACACGCTATATCCATTAGACCAAACACATGATATATATAGAATACAAGCAATCAATATAAAGAATAATTTTAACTTAGGGTATTTTTTTACACGAGCAATTAAAGTAATTATCTGGACATATATAAATATTAGTCCTATTGAAAATATTATCAATGCCACTCCGGAAACCTTTCCATATATGTCACTCAAAGTCATATCTCCAACAAGACCAAAGTCTTCTTTCGTTGCACTTGCAAAATTAAATAAATGCATTTTTAATATTGGGCTCTTCAAAACAAAAAATCCCCACAATACAATTACAATAAATATTATTATACCCCCTTTAGTTAAAGAAATGGGAGCTTCAGTAACAATGTCATGTCTTTTGTTTAGAGAAAAATAAATTTTTATAGCAAGACTAACAACAATTAGCTCATAAGCCATTAGAAAAACTGCACTGTTGTAATCTAAATTAGGTACATCTATATCTGTGTATTGCATAGCTGTTCCCCACAAAAGTGGAACCATTATATACCTGCAAAAGAAGACTACTTTCAAAATCACAGGTGCAATACCAGAACTTATAAAATACATTCTTTTTGTTAAAACTAATGAAAAGAAATAAGTTACTGGCAGCAACCACAATATTTGAACTTTAGAATTCTGCAAATTAAACACCAAAAGAAATAATGTCAAGACGATGCTTAACACTATCAAGATATGCCAAATTTTACTTCTCATAGCTAAAATATTCAACACATTTAAAAACGTGTTTTATTTATTATTTTAAATAGTAAATTAATAAAAAAGCAATAGACGAAAATTAGAAAGATATTTTTTGTACATACAAACACATAGAATATTTTCTCTGCCTTACTAAACAGTCCTGGCTCTAAATGATTTATACAATCTCTATGCATATCAATAACGACTTCTTTTATAATTTTGTTTTTTTCAGAAAAAGCAATATTTTTTTGTTCTATTAAATTATAAAAATAGCTCTTAATGCTAACAAAATAGAGATTGTTTATATATCGATCTACTCCTTTATTAGAGTAAATTCTTAATAATTCATTCTTTTCATTAACCAATTTCAAATACCGATCTTTTTTGAAATTCATCGTTATACTATTGTTGTTAAGACAATAATAATATAAGCAATCAGGAACAAAAGAAATTATATTTGCAAATTTAGATATTCGAGACTGAAAAATCAAGTCTTCAGAAGGAATTTGACGTTCTGAAGGAAATCTAATATCCTCATCATCGATTAATGCCTTTGAATATAAGGCATGCCATACTGTACGCTGCAAACGAACTTTTAATTTATTTTGATTAGTAATAAAAGCTAAAGAAACAGCGTCAATATCATTCCCCTTGAAAGTTTGTTCTTTTTCAAAATCACGAACTTCTATCCATTTATGATTTGAAGTTTCGTAAAAATATCCACAATATACAATATCAGCATTCATCAACTCTGCTTGATATACCAACTTTTCTACCATCTTTTCTGATAGATAATCATCCGAATCGATAAAAAGTACATATTTTCCTGTAGCCAAAGCTAATCCAGAATTTCTCGCTAACCCCAAACCCTCGTTTTTCTTGTGTAAAACTTTAACACGTTTATCATTCTTGCCATAAATATCACATAGTCTTGGACAAGAGTCCGGAGATCCATCATCAATCAATATGATTTCTAGATTTTTATAAGACTGCAGAAATACAGATTGCATACATCTATCTAAGTATTTCTCTACATTATACACAGGTATAATAATTGACACTAATGAAGTTTCCATAATAATATTTTTATATATTTTTTTAAAACACGTAACGGATAGATAAAAAAGTTCAAACAATCAGCAACCTCCACACTTATACTAAGGGAACAGACTGATTCCGGATGGTTAAGATTCCAATCTGCCATTATTTGCAAAAACTTTAGCCGTTCTTTTCTTTTTAAAAGTTTTGAGGGGCTATATAGCATATTAAAAATCCAATCCAAACCTTTTGCATAATAATCTTCAATAATTTTGCAAAATCTCTTATTATGTGTTATTTGTATAGCCGTAGTATATGAGTAGTTAATCACTTTCAACAACTCCTCTGGGCAAAAATATTTTCTTCTCATTAATGAATTATCAGATTGCTGATAATGATAAGTTGCAGATTGTAATACTTTTATACTTTTTATATAATGGCAATACTCAAACGTAAATATTTCATCTTCTCTAATGCTAATATCTTCCTTAAACAAAATATTGTTTTTTCTGATAATTTCAGCATGGAACATTTTACTCCAAGTAAAACCGAAAATGTTCCCCACTTCAAGCAAATCTGAAAGAACATCAATCATACAGTCTTTAGTATTTGCGCTTTTTTCACTAACAGTAAAAACATGCTCAGAATTATGAGAGTATTCCATAAACACGCAATAGCCTTGATAAACTATTTCATAGTTGCCTATGTATTTTATATAGTTATTTAAATGTGAAGGCGATAAATAATCGTCAGAATCAACAAATAAAATATATACTCCATTAGACTTTTTTATACCAAGATTTCTTGCACTACTTACACCTCCATTTTTCTTATGAAAAACTCTAATTCGCCTGTCTTTAAGGGCATATTTGTCGCATATACCTACTGACTTATCGGTGCTTCCGTCATCTATCAACAATAATTCAAAATCAGTGAATGTTTGCAACAAGATACTATCAACACAACGATGAAGATATTTTTCAACATTATAAACAGGGACGATAATACTTACCTTAGGACTATTTACATTCATCATTTATATTTTTACCTAATCATCCTTTCAAAGCACGTTCCAAAAAACTTAATGAATTTTTCTTTAACACATTAAGCTTATCATAAACTAAATCATAGTTTATAATAGGAAGGTCTATGACATTAACATCAGCAGACACTAGTCTATCTTCCAATCCAAACATATTTAACAGAGATTCAAACCTCGCCATTCCTCGCTTTCGATTGCCAATAACAACGAATTGTTTTTTAAACAATATAGAAAATACACAAGCATGAAATGAATCAGTAATAACAAATTCGGCATCATAAAAGCCACGAAGCCAAGTCTCAACTGATGACTTTATGCGCATTTCTAAAGGTTTTGTATCATCATTCTCAAATAAATTATTAAGCGCAAATGGCAATAATTTCATCTTGATTGATAATTCCTTTATCAAATTACAAATTTCTTCATTCTCGTCTAAGACATAATTAAGCAATGTTCCTTTACTCTTTGGGGTATTTGCTTCTCGAAATATATTACAGTATTCCTCATTAGAAATTAGCATCGTCGGATCTAAAACTTGAATAGCATCTACATCAAAATGCTTTTTACATAACTCCACACCATTTGATTCTCTAACAGATACTGCATCAAATTTTTTAAGCAGCAATTTACATATTTGTGTTTGTTCATCAGTATACTCCCAAACAGAAGTACCAAAAGAGGCAGCATAAGATATTCTTTTAATTTTCCAATCTTTGGCAAATAACAAATATCCATTTTCAACATCTTGCCCTAACCACATGTGAAAATAAACAGCTCTCCACACTTGGTCACTTCCCACTATAATTGCATCATAATCAGCTTGGGATAATTGATGAAAATTTTTAATCACCATCCTATGAATTTTTCCATCGATAAATGGCAGTATATTTTTTGCTATAACTGGTCTTATTTTATTTTGATAGTGCTCTACAAAAATTCTATCAGTCCTACCCAATATTTTTTTTAAAGTTCTCTTTCCAAAACTTAAAGGCATCTTCCAAAGAGGTGGTAGTAAAGTTTTGTTGGGTGTATCAAACACCACCACCTCATGCCCCATTTTTTCCAATACCGTTTGCAAAGCATAAGCCTGCAATATCCCTCCATAATTAGTATGGAGAGGTAATGTTAATATTCCGATTCTCATTTATTAAATATTCTATAAAAAGAAATGAGTCTCAGCATGCTCCCTGCCACAAGCAGAAAAGTAGCTTAATAAAATTGCTCATGACAGTTTGCATGCCAGAGACTCTATAATTTATTATTTCGTTTATTCAATCTTAGACTCTTCATGCGGGTAATCCACCTGATTTTCATCAAGACGCTGAAGAGCCTCCTCAACTTTCTGCCAAGAGGCAACAAAGTCAGGATCTTCTGTTATATTCATCGTAAATATATATTTTAGATAGTATTCCTTTGTTTCCATAATTCTGACATTTAAGAATTTGGATGCAAAGGTAAATACTTAATGTGTTAAAACCTTACGCTGTAATAAGGTTTACACCAGATAGCACCCCCTTCCAACCAGCTTTCACCAGCAGGAAGGCGGCGCCTTAATAGTTCTAAATCAATCTAAAAAAATGAAATCATTTTTTTCCAATCTCGTCCTGTGCCTTCTTCAAAGCGCGGATTCTTAACTCCTTCTCTACTCGCTTCTTCACTTCCTTCTCTATCATGTCCTCTAAGATCTGGTTGAGAGGACGGGAGAAAGGATGCCAACCGTAATCGGCGTTCTCTTTCGTGTGACAGAACAACACCGTGCCAATACCCATCCATACCTTCAGGCGAACCTCCTCGCTAGCATAATGGGTGAAAATCCAATTGGTGAAACGAACAAACTCGGAGAGCAACATATGCTCGCCCTTGTTCAAATGGGTGAAGAAACTGCGAGTCAGGTGAAACGCTTTCTTGATGTCACTCTTCTTCAACACCCAGGCACGCATGCCTTCGGTCAACTCATGATAAGTCGCCTTCTCTGAATAAATGTGCTTGGCAGACTTCACTAACTGGTTTGACAACTTGTCGAAACGCTGCTCAGCAGTCTTCGACGAAATCTCAGCCGCGAGCTTCAACTTCTCATCGGCAGAAAGAAGAACTTTCTTTTTTCCATTCCTAAAACTTTTAAATAAAATTAGTACTTAAATTATTTATTTTTACCACAATGTGGTAATTTTCGATTTCCTATATCGCCCTTTTGTCGTAACTTTGCTGACAGTTACCGAATGGTGAACAGCGGGGTGAACACTTGCCCCAAGCATTCACCTTTTCGGCTCCGGGGTGAACCCTAGTAAAAAGAACTTTGTATATACAGCGCATGCTAGAAATATAAGAGTCTCTATTATAATGGGTTATATAGTGTTTTTAACACATTATTAACGCTAAAGGTTGGCATCGGGGTTCACCCTTCACCGACTTCATCGCCAAGTGTTCACCCACACTCTTTCGTAGAGAACGTTGTAAACAACAAAATAGAATATTAACAACTAATAATTTTAAAAAATGAAAAAAGACCAAAACAACAACAGCATGAATGGGACAGCTACGATGCCATCGTACTTCCCTTGCATCAAATCTTCAGAGAGCCATCCACTCGCCGACTGGTTGTATCTCAAGAGCGTGATTACCTCTAGCCCTGAGCTTCGAATGATGACCGAGACTTACCGCAAGCGTCTCGCCATCAGCAAGCAGTTTGCCAACCAGTACAAGCCTGAGATGCCTGCCATCACGGTTTCGGCACTCATGGACGGCTACGGCAGACAACTTGCCGACTTCCTAAAACCTACCTACATGTTCCAGCTCGACTTCGACCATGTGAAGAAGGAAGATATGGAGCAGCTTATCCAACTGGTGAGAGACGACCATCATACGATGGTAGAGTATATCACCGTGAGCGGCAGGGGATTCAGAGTGTTCTGCGCCTACCGTCCTGTGGATGACGACGACATCAGCGTGCTGGAACTCTTCGATGCCGTGCTGCAGAAGGCGATGGCTTACTACACCCAGCTCCTGGGTATGGCTCCCGACAAGCAGTGTGTAGACATCACCCGATGCGCCGGTCTTGCCTACGACCCGGATGCCTATTTCCGTTGGGATGCCGAGCCTTTTGCCTTGGGACCGAAGGACCTGAAGCCCCTCTACACGAAGAAGGCGTTGCAGGCGAAGTATTCTGCCAGGCGAAACGCCAAGGGAGGAAAGCGAACCATCAAGGCGAAAGAGGAGGCGAAGTCAAGCGACAAGGGTGCGCCTACCATCGAGGAGGCGGCTTCCCACATCAAGGATCTGCTCGACCTGTGGGGCTATCGGTTCGAGCCTGAGCATCACAACGAGTACGTATGGCACTTTGCCGACATCTGCATCTACTATGGCATCCCGCAGGAAGAAGTTCTGACCTACGCCGACCGTGAGTTTGGCACCAGCTACGAAGATACGGCTTCCGTCGTCAAGTCTCGCTACAAGCATCTGCATAAGTTTGGCATCTGGCATTTCTATCGCCAGGGCGAGGGCCGCAGCGGCAAGCCATCGGTAAGGAGCATCAAGCAGTGGCTACTCACCCGCTATCTGTTCCGCCTAAACGTGCTGACGGGATTTTACGAGGTGGAGAGCCGCTTCGTTTTAGACGGCAAGTATCCTGACTGGGTACGCATCGACGACAACATCGAGAACTCCATCTGGAGCGAAATGGACGAGTCGGGACTGCATCTCTCGGAGAAGACCTTGCACAACATCATCAACAGCGACTTCAGCGAGCCGTTCGACCCCTTGGACGATTACCTGCGCAGTCTGCCGAAATGGAAGAAGGGAGAGGATCCCGACTACATCGACCAGCTCGCCGACCGCATCGAGGTGGAGAACCTGCCCGACAACGAGCATACACAGAGCCTCTTCCGTTATTTCTTCAAGAAGTGGCTGGTGGCGATGGTGGTGGCGTGGGTAACGCTGAAGGTGGTGAACCAGATGATACTCATCTTCGTGGGCAAGGGCGGCATCTTCAAGACCACGTTCTTCCACATGCTGTTGCCCCCACAGTTGCGCCAGTACTTCCTCAACGACTCGACGGGAGCCTATACCGACAAGGACTTCATGGAGGCTTTCAGCAGCAAGGCTCTGCTCTGTCTCGACGAGTTTGAGATGGTATTCGGCAAGAACCTGAGCGCTTTCAAGAGCAACATGACCAAGGTGACATTCTCCATCCGCCGACCTTACGACAAGTACCGTTCGGAGATGCCCCACCGCGGATCGCTCTGCGGCACCACCAACAACCAGCAGTTCATCACCGACGAGGAGAACCGCCGCTACTGTCCGTGGCTGGTAAAGAGCATCGAGAGTCCGATAGACCACCCGATAGACTACGACCACGTGTTTGCCGAGGCAGTGGCACTGGGTCAGGAGGTGATGAGCCATCCTAAGGGCGAGCCCCTGGAGTGGACATACTGGTTGACGAGGGACGACATCGAGCTGATGCGCTGCCACAACCGCCTCTTCATGGTAGCCAACTATGCCGAGGAGCAGATACTCCGTTACTACCGGGTGCCGGAGCCTGATACGCCGATACAGTTCATCAAGTTCCGCTACAGTGCTGAGATACTGGAGAGGATAGGTGTGAACCCTGCCCTTCGCCAGAACCTGAACAACCAGAACATCGGTAACGTGATGAAGCGTCTTGGATTCAAGAAGATTCACAAGAAGAACGGCAACGGCTGGGCTGTGGTCGAGAAGGAAGGTAGCGAAATCAACAACGATGCCTTCATCGATCCTAACGATACCGTGGAGGACTAAGTATCTTACTTTCTACCCGTAAGTATCTTACTTTCAACCCGTAAGTATAATACTTAAACATCAAAAGCTATATGGATATAAGAAGCTATACGAAGCAGGAACTGGCCCTGCTCTATTTCCCCGATTCGTCACCCGTGGTGGCAAGTGCTCATCTGATGCGTTGGATTTGTCGCAATCCCGACCTTCTGAAGAAGCTTCATGAAAGCGGATACGACAAGAACAGCAAGGAATTCACACCTATGCAAATTTCCTATATTATCTATTTTCTCGGCGAACCATAGGCTTCCAAGTATGAGAAAGTATGAGAAAGTATGAGAAAGTGTGAGCAAGTATGAGAAAGTATGAAGTGGCGTTTTCAGATTTCGTATCTTTGCATTGTCATTCAAAGAGGATGATGCTCCTGCCCCATCGGGGGTAGAAGGATACTATCACTAAATTAACCACTTTATGATTCAGTACGTGTTAAAAAAGAACATCAATGAGAAGATGCCGAATGCCTATGGCAAGTTCTTCGCCTATCCGGTCATCACTCAGACCTACGACATCGACCAGCTCGTAGATCACATGGCAAGTCACAACACCCCATTTTCGCGAGGAGCGATTAAGGGTATGATTACCGACATGGTAGCGTGCATCCGAGAGTTGGTGCTCCAGGGCATCGCAGTGAAGATTGCCGACCTCGCCATCCTCTCCATTGGTATCAAGAACAAGGCGGGAGCCGCTATCGAGAAGGAGTTCACCATTGCCAAGAACATCGAGGGCTTGAAGATTAGAGCTCGTGGCACGGGCGACTTCAGCTGCGTCAACCTCAGCCTCGACGGAACGCTGAAGAAGGCTACTCTCCTTGCAGGCGACAGCACCACCACGGATGATGGCGGCAAGACGCCACCTGAAGACAACAAGGGAGACTCCGGCACTGACCAAAGCGGCACCGGCACAGACCAAGGAGGCACTGGTTCTGACCAAGGCAATACCGGTTCGAAGGACGACTCCGGCGATGTAGGCCTCTAGTTGTAAGCCTTTAGAAAACGAAGATTAGGAAGTGCATCGGCAGGATGCAGTCAGGGATGTACCTATGGCAATCCAGGCCATCCACTACACATGGCAACATCATTCCAGCAACCAGCCATATAAGGGCATCTGCTCATCCTGCCCACTTTTCCAGTCTTCGCAACCTCTCAAGAAAGTAAGTAACATTCAGGGCCTCTAAAGCCCCCAAATCCAACCATTTAAATTGAAAAAATCATGAAGAAAGAAACCATCAAGAAAGTAGTAAATTTCATCATCACCGTCCTCACCGCCATCATCAGCTCTTTCTGCGTAACGAGCTGTAATGGCTAAGGAAGCCAGCCGAGATCAATTTCCTCCTGTAGTCCACACTCTGATTACTTTCTTTTTATATTTTCCATAGTTGTTAATTTTTCTCCCGGTCTGCGCTAAAAATCCTGCAGATCGGGAGTTTTTGCATAGAAGGTAACATATTCCACTATTGCCCTGTGTGCCAGATTTGGAATCGCCTTTACTGTTTCCTCAAGGTGGGCAATGCTCCTTTAAGTTCGTAACGCCACTCTGAGCGTGCGTTCTGCAAGGCGCGGTTCATGGCATCAACGGCATTCTCCCAGGTAACGTAAGTGCCGTCCACCTTCGTAGATTCGGGGGCGGTCTTATAGCCTCGTTCCTGATTGTTCTTCCAGTAGCAGGCGGTCACGGTGGTGTAGTTATCTCCCAACAAGCCGAAGATATGCACATTGCCAGTGCTACTACCTGTACTGGTTACGTTGCCCGTGGCATAGCAGGCAAGGACGCCGCTTCCTCCGTTGAATCCCACCAGACCGCCGCCAGAGAGATCCTTTGGGGAGTCTATTTCTAAGGTTACGTTGCCTGTGGCATAGCAAGCGGTCATGGAGCCCCATTTTTCTCCTGCCACGCCGCCGACATCGACCGTTCCCTTCACTGTGGCCGAGGAGCTGCATCCGGTGATGGAACCGGCCTTTTGAGCACCCACCACACCGCCGACGCACTTCGTGCCGCTGACGCTGCCCGACACCGAGCAGTTTTCAATGGTGCCCCAGCTATATCCTACCACGCCGCCAGTATTGCCTGACATTAACACGTGATTGCTTGTTATCTGTATGCCTTCCATCACCACGTTCTTCACCGTACCAGCTCTATTGAGATAGCCGAACAGACCCACAAATTGGTCTTTTGTCGTAATGGTCAGCCCCGTGATGGTATGGCCGCCGCCGTCGAAGGTGCCTTTGTATGAGTTGTCGTAGTCTGTGCCTATCGGCGTCCAGTCTTTACCTGTGAGGTCGATGTTTT
>ERZ1026870.365-NODE-365-length-27089-cov-37.495783_pt1 | contig 27089 bp, 17 predicted proteins | sample MGYA00380165_ERZ1026870 | MGnify/ENA primary metagenome ERZ1026870 (study PRJEB33269, sample SAMEA4719801) | human gut metagenome | biome: human-associated habitat; feature: organic feature; material: feces | place: Cameroon | collected 2013-10 ...
CTTCTTCTTGTGCGCCACGGCGAGACCGTCGACAATGTGCGCCAGATTATGCAGGGGCAGACTCAAGGCGAGCTGACCCCGAACGGCATCGGGCAGGCACGCGCCCTCGCTGCCGAGCTGAAAGACATGCCCATCGACGTGTTCGTGTCGAGCGACCTAAAGCGCGCTTTCGACACGTGTGTGAGACTGGCGGCTGCGCACGGCGTGTCGCCCGATGCCATCGTGCAGACAAAGCTGCTGCGCGAGCGCGACTGGGGCAGTTTCACAGGCAGATACATCCCCGACCTAAAGGATGCTCGGTGGACCGACGACATCGAGTCGCTCGACGCTCTCAGGGCGCGTGCCGCTGCATTCCTGCAGTTCTTGAGGGATAATTATGAGGGAAAAACCGTGCTTGCCGTGGGACACGGAATAATGAACAAGGCAATAAGAAGCGTGCATAGCGGCACGCCGATGAACGAAACGCCACGCATGGCGAACGCCGAAGTGGTCACGATGCAGCTATAAAAAGCGTTGTTGCATACCCCTAAGCGTACCATTTTTGAGTACTACCGCAGCAGTACTGGAGTAATCTCACCACAGTACTGGAGTAATCTCGCTGCTAAACTGGAGTAATCTCTCTGCGAGTACTGGAGTACTACCGCAACAAGTACTGGTAAGAGTAAAAGTAAAGATGGTTTTATTTGTCTAAATAGTTACCATCTTATTCAAAAAGTTTTTTGTTAACGATGAATTATCACGATAAAACATTATATTTGTGGCGTAAATAAAGAATATAAAAATGGCAAATAAAAATATAGACTTGGCGGTAGTTCTTCATAATGATATTGACTATAAGGATTGGCTTGTAGAACTCAAGGAACGTTTCTACAGCCATCGTCTCAAAGCGTCAAAATCGTCAGCAGGGTGCTGATGATTTCATGGAAGGTGTATATAGTGCAGATATTAGAGGTTTTGTATCAGTACACGCAGAAAAGAACAGTAGATATTGAGCGTTTGTGGACTGTGGTTGGAAACGAAGAGGCTTTTATTGTCTCGAATAATGGAGATAAACGACTATTGCCTATATTGTGTTTCAAAGAATATGCACAAGCATTCTGTGTAAACGACAGAACTAATATGGAAATGTCGTTTTATACTACGAACATTAAACTTATATAATCAATGTAACTTGCATTAGAAATTAATTTAAAGAGATTATTATGGCAATATTTTATCCTTCACTTGAAAAGATTTCAAAGTTTAAAGTTTCAGCTACCGCTGGAGAGAGGACACTTTTAGAGTTTCTCAAGAATTGCTTGGATGATTCTTTTGAAGTCTATTTCAATCCATTTTTAAATGGTGACAGACCCGATGTGCTCATTATGAGAAAGGGATATGGCGTAATGATTATAGAGGTAAAAGATTGGAACTTAAGCAATTTCTATTTAAACGAGAAGAAGAAGTGGATATATAAACCAAATAATTCAGTTGTAAAGTCACCTATTGACCAAGTCTTGAAATATAAGAATAATCTTTATGATCTTCATGTCCAAGATTTATTACAAATGAAAATAAAAGATTTTCGCCATTTCAATATAGTTGCATGTGCAGTTTACTTTCATTGTGCAAGTCAATATGAACTTGATAATGTGCTTATAAAGCCTTATAAAAATGACAAAAAGTATCAAACATTCCTGAAATACAATATGGACTTTATTGGGAAAGACGGACTCAACGAAGAGTATTTTATCAATATTCTTAAGAAACGATACATCATTGCCAAAAATTCTTCTTGGCTATTTACGGATATTTTGTATGAAAACTTTAAAAGACTATTATCGCCAGCAGAACATTTAAAAGCAGAAGGTGAACCATACAAATATTCAGACAAACAAAAAAACATTATATATTCAACAAATCTTGAGCAAAGAGTACGTGGTGTCTTTGGGTCAGGAAAAACCACTGTCTTAGCAGCTAGAGCTGTGCAAGCATACAAACGAGCTTTGTCACGTAATAACACCCCACGCATATTAATCTTAACTTACAACATTACGCTCAAGAATTTTATTCATGACAAACTTAATCGTGTTGATGAAACATTCCCATTGGAGAGTTTTATCATTATTAACTATCACCAGTTTATAAATGCAGAACTCAACAACTTAAATATTGAAATGGAAATCCCAGAAGGAATGGATAAAGCTCATATTTCCGACTATTTAGAAAAAATGTATTATGGTAATATTCAATTGTTTGATGAGCACAAGAATCAAATAGTTAAATATGATGCTGTTCTCATTGATGAGATACAAGATTACCACAGATCTTGGATGGAAATTATCAAAAGTTTCTTTAGAGATTCTCAAGGGGATTATGTGTTATTCGGTGATGTTAAACAAAATATTTATGGTCAACCTACCCTACAGAAGGATGTTGTAACAAATGTTCTAGGTGTAAATGAATTAAAGTATTGTTTCCGTTCTGATTTTAAAGTAAGAGACCTTGCACAATCATTTCAAAAAAATGTATTTGGTGACAAATATGATACTGATGATTTCTCAGAAAATGGAAGTTATGATTTTTTTGGTCAACAACAGCAAAAAGAAGGTTATATAAACTATATGTATCTTCAGGACAAAGATCATATTGCGTCCTTATATAATATTATAAGAGGGAACATTCTGAATAAAGCAGGAAATATATCTCCTAACGACATAACAATATTGGGATATACAACAGGATTGCTCAGAATATTTGATGCTTATTACAGATATGCAAGCAGAGAAAAGACCAACAGTATGCTCGAAACGATAGAAACAATGTATATGAGTAACCTCAATTATATTGGAAAAAATAATGATAAAAATCCAAATGCAGGATGGTTCAACAACATTACGGAACATTTTAAGAAAAAATTGTTTGCCAATAGAACCACTCTCTATGACGCTGATATCATTAAACTAAGACAGCATATTGCCATCTTATTTACAATCTATGACCTTTTTGTATCTTATCCAGAATATTTTAGAGAAAGGTTAATTGAAGAATGCGATAAATGTGGCATTAGCTTTGACGCACTAATCGCTTTCAGAAAGCACTATGAAGAAATTCTAACTCAATTCAAAAAAGAAGTTTATAGTGCAAATTACAAGAGTATAAGAGATAACAAAAAACTCCATTTTTGGATGAATAGTGGTACAATAAAGATATCCACTATTAATTCTTTCAAAGGATGGGAAAGTGAAGTCGTCTTTCTTATTCTTGAACCGAAATATGATAAATCAACAACTTTTAATTTATCTTTTGATGAGTTGTTATATACAGGAATGACCAGGTGTAAACGGAATCTAATAGTGATAAATTTCGGAAATGAAGAATATGATAAGAAAATTCGCCCTTTGATAGATAACATAAATAATTATTGCTCGTCAAATAACATTGAGTGACAAGGTAAAATCCAAGCAAACTGACGGCTCTCACAAATATTTGTCATATCGTTTGCAGACGAAAAGAGTTGCTTAGGCAAGAAAACTATGCGTATTGCAGAAATTAACACAATTGCCAAATCATTACCTCTGTTGAGGTGAGAGATTCATAATTCGCTGATTTTAAGCAATTCTGCAGATTTATGCGATTTTTCGTGGAAAAACAAAAACTCGTTGTACATCCACACAAGAATGTACAACGAGTTTTTTGTTATGTATATTGGAGGGGCACACACCCTCCACGCAGCCAGATTTAAAAGTAAAAGAGTAAAAAGGCACTTCTGCCTTTTTACTTTCTGAGCAATTCGCGTGCGAACTCGATGATAGTATCCTCACCGCGCAGCCAGTCGGCTTCTTTCAACGCGACATTATGGTCGGGCTCTATGCCGAACTCAGTTGAGTTCTTATCCTTGTCGTACATAGGGCAGGCAGAGAAGCGCACGCTCCAGCCGTTAGGCAGTTCGGTAGAGTAGGGCATACCCGCTCCACCGCCTGTGCGGTCGCCCACGACGGTCACGTTCGGGCAGCAGCGCATGTACTTCACGAACTCGTTGGCTGCGCTATATACCGCGCGGTTGGTCAGCACCACCACTCGTTTCTGCCATCTGATGCCTTTCGACGGCTTCAGGTATTGGCTCTTCATCTCCGAGAACGCCGTGTGCGCTTTTCCCGTTTTGTGCTGCATGTAGCCCACCAACAGTCGCTCGTTGGTGAAGCGTGCCGCCAACTGTTCTGCAGCCGTGAGCTGTCCGCCGCCGTTGTCGCGCAGGTCGACGATCAGTCCGTTGCACGGTGCGAGGTAGAGCATTATATTGTCGAGGTTGCCCTCGCCGAAGTTGTATCCGAAGGTAGCGCAGCGTATGTATCCCGTGTTATCGTCGAGCACGCGGTAGCGCAGTCCGGCAGCGATGCGGTAGTCGGTGCCGAGATACTTCGAGAGCAGCGTGTCGCTCACGTTCGACGGGTAGTCCTCGTGCCACGACCAGTTGCGTGCCACGTCCCACGCCGAGTACATGTTCACGTGTCCGTCGCGCAGCTCGCCGAGCATATTGCCTAACACCTCGAACAGCTGTCCTGTCGTCATGTCGTCGGCTATCTGTCGGCTGTATCGCTCGTGCACCTCGTCCCAGTCGAGTCCGTACTGCTCGTGCTTGTAGTCGAAGAAGCAGTAGTGTTCGTCGATAGCACGCCACAGAGCCTCGAAGTTGCCGCGCGGATTGTCGGCATACTCCGTTTCGTCGACGCACGCTGTGGTCATCAGCAGTAGCGATGCAAACAGTATAGTGATTATTCTTCTCATTCGCATTTGTTTTTATTGTTATACTCTTTAGGAGGTTGTGGCATCCTGCCATACCCACTTCGCCCTCTGGACATTCTAAAGTTGGTGCAGCGGTCTCCGCTGCACCAACCGAGATAGTATCGCCATCTTCCTACAGGTTTCATGGGAGTTTGGTTGCGTAAGTCCTCCCACAGAATTCACAGAAGTTTGGTTGCGTAAGTCCTCCCACAGATTTCACGGATTTGCACAGATGGCTTGGTTGCGTCTGTTCTCCCACGGATTTCACGGAATTCACAGAAGTTTTGTTGCGTCGGTTCTCCCACATAAGTATATACTGGATTCCGGAGGCTGCGTGGGTATGGCAGGATGCCATACCCTCCTAATCTGTGCGCATCCGTGCCAATCTGTGGGAGGTACTTCTCTGCCAGAAGGTTCCGTGTGTTCTGCGTTCTGTGGGAGGTACTTCTCAACCAGAAGAGTGAGTTCCGTGGGCGACTACAGTTTCTCGATGCGGAAGCGTCTGACGATGCCGAAGACGAGAGCATGAGTGTAGGTGTGCTGCTTGAGGTTGTTCACGCTTGCCTGGCGCCAGTCGCCGAGGTAGCCGATGCGCCACGTGGTGTGCAGTGCACGGAAGTCGAGCGTGAGCATCTGTCGGAGCGATGGCGTGGAGGCGATAGTCGTAGGCACGCAGTTGTGGTCGTAGTTGCCACGTGAGAAAATCTCGTAGTACGATTGCCCGTAGTTGGGCGAGAACATCAGACCGCAGAGCGGAGCCGATGCCTCGTAGTGCAGTGTGAACGGTCGTTGTTGGCGGCGGAACAGTCGGAAGTCGAAGTCGGCAGCCACGGTAGGCTTCAGCTGCAGTGCCAGTCGTGCCTGTGCCGGGTTGTTGCTGCCCCGTGTGTTATACAGAAAGCCCACGCTCAGCTCCGCGGTGCCACCGGCGAGCAGTCGCAGATGACAACTGCCCACGGGCATTTGCCACTTGCGCAGCAGCGAGTAGGCAAAGGTGTATCCGCCCCCTATCTCGCCCCCATTGCCCGAACGGTTGTCGGCAGTGGCGATGCAGCCCTCGTGCAGCAATTGGTGCACGAGGCAGGTGGAGTCATTTTCGCGGCGCGTGTGCGACAGGAAGCGCAGGTCGGTGCCGCGGTACTTCTCCGGCGAGAGGTAGGTGTCGAGGATGTCGGTGTAGCCGATGCCCAACATGAGAGCATTCTCCCTCAGGGGGGCTTCACCCCCTGAGGCAGCACCCCCTGAGGTACACCATAGCATGGCGAGCAATAGACTACAGATCCTCATGCTCGGTGAAAATATTAAGTTGTCCGGTCATTTCGTCAATCACCTGCTGCTGACTCTTGCCAGCATCAGGGTCGAGGTTTACCTCTTCAGCTTCCTCCTCGTCCTCCTCCGCTTCGGGTTCGGGGAAGCGTGTTGGTTCCAGCTCCTTCACCCCCTGCACGTCGAACGTGGTGACACGCTTGCCCTTCGCCTTGAAGCCCTTCACGGCGATAAACTCCTCCGCGTCTATCTCCAACGACGGGCGTTGCGTCTCAGAGCCGTCAGGCGCAGTGGTCGGTGCGAAGTCGACCTCTATGCGTGGGAACGGCGTGTCGGTGAGCAGCAGTAGCTTGCTCTTCGAGTTCTCGCCGATGTAGTTCTGCCAGCGTTTCGTCGCCTCCATGCGGAAGCGTTTGAGGTAGAGGTTGTTGGCGTTGTCGGCATCGAACAGGGCTGCTGTCCACACCTTGTCAGGATCCCACTTCTCGATGAGCTTTATGTTGTCCTCATAGTGGTTGTTGGCATCGAATGTAGAGATGTAGAAGTTGCCGTCGTCGAGCACCACGAGTATAGAGTCGTCGTCGAAGAACTCGCCCAAGAGTCGTCCGTGCTCGTCGTAGTTGAGTCGGTTCACGTCCGGGTCGTACCACACCTTTCTGCCACCAAGCGTGGAGTGGCCGTGACTCTTCAGTCCGATGCGGTGGATAGGGTTGCGTGTGAGCAGGTTGCCCTTCGAGGCGCGTCCCTTGATGGCGATTTCGGAGAAGTCCTTCTCGATGAAGATGCGCTTCAGGCGTGGGTTCGCCTCCAGTGTCACCTTTATCACCTCCGCCTCGCCGTTCGGGTTGGCGGTGAAGTAGAGTATGCGTGAGCCGGCAGTGCCCTGCGTGCAGTCGTACTCGCGACCGGCAGTCATCGTCGGCACGAAGAAACGCTTGATGTATGCCGCACCAGCCTTGCCGTCGCGGTACACCACATTATATATAGTGCGCTTGTCGTTCTTCTTGAACACCTGCACGTGCAGGATGTTCTTGCCCACGAATATCTTGTCGGCAGCATGCACCATCTTGTACTTGCCGTCCTTGAAGAACACGATGATGTCGTCGATGTCCGAGCAGTTGCACACGAACTCGTCCTTCTTCAGACCCGTGCCGATGAATCCCTCGGCGCGGTTGATGTATAGCTTCTGGTTCGCCTCCACCACCTTCGAAGCCTCGATGGTGTCGAAGTTGCGTATCTCGGTGCGGCGCAGATGATCCTTGCCGTATTTCTCGCGCAGGAACTCGAACCAGTGTATCGTCACGTCGGTCATGTGCGCAAGGTCGTACTCTATCTCAGCCAGCTCCGCCTTGATGCGCACTATCAGCTCGTCTGCCTTATCCTTATTATATTTAAGTATGCGCTGCATCTTTATCTCGAGCAGGCGCAGGATGTCGTCGCGTGTTATTTCGCGGTGGAACGAGTACTCGAAGTCCTGCACGCGGAACACCTGGTTCTTGAACGGCTCCAGCTTCGAGTCGATGAAGTCGACCACTTCGTCCTGCGACTTCGCCTGCTCGAACTTCTTCTCCTTGTAGATGCGCTCCTCGATGAAGATGCGCTCGAGCGACGAGAAGAACAGCTGCTCCTCCAGCTCCGACTGGCGTATCTGCAACTCGCGGCGCAGCAGACCCATGGTGGAGTCGGTGGAGTGGCGCAGCACGTCGCTCACGGTGAGGAAGCACGGCTTGTTGTCCTCTATCACGCAGCAGTTGGGCGATATGTTTATCTCGCAGTCGGAGAAGGCGTAGAGCGCGTCGATCGTCTTGTCGGACGATACGCCCGGCGCCAAGTGCACCTGTATCTCCACCTCGGCAGCCGTGTTGTCGTCAACCTTCTTCGCCTTTATCTTGCCCTTCTCGATAGCCTTCAGGATGGAGTCGATGAGCGTAGACGTGGTCTTCGAGAACGGTATCTCGCGGATGACGATAGTCTTTTGGTCGAGCTTCTCTATCTTCGCACGCACCTTTACGGTACCGCCACGCTGTCCGTCGTTGTACTTCGCCACGTCGATAGAGCCGCCCGTGGGGAAGTCGGGGTAGAGGTGGAACTCCTCGCCACGCAGGTAGGCGATGGCAGCATCGCATATCTCCACGAGGTTATGCGGCAGGATTTTAGAACTCAGACCCACGGCAATGCCCTCCGCGCCCTGCGCTAACAGGAGCGGAAACTTCGCCGGCAGCGTAATCGGTTCCTTGTTGCGTCCGTCGTAGGAGAGCTGCCAATCGGTGGTCTTAGGGTTGAACACCACGTCGAGTGCGAACTTCGAGAGTCGTGCCTCGATGTATCGCGGTGCAGCCGCACGGTCGCCCGTGAGGATGTTGCCCCAGTTGCCCTGACAGTCGACGAGCAAGTCCTTCTGTCCCATCTGCACAAGAGCGTCGCCGATGGAAGCGTCGCCGTGAGGGTGAAACTGCATGGTGTGTCCCACGATGTTAGCCACCTTGTTGAACCGGCCGTCGTCCATGCGCTTCATCGAGTGGAGTATGCGTCGTTGTACAGGCTTCAAACCGTCCTCGATATGAGGTACGGCACGCTCTAAGATTACGTATGAGGCGTAATCCAGAAACCAGTTTTGGTACATACCACTGAGGTGATGCACTGCTGAAGCGTCGAAACGGTTGACAGGTTTGTAGTCGGAGTGATCGCTTGGCATGATGTCTTTTTTCTCGTCGTCCATGTTTTTTATTTTTTTTAGTTGACAAGTGTACGAGTAAACGGGTACACGAGTGGATAAGTTGACAAGTAGACGAGTAAACGAGTGTACAAGGCGTCTATTTTTGTTCAAAAATCTTGTCAACAGGCAAAAGTACAAAAAAAAAAACAATTATTGAGTTATGCTCCCGTCTTTTTGTTGAAAATGCCGTATTTACGAGGGTTTTTGCGTCCTATGACACAACGAAATGGGGGGGGGTAAATGCGCTTCTGCAATAAAACATTAATAGGGGTAAGGTGAAAAATTAAGTCTAAAAATTAGGTTTAATTGAAAAAATAGTTTAACTTTGCAGCCGTGACATAACTATTTTTTAGTTATAATTGATGAAATAGAGTTGTTATAATGAAAATCAATGCGGTTTTCGACGTGCTAAAAACTTGTCGGGACGGCAATCTTTTTAAACCATCAATAAAAACAACGTGACTAAGACAACAAAAAACTGGCTTTACGCTATATTTTTGATAATTGCGGTGCTTTTCCCGCAAATCAGCAAGGCTCAGATATTCGAGAGCAAGACCGGTGTGGACACGCTTACATTTGCTGAGCGTATCTCACTGCGCACCAATGCTGTCGATTGGACTTTGCTGACTCCTAATCTGGGTGTAGAATTCGATGTGAAATCGACCAACTGGAACCGCTGGGCTGTTGGACTTACGTTAAAGACAAAGTGGAATACACCAGCAACATTCAAAAACCGAGTTTTCTATAACATTACGGAGGTGCGTGCCGACTTCCGCAACTATTGGCGTACCCGTCAGATAAATAATAAGGTACCCGCGCACACCGGCTTCATCGACCGTCTCTTCTCATGCCGTCGCCGTGTGGTGAAGCATCCGAAGACTACATATTATAGAGGTGCGTACATGTCGTTCAGCGATTTCTCGATAAAGTTTGGCAGAGAAGGACATCAAGGCAAAGCATTGTCGGCTGGTATTACATACGGTATAATAAAACCTCTCTACGCTTTCCGCACAGGTAATACTCTCGACCTCGACCTCGGTTTCGATGCAGGCTTCGTAGCAGTCAACTCGGAGAAGTTCATATACAATCGTGCCGACAACTGCTACACACGCACCAAGCAAGGTTCGTGGAAGGTCATTCCGTTCCCGATGCCCACTGCGGCACGTGTAGGATTCGTATATCGATTTGGCAGCTATCCAATTACGAAGAAATATCGTTGGCGTTACGATGCCGATGCACAATATCAGTACAGAATTGACAGTATCGCTAACCAGCGCGTTGTTGATGCAATCAATAAGCATAATAGAGATTCTGTTGAGTCTGTCATCTACAAGGAGTTCTGGCAGGTTTACGACTCTGCGGCTGTTGTCAATAGTGCTAAGGCTGACTCGATGCGCATAGTGAACGCTAAGCTGAAAGCAGAGGCTGACCGCAAGCAGGCAGAGGCTGACCGACTGAAGGCTGTTGAGGCTCAGAAGGAGAAGGAACGCCTGAAAGCCGAGAAGAAAAATAAGGACAAAAAGGCAGAAGAGAAGCCAGAGCCAACCGAAGGTGTCGAGGCTACCGAGCCGAACGGAACCACCGAACCTACTGGGGAACAGACCCCAGTAGAGGGCGAGGCTCCTGCAGAGGGAGGAACTCCTGCAGAGGGAGAAACTCCTACGGAGGATCAGCAGGCTCCTACAGAGGATCAGCAGACCCCTGCAGAGGAAATCTCAACACCTCAACCCACAACACCTCAACCCACAACATCTCAGCCTTCTGCTGAACCAGGAAAGGAGGCAAGCGATGAATAGTAAGAAGTTATTATACACACTCCTTCTTGGAGCAACACTCACCTCATGTACTGAGGTAGAGATTTGTGAAAGAGATCACCCACATGCGGGCGATGTCAACTTCACATATACATGGAATAAGCCAGAGGACAAGCCGAAGCGAATGGGTGTGCTCTGCTATCGTGTCGTGGGACAGTGGAAGCAGGTGGCAGAGGTGAACACCGACGACCTCACACTGCGCCTCATCGGTAAGACGACCATCACACCCGAAAACCGTCCAAACGAAAACCCAGACGAGGGTGACAACACAGGTGGTGACAACACAGGTGTTACTGAGCCAACCGAGCCAACCGAGCCGACCGAGCCAACTGAGCCGACCGAACCGACTGAGCCGACTGAACCGACTGAGCCAAGCGAGCCTGGTACTGGAACGACTCCCCCTCCGTTTACACCTACTGTAAAGATTCCGCGCGGTTATTATAAGTTTGCGACATTCCCGCTCGACAATCCATCCATCGACTACTCGGAGCTTGAGCAGTTCATGAAAAATGATGCTAAAGACTACCCGTTGCAGAACGTAGGCTTGAGCTATAAGGTGTATGACATAAAAGACCCAAAGCTCAACAAACCATTAGCTTGGCAAGACTTCAACCCGTACGCGAAGTACATACAGCCCGATGTGGAGCCACTCTATTACGACTCAACAGTAGTGCAACGAGTACGCGCCGACCGTCAGACAACCTTCGAGTTCAAGCCGAAGATACTCTCACAGAATATAGACATCAACTTCAACATCGTAAAGAATACGGATGAGGTGGAGTTTAAGGTGACGGAGGTATGGGCAGAGATAAGCGGCGTGCCTACTTATATAAAGATGAACACAGGCTATCTTGACATAACCAAAACAAGCAAGATGTTGTTCAAGACCGACATCAAGCCGAGCAACCCGGACGATAGTGGCAACGACACTAACGAGAACAAGCGCATAGCTTGCCACGGCAATATCAATGTGACGGGCGTGGTGAATGTGCAGCGCGCTTACGGAGAGACTTTAGAGGATGTGCGCAAGAAGATATACGGTCCTGGTATAATGCAGGTGGTTATATACACAGAAGTGTACAACCCGAAAACAGGACAGACCTTCCCTCAGAAGTGGCAAGGCATCATAAACCTCTACAACACTCTGAACAAGGCAAAACTGATGACTACGACATCTGATAACAAGTACGTGTACCGCAATGGCGAACACGGAACAATAAACATCAGTGCCGAAATACTTCTTGATGGAAAAACGGTCGGTAACATAGACAAGGGCGGCGACGCTCTCGATCGTTGGATACAAACGGATTCCGATATAAATATCGACATTTAAAAATAACCTATAAGATGAAACGAACGAAACATATTGTTAACATCTTGACAGCTGCAGTAACACTGCTGCTCACAGCGTCGTGCAATGTCTCTTATCCAGACTTGGACCTACCGCAGGGAGAGCCGCCAACAAACGATGAGGATGTCAACATCGACAAGACATCGATTTTGCTATATACCAGTAATCCAGCATACTTCTCGGTAGTGTCTGACACACGTGGCTCTGTGGGTACACGTGGTACGGGTGCGTTCGAGCCAATGGAGACCGTGGCATACAACCGCGAAAAGTACTTGAATTCCAAGTTTAACATCTTCGCATTCCGTGCTTACAACGATGCCGATCCAAACGGCGGACAGGGAGTGCTTACGGAAGAACCCTCTATGTCGAGATACCGCTATGCTCAAGATGCGAGCGGGGGCAACATGGACGAGTACAACACATCGTGTCTGCTCGACGGACCAGAGTACAAATTTGGTATGCCGTTCAAGTTCGAGCCCGACCAGTTTATCGGCACAATGAATGTGCTCACCAAGGACTATCCTGACGACATCTATTACAGCTATCGTTATCAGGATGTGGGCTACAACTTCTTCGGTTATTTCGTAGACGATCTTGATTTGAGTAACTATACGCGCGAAAAGGATAAGATATCTTACGACATAGAAATCGACGGCTATCAGGATGTGCTCGTGGGCGCAGCCAAGACTCCGCTTACGGAAGCCGACTTCTCCGAAGGTGGTATCTACGAAAAGGCAGCCAGTCTGACCGAAGATGAGAGGCAAAAGATACTAAATATACCTGGTAACTATAGTACATTTGCGGCACACCGCAACGTGCACCCAGTCGTAAACATGAAGCATCAGCTCACGATGCTGAAGTTCTTTGCTTACCCAGGCGCTTCGTCGGCTAAGGACGTAGTGATAAAGGATATTTCGGTGATGACGCTGACAAAGGGCACACTCACCGTAGCAAGCCGTAACATTGACGACTGTAAGCTCGTGTTCAAACCCGAGAATGCGGTTGATGTGCTGCAAAAGGCGGTGAAACTTGGCGAGTTCCAAAAGGAAACCGATGAATCTGGAGAGACGCACAATGTCTATGGAAAGATTAAACCTGGGCTGAGAGATGAAGGCTATCAGGTAAAGTGGAAGGACGAGTGGGCGGACAACGAGAGCCAAGTGGTGCCAGGTGTTACACACGTGCCTACTACAAAGGAGAAGATGGACGAGGCATCCGTTGAGCTCGGTGCCGGTTTGCTCGTAGCTCCGCAGGAGTCGTACGTAGTGACACTCACATACGAATTCCCCGACGGACCTAACGGTCAGATGAAGGAGCACAAGACCGAATACAAAATCACGCCAGCTAAGAAAGAGGGCGAGCAAGCAAGCTTCGAGAAAGGCCTATTATATAATGTGAAGATTGGTGTCTACGGCTTGGAGAAGATCCAGATCAGCGGAAGCGTTGACGGATGGGGCAAGGGTGAAGATATTGATATCGACCAGGACAAAGATCCTAACGACCCTAACATCAATGGATATTAAAATAGGAATAAGACAATCTTTTATAAATAACTTTTTATTAATTTAAATTTTTCACGACTATGAAGAAAATGTTTTTCTTTGCATTGGCTGCAGCTGGTATGCTGACAGCATGTTCAAATGATGACACTCTCGGTGGAAATGGCGAACAGAACGTATCTGAACAGCAGATTCGTCTCGGCGTTGCTTCGTCTAAGGTTCAGACCCGTGGTACTGGTACCGTAGGTGGCATGACTGACACTGAGAACGTATGGGCAGGCCAGACTCTCTGGGTGTACATGCTCCAGAAGGGTAGCATGGATCTTGCTTACTACAAGTCTCCGGCTGTTGGTACTACAGCAGCTGCTGAAACAGAGGTGTTCAACAACAAGGAGTTCAAGGCTCCTAATACAGCTGACAAGACAAAATCTGGTTTGGCTACTACAGCTGACGGCACTATCGCTTACTACCCGGTTAGCGGCAACTACGACTTCTGGGGCTATCGCGTTGACGATGCTGCAGTAGGAGGTAAACCTGTTGTAAAGACTGTAAACGACAAGGGTGATGAGGTTGATGCGGATAAAGCTACAAAGCGTGTTGTTGATATCAAGATCGATGGTTCGCAGGACATCATGGCAGGCAAGGCAGCTCCTTCTGCTAAGGAGGTTACTGATCTTGGTGGCTATGCTGAGAATTTCTACTCTGCTTATGCAGCACGTAAGGGCGTTCAGCCGAACATCACATTCAACCACCTCCTCACACGTTTCACATTCGAGGTACGTGCAGGATCTAAGGCTACAGCGGGTCTCCCAACAAATGGCAATACAGACGCTGTTAAGGTAACTGGTGTTTCTGTAGACTCAAAGACAACTGGTACTCTTACAGTAGCTTACACAGGCGAGACTAAGAAAGCTGCAGATCTCCTTACTTTCACAGGCGATGCTTCTGCTCTCACTTTGAAGCAGCGTGATGAAAATGCAGTAGATAACAATGAAGCACTCGTTGCTCTTAAGCCTGTTTCTTTGACATGGACAGATGAGAATGCAGCAATGGGTGATGTTCTTAAGATAGGCGAGGCTCTCCTCGTTGCTCCTGGTGAGAAAGAGTATCCTCTTACTATCGCTCTTTCTCAGGATGTCCTTCAGAAGGTTGGTGAGGCTAAGGTTACTATGCCTCTCGAGCAGAAGGCTACTATCAAGATGGACGGTACAAAGACATTTGAGCCGGGTAAGTCTTACAAGGTTACTATCACTGTTTACGGTCTTGAGGACATCAGAGTTACAGCTACTCTCGTACCTTGGGCTGATGGTGGTTCAATCGATATCGACGACGACCGCGATCCGAACAACGGCAAGTACACTGAGCCTACTGTAACTCCAGAGCCAATAGAGCCTTAATCAGAGCATCTGATAAGAATCTCTATTTGAGTATGCAACCGCGTAAGGGTGCATATATAAAGCGTAGGGGCTTGCCCCTGCAGAAAGGGCTTGGAGACACATAAACTCTCTTCCTCGCTGCAAAAGGCGAGGAAGAGACGAGTGTTTCAACAGTCCCAGTGAATAAACGTTTTTTAAGAAAAACAATAAATTCAACAAACAAATGAATAAGCATATATTCTTAATGGGAATGGCTGCTGCCATGCTTATGACCAGCTGCACTAACGAGGACGACCTCGCTGGCGGTAGCAACAATCAGCGACTGAACTCTGATGTGCCTATCGTGCTTTCTGCTGGTCAGCAGGCAAACAAGACCCGCGCATCGCTCGGCAATGTTGACGATGTTACAGGCACATATGACGGCACATTCGATACGCCTGCCGACAAGAACCTCGGCTTCTTCTGTCTTGCTACAGGCAAGATTGCAGCTAAGCAAGACATCACTTGGAAGACAGGCTTCGACAACCCTAACTTCCTTTGGTTGGAGAATATTCAGGCTAAGGCTGTGACTTCTAACGATGCCGACTTAGGCAAGCGTGTTACAGACCTTACACTCTTCGACGAGAATGGTGGCACAACACCTACTCTGCACTATTACCCGATGGGTAGCCAGTATAGCTATACATTCTATGGCTATTATCCTTACTCAGCGAACGTGGTGCACAACGGCAATAAGTACAGTGTAAAGGTAACAGGTCTGGACGGCACAACCGATCTTATCTGGGGTAAGTCGTTCGTTGCTAACGACGATCCTGACAAGGAGGACGCTTACAGCGCAAAGTATCTGCGCGACAAGAAGAAGCGCGTAGAGGCTGCCGGTAACGAGTGGAATGAGAAGGCACACAAGGAGAGCCGTCCGCAGCTCACCTTCGTGCACAAGCTCATGAAGTTTAACATCATCCTCCAAAAGGGCAGTGGCGAAAATACTCGTGTTGCAAAGCTGGGTATCAAGTCGGCTAAGCTCCTCAATGTGGCTGACGCAGGTACACTTACTATTGCTGACCTCGACAATCGTCTCGCTGCTTTGACTGACGATGTTAAGGGTAAGGAAGGCGAGTTTGTTGTCGATTGGACTACTGCTAAGAACCACAACACTGAGGCTACTGCCTTCAAGTTGAAGGACAAGGAAGGCAATGTTATCGGCGACCCAGCTAACGGTCCGTACCTCGGCGAAAACGTAAAGGTTACTGTTGGTGACGGCTTCCTCCTCCCTGTACCGACACTGATGACCGGTACTAACGCTGACGGCTCTACAAAGTATGAAGACAATGGCTACCTTGGTACAGACGCTGCAGCATTTGCTAACAAGGGTATCTTCCGCTTGCGTGTAGAGTACTACCTCTCCGATGCACCCGAAAAGGTGTACAAGGCAGCACAGTACGAGATTACTCCAGTATTCAAGAACGCTGCTGGTGATGTGGTTGATGAGCCTTGGAAAGCTGGTTACGAGTATGACATCGTAATCTCAGTTTCTGACCCAGAGCAGATTCAGACACATGGCTATCTCACTCCGTGGGAGAAGCGCGTAATCGAACTCGAATAAGCATTATAATTATAGAGCGGGTGTGGCGTTAAGCCATACCCACTCTTAATGATTTCTCAGACAAAAACACTCCGACACCCAACAAACACCCTAAAACATACAACTGGTGTAGCCCACGATAGGGTAGCACCCACTAAAGTAGAAATATCAAAGCCCCACAATATATAAAGCAACACGCTGGTGCAGCGCGATGCCGCACCTTTAAACATAACATAGTAAAAATGAAGAAATTACTCTTGACATTCTTGATGCTCTCGGCAGTGTTCTCCGCTCGGGCGCAGAAGCTCGCCGTCAACACCGATGTGCTTATGGATGCGTGCATGGTACCAAGCGTCGGTTTGGAGATGACGGTCGGCAACTGGTCGACCCTCGGACTCAATGTGCTCGGATGTAATAAGCCGTATGGCAAGAACATAAAGTTGTTGGCAGCACAGCCCGAATACAGATACTACTTCTCAGGACGTCCGATGCATAGCTTATTCGTTGGCGTTGGAGGCGTAGGCGCAATTTATGATGCTTCTATAAAAGGAAAAGTGTACAAAGGAATAGCTTATGGTGGTGGCATCACCTTTGGTTACGTAATGAATGTCACGAAGCGACTCTTTATCGACTTCCACGCCGGAGTGGCTGCTGTGGGCTACAATCGTAAGGAATACTTCGCAGGAGATAACTACGGCGACTATGTGGTAGGCGGACTCAACAGACCGAACGCATCAGGATATTACCTCATGCCACAACGCATAGGCATCTCAGTGGCTTACATCCTCAAATAATATAATAACACACAATAACAATGAAACGAAACTTTTTACGACATATATGCTTCGCGCTGATAGCTATACTGCTTGTCACCTTCACCGCTACGGCTGCCGTTCTGCAGCCGGAGGACGAAGGTGCGCATAGGGTGAAGGTAAAGGTGTACTTTAAGCAAGGTAATAAACAAAAGGCGGCAAAGACTGTGCTCTATTGCGTTTGCTCTTCGTATAAGAGGGCTGAATATCTGAAGAAAAGGCTCGATGCTGCACAAACGCTGTACTTTAGCCGTGACGACCGTGCCATAGAGAAGGTTCTGAAAGAAGAGGAAATAGTCTTGAAGAAGTCACGAGGAAATGGCGAGTTTGAGGAGGCGCTTATGGCAGGTCGTGGAGTAGTGGTTTTTCATCAGGATTATGGTGCGGTTGCCGTTGAGGTAAAGGAGGGACAGACCCTTATACCAGCGGTGCTTGTGAGCAAGGACCAGATTCTTGACCGTATAGACGTTTTTGGTTCTTATGTTAATAACGGACCGAGCGTGACTACCGAATCTCCTATAGATTTAGGTGATACGGTTAAATTTCCTGTAGGATTTGAAATTCCAGCAGGACTTGTTACGGACAAGTCGCGTATTATCTGCCAGCCAATGGCTGTAGATTGTCAGACGGAAGACACTTTGGCTTATTTGAAGCCTATCATTCTGGAATCTGCCGACTATCATAAGAAGCAGGACAAGCGCATGGGTTTCGATTATCAGCAGAATGATTCTGTAGCACGTGGCTATGACCCGTCGCATGTGCTCAAGAGTAACAAGAAAGTGAAATATAACACACGGGTGCCATACAAAAAGCCTAATAAGGACAAGAATTACAGAGGTTGCTTCCGTGTTGTGCTTGAAGATTATCATCATGTTATATGGGATAGTGGTGACCTGCCTACGGGTTCGTGCCTTGCGTTCAAGCCTTTGAAGTTCCTTGATTTGTCTGTCGCTGCCGCTGATATGGAGCTGACCGATGACTTCATGGAGCCTGCAGAGGAAAATACAGTGCCGATGAGTCGCGACCTGCCGTTGCGGTTTGAACAGGGAAAAGACATTCTGACAAACGACTCGCTGAACACAGTCATCCAGAACAACATCGTTGCCGAACTGAAGTCATACGGCGACCAACTTTGGAGTGTTTCGGTGCAGGGTAGTTCTTCGCCGGAAGGTTCTGTAGAGCGCAATACGTTGCTTGCCAACAAGCGTGCGGACTATGCGCGTAGATTTCTCAACAGCAAAATAAAAAACGGTGTGCCTATTGCAACGCTTGAACCACGACTTTATACCTGGGAGGATTTTCTTGTTGAGGTGCAGAAGTTGGCAAATCAAGAGATGTATGACCAAGTAAAGGCGATTGTGGACGCAAATCCGAACAATGCAGGCTATAAGATGTTGAAGGACTTGCCTTATTGGTCTACTCATCTGGAGCCGATATTTGAAAGAGAGCGTGTCATGGTTTGTAAGTACAAATACTTGAGGAAGCACATTATGACTGCCGATGAGGTTGTAGAGACATATTTTGCAGAAAAGCCAGATTATGTTTCAGGTAAGAAGACCCTCTCAAATGGTGACTATTTCAACCTCTTCGCTAACGTTACAGATCCTTTGGAGCTTGACACCATCACGATGCTTGCCTATAAGCACATCACATCGCAGTCGGATTACACCTCGTTCAGACTCGCTCCGTATGTGGCAAACCGCATGGCACTTATTGCAAGTCGCAATGGTATGCCGGATGTGAATATTCTGAAGCCGTTCATCGACATGCGCAAGCCTGTGAATACATTGGACGCGAGTGATGACATGAACAAGATAATGCTTAATCGCGAGCAGATTATACTCAACCAGGCTGTGATGTATTTACAGGAGGAAAAGCTCGACTCGGCCTTGCTCTTCGTCGGGATGCTGGAGAAAAAGAACGTACAGGAAGAGGCAACAAAACGTATGCGCAAGCTTGTCGTTTTTCAGAAGGGCTATGACGCATATCTGCAGGGACAGATAAAAAATCAGAAACAGATAGACGATATAAAGGAGGCTGAGCGCTATATCCTCAATTCGGGCGACTTCAACCGTGCAATTATTTGGACAGAACTACATGCGCAGCTCGGCAAGTCGCGTGAGGAATGTGAGCGCCTTATCGACCGTATGCCCGACGACAACCCGAAGAAGTGGTATCTGAAGGGTATAATTTGGGCAGGCGAAGTAGGCAAAGAACCGGACGTTGAAGGTTATGCTGCAATAAGTTCAGACGGTTTCCGCAAGCTCTCCGACGAGGAAGAGTTAGAGCTTATGCGTACCGACCCCGTTAAATTCGAGGAGTACAATAAGAAACTGGATGAGTACAATGCCAAACTGGAGAATGATGCAGATCAGATAGACACGAGCAAGGTGCCTTTCTTTCTTGCCTATTTCCAGCATAGCTTCGATATGGAGAAGAAGTTTATACGCTATTACCGCAACGAAGCAAATGTCAACGAAAAAATCCGTAAAGAGTATAAGTATTCGCGAAAGGATATTCCTGCTTACCGCCAGAAGTTTGAGATGATAAAAGCTTACCACGACCAGCAGATAGCTGAAGAAACGGGTACGGGCTTAAATGAAGAAAACACACAGGAGCAAAACTCGTCGGACAATTCGGAGGCGACTGCTCCTTCAGAAGATAACAAATAAGACCAAGAACAATGAGCATAAACATCATACGCCTTTACGCAACAGCGATTTGTCTGATAGGTGGCTTGAGCTGTAGTGCTGCAAGTGCTACAAAGTTCAATGTCGCACCACGTGCCATTACGGAGGTGCCCGACTCATTGTGGGATGAAACGCTGGAGGAAGACACCATTGGCAAAACTCGCCACAACTACGCTACGGAGTTCAATGCCCTCAAGTACGTGCTTGAGGACCGCTATCGTGGCTATGACGACACCTTCAGAAAGAAGTGGTACGACCACCTCTTCTTAGGCTTCGGCGGAGGATTGCATAAAGACTTAGAATATCCAGGCTATAACCTCTCGCCAATAACGATGGCGCACGTGAGTGTGGGTAAGCAGTTCAACCCTTACCATACTGTGCGCCTCACAGCCGGATTGGGATATGGCTACTATGAGGGTAACAAGAAGAACTATAAACAGTGGCAAGGTTCTGTCGACTGGATATATAGTCTTTCGACGTTGATGGACGGCTATTGTCCCTCTCGACTACTCGATGTGTCAACAGTGTTTGGCTTTGGTGTGCGTCACAACACAACAAACATAGTTGACTACCATCGCACACGATACGAAATACGTGGAGGTGTGCAGGGAAAGATATTCACCGGTCCGCAAGGATACCTCACTATAGAGCCGTATGTAGGTGTCAAGTCAAGACACCTGCATAATAAGTTCGGAGGCTTCTATGGTGTAAACATCGGTATGGTGTACTATCTGCACAACAACCTCTCTATCGAGGATCGTATGCGCTATATGAAGAACCGCCCTGAATATGTGGACAGCACAATGCAGTGGCATCCGCAGAAATGGCGTACACCATGGTTTGCCGAGCTCTCAGGGGGCATGGCATGGTGCGTGGGAGGTGAAAATGTGAGCCCAAAGATGGGACACTCTACGAAGATGTCTGTAGGTAGATGGTTCTCGCCGTCGGTAGGTGTGCGTTTTAGCTTAGGACTCACCTCCGCCACATGGGACAAAACCCATGAGGCAATGGGCGAACAGGACGAGGATAGACGCGCTATGCTAAGCATACCAGTGCAAGACGATGCTGTTGTCGACCTGCATGATATGACCGCTGATGCAACCGCAGAGGCTCTCATCAATCCGTTAGGATTTATGAAGAACTACTCTTTCGACCAACCATTCAACGTGGCGTTAGCATTCGGTGGCGGTCTTAGTTGGATTATGCGAGAGCAGAAGACCCATCTGCGCACCATTAGTACGTTCTACACGGCAGGCTTACACCTCTCGTATAACCTCAGCAACGACTTGCAGGTGTTCCTCGAACCGAGCTTCACCAACTATAACTACCGAATACCGTATCGCAACATAGACGCAGTGAAGCGTTTCAACGCCCAAAGAGTAGTGGTTCGTCTTGGTTTTACAGCCTATACACGTGCTACAAACTATCGTACGATGAAGCAAGATGACTATGAGGCACCACGCATTCCGCTTAGCTTCGGTTTGGGCGCAGGTACGATGCTGTTCAACACCAAGAAGACATACGAGGGCGCAGCGTTCAACTACAATGCACAGGCCTTCGTTGAAGGACATTTCGGTAAGGTGCATGGCGTACGTGCTTCGTTCGAATACTTGTCTATCAATAGCGTTGCGCCGGACAACTATACTGGCACAACCGAGTATGGTACAGAATACACCACTACCGGACTCTTCAAGAACAACTACAAGCGAGGCTTCGTGGCACTCAACTATTTGCTGAATGTCACCAACCTCTGTTCAGGCTATCAGAGCAATCGTATGTTTGAGGCGGAGTTGTTCGCTGGTCCTGCATTGTTACTGTCGTTAGGCAATAGCACAGAACCTGATGGTTCGATAAAGGTGAACAGTTCGCACACCATGTCGTACTCACCAAGAAAGTACAACACCAGTCCGCTTATGGGTGCCAATGGAGGTATCAAGATAAAGATGAACGTGGCTAAGCACATCGCTGTGACGCTCACACCGCAGCTCTACGTAGTGCGTTACAACCCAAACATGCTTGGCGTTAATATGCTGAAGCTGCGCACGTTCCAGACACTCAACCTCGGTGTGCAGTACACACTATAATCGGTGTGCAGTACGTATTATAAGTAAATAATAGGGCGGAGGTATCAACACCTTCGCCACTCTTAAAGCTATACAAGATATGAACATGAGAAAAATCGCTATAGGCTTGCTCGCTTTTGCACTTGTTGCGCCTTCGATTGCTTCTGTCTCGCTGAAGGACAAGAAGGAGAAGAAACCGAAGACCGAAAAGAAAGCAAAGGTCGACAATAAAACAAAGACCAGCAAAGCGTCAAGTTCTAATTCGCCACGCAAGGTGCAGACCATCAATGATGTAGAAGCCGCAATTTTGGGTATAGAGAAGATTGTGTCGCACACACTCGTTGAGGTGGAACCTATTGTGCAGCAGATTTGCGAGTCGCAACAGACCAAGAAAAGCGTGTGCCCACGTATCTACGTAGGCGCAGCCAATGCCTTTTGGCTCAAATCGGGTGTCAGCGATACCACATACGCTTTGAAATACATCGACAAAGCAATAGAACTCGACCCCCATTATAGTCCTGCCTATATGCTCAAGGGCGACATCTACAAGTGGGCTGACGACACTACTGTAGCTGTAAACTACTATAAAAAGGCGATAGAGATGGCTCCCAACGACTTCAGAACGTATCGTAAGTATGCAGCGTTTGTAGAGGCGGGTTTGGACAAGGTGACAGAGCGTGCGTTTGCGGGCGATACAGAGGCTCAAGAAGAAGTACGTAAACGTAGAGCAAAGTTGGAAAATATATACGCAATGGCTAAGGAAGCCAATCCTACATTCCCATATAATCGTGATTGTGCACGTTTGTATGCTGCATACGGTCTTACTACAAATGAGATTCAAAAGGGCGTTCAGTTGTATGATGAAGCTCAAAAGGACTCTTTAGAGGCTGACGACTATACTTCACAGGCCCGAATGGTATATACCTTTGTGGACAATGCCGATGGTAACACAAAGTTGCAGCTCTATACGCGCATTATGAATATTTGCGATAGTGGTTTGGTTAGATATCCTGCATACTATTATATTCTCTCCACTGGTGCGGATTGGGCGAACAGAGCGTATGATCTTGTAAAGAAGCAGCAAGGTGATGCTCTTTATGAGTATAAGAAGTTGTTCGCTTCAAGGGCATTGGAGTATAGTGAAACTTTGATCGCAAGCAAAGACACAGCTATTACTGATTTGAATTACTTGAATTATGGTAAGGCACTTATTAATAACAATAAGTTAAATCAGGGAATAGATGTGTTGAAGGAATTGCTAAAGAGCCCGACAATTAAAGATGATCAGGTAGCTTCTGCAATGGGTGTTATCAGTAATACCTATAAGGATATGGGCGAATACGATAAGGCAGAAACGGCTTATCAAGAGTATATCAATACTGTTGAGAGCAATGGTAAGCTGAACTATTTCCATCTGCAGAACTATGCTGCGATGTATAAGGATAAGGCGGAAGAGTGTGTCGGAATGGAGCAGGTGGCAGCTTATAAGAAAGCCTTTGATATATATGGACAGGCTGCAGAACGATTTCCTGATTATGCAGACTATGGTTATGTCAATCAGCTTCAGTTGAGTACGTTAATCGACCCTGACCAAGAGGCAGGCGTTGGATTGCAACCTGCTTTGCAGCTGTATAATAGCGTTTCTGCAAATGCTTCTTGGCAGTTGATGGCAACTCGTTATTTGGCTGTCTACTATTTTAAAGTGAAGAATAGCAAGGAGTTAGCTCGTAAATACTGGATGCGTTGGCACGAGCTCGACCCGGACAACGAGACAGTCAAGCGAAACATCGCAATCTTGTATAAGGTTAAACTATAAGATGAAGATATAACTTCGCATCAGATACAAGGCTATGGCAGCAATGTCATAGCCTTTTTTGTTCATTCGGAACCCCCTTTTTATATAGAAGCAATATATCATAGTAAAGTATCAGTACGCGAAAAAATCTACCATATCTCCCAGTGTCGCTGCAACTTACAGATTATGAGCATGTTAAAGGCTGGCAGATATGCTTCCGAGAGCTATATCTGCCAGCCTATCTACCAGACATCTACCATTCATCTATCATTCTATCCGTTGTCTAATCTGCTACGTCGTTCTCATTAGTCTGCTGTGGCAACATGGTTGTCCTTCTGCGGCAATATTGTTGTTCTGCTGCGGCAATATTGTTGTCCTGCTGCGGCAACATTGTTGTTCTGCTGCGGCAATATGAGAAAGGCATGAAGCAATATAAGGGAGATGTATTATTTACAGGACAACAATAAAAATTAATTGCTTCATGCCGTGTTTTCAGAATAATAATTGTAACTTTGTAAAGTAGCATTAAACTTATTGTATTATGGGAGGACTGAAAGATAGATACATACGTTTTGACTGGGCTATCAAGCGCTTGCTCCGTCAGAAAGCCAACTTCGACGTGTTGGAAGGTTTCCTTACCGTGTTTATCGGTGAGGAGGTGAAGATTGTGGAGATACTCGAGAGTGAGGGCAATCAGCAAACGCAAGACGATAAGTTCAACCGTGTGGACATCAAAGCACGAAACTCGAAGGGTGAGATAATACTTGTAGAGGTGCAGAACACAAGCGAGCTTTATTATCTGGAACGCATCCTGTATGGCGTGGCGAAAGCCATCACCGAGCACATTCATCTTGGTGATACATACAAGGAGGTGAAGAAGGTGTATTCTATAAGCATCCTCTATTTCGATATCGGTAAGGGTGCCGACTACCTGTATGTAGGACAGAACAAGTTCATCGGTGTGCATACAAACGACCAACTCGTTATAACGGCTAAGGAAAAAGGCGCTTTCGTGCAGAAGAGTCCGGCAGAGATATTCCCCGAGTACATTCTTGTGCGTGTCAACGAGTTCGACAAGGTGGCAGTGACTCCGTTGGAGGAGTGGGTCGCTTACTTGAAGAGTGGAGTTATAAAGGAGAACACCACTGCTCCTGGATTGCAGGAGGCACGCAAAAAACTTCAGTATTACTCTATGACCGATGCCGAGCGTTATGCTTATGATGAGCACCTCAACGCTGTGATGATACAGAATGATGTGCTTGGCAATGCACGCGAAGAAGGACTTGCCGAGGGTCGTGCCGAGGGACTTACGCAGGGTCGTGCTGAGGGTCGTGCAGAAGCAAAGAAGGATATTGTTAAATTTATGTTGAGCAATGGTCTGTCGGTAGAGCAGGCTGCAAAATATAGTGGTCTGACTGTAGAAGAAGTAGAAAGTATAAAGTAAAATCACGATATGGGAGAATATATAGTATCGGCGCGTAAGTACCGCCCGATGACGTTCGACACGGTGGTGGGGCAGGCTGCTCTCACCGCCACGTTGAAGAATGCCGTGAAGAGTGGCAAATTGGCGCACGCCTACCTGTTCTGCGGACCGCGCGGAGTAGGCAAGACGACGTGTGCACGCATCTTCGCGAAGGCTATCAACTGCATGAACCCTACTACGGAGGGCGAGGCATGTGGCGAGTGCGAAAGCTGCAAAGCGTTTGCTGAAGGACGCTCGTACAATATCTTCGAGCTTGACGCAGCCAGCAACAACTCCGTGGAGCACATCAAGTCGCTCATGGAGCAGACACGCATACCGCCACAGGTGGGCAAGTACAAGGTGTTCATCATCGACGAGGTGCACATGCTCTCGCAGGCAGCGTTCAACGCTTTCCTGAAAACACTGGAGGAACCGCCTGCACACGTGGTGTTCATTCTTGCCACAACCGAGAAGCATAAGATTTTGCCAACCATCCTCTCGCGTTGTCAGATTTACGACTTCGAGCGCATGAGCGTGGAGAACACCATCAACCACCTGAAGTATGTGGCAGAGAAGGAAGGCATCACCTACGAGGAAGAGGCATTGGCACTCATCGCCGAGAAAGCTGACGGCGGTATGCGCGATGCTCTTTCTATCTTCGACCAGACGGCAAGCTTCTGTCAGGGCAACATCACATACGCAAAGGTGATTGAGGACCTAAACGAGCTCGACACCGACAACTACTTCAAGTTCGTCGACTATGCGTTGGCGAACAAGGTGAGCGAGTGCATGGTGCTCCTCAACTCGATAATAGAGAAAGGTTTCGACGGTGGTAATCTTATCAACGGACTCGCTTCGCACGTGCGCAACGTGCTCATGGCTAAGGATGCGCAGACGCTGAAGCTCCTTGAGGTGAGCGAGAAACAGCGTGAGAAATACAGCGCACAGGCAAAGGCGTGTCCCACGCAGTTCCTCTACAAGGCACTGAAGCTGATGAACCAGTGCGACCTAAGCTATCGTCAAAGCAGCAACAAACGTCTGCTCGTAGAGCTGACACTCATCCAGGTGGCACAGATCACGCAGCCGGAGGATGCCGACAGTGCGGGGCGTAGCCCCAAGCAGCTGAAAACCCTGTTCAAACTTCTTGATTTCACCCGGACGAAAGTGGCTCAGCAGGTGGCTGCTCCGGTAAGCCATGCCTCGGTGAGCCATGTTTCAGCTGAGGCTCCTCCTTCGCAGACCGCCGCATCGGGTTCGGCAGCCGTCTCCGACAAGTTGTCTGCCGGCGTACCACGCTTGAAGCTCTCGTCGCTCGGCATGACCTTCCAAAGCTTGCAGCGTAAGGATGCGGTGGCGGCAAAGAAAGAGGCGGAAGAGACAAACAAGGATGAGAACGAGCAGTTCACGCAGGAGTTCCTCGATCTGCAATGGCTCTCGATGTGCAACCGTATGCCGCAGAAGATGGTGGGGCTTGCTTCCCGAATGAAGAACATGCAACCGCGTATCACCACTTTCCCCGATATCGAGGTGCTGGTAGACAACCAGATATTGCTTGACCAGGTAAACGAGATAAAAGGTCGCATACGCGTCACGCTCGCCAAGGCACTGCACAATGGAAATGTGTCAATATCGCTCCGCCTCGCCGAGGCAGAAGAGATAAGCCGCCGAAAGACAAAGAAAGAGGTGTACGACGAACTGATGCAGCAAAAGGAAGTGCGAGCGTTCGTCGAATCGTTAGGGCTCGAACTTGTTTAAAAGTAAAAAAGTAAAAAGGTAAAAAGTAAAAAGGTAATGGTCTGCGTCGGTCGTTACGCGTATTCGCATCGACCGACGCAGACATCCGTATCGACCGACGCAGACATCCGTATCGACCGACGCAGACATCCGTATCGACCGACG
>ERZ1026870.367-NODE-367-length-27040-cov-6.948601_pt1 | contig 27040 bp, 23 predicted proteins | sample MGYA00380165_ERZ1026870 | MGnify/ENA primary metagenome ERZ1026870 (study PRJEB33269, sample SAMEA4719801) | human gut metagenome | biome: human-associated habitat; feature: organic feature; material: feces | place: Cameroon | collected 2013-10 ...
GCCCCATGACGATCGCCATGCTGATGACCAACACCGTCGAGGCGGTCGAGCGCCGCCTCGGCCTCTGACGAAAGGACACGTTCAACATGACCGAAGCCAATCCCCTGCTCAACGCCGCCGGCCTGATCGACTATGCGGCCGTGTGCCCCGAACACGTGGCCCCCGCCGTCGCTGCGCTCACAAAGTCTCTTGAAGAGACGCTCGCGCGCGTGACGGCCCCCGAAACCCCCGCCACCTGGGAAAACGTCGCCGAGCCTCTCGAAAAGGCGACGCTCGCCTTCAGCCGCGGCTGGGGCGTCGTCGGACACCTTCAGAGCGTCGTGGACACGCCTGCGCTGCGCGACGCCTACAATGCGGCGCTTCCCGGCGTGACGCAGCTCTTCATCGACCTTTCTCAGGATGAGGCGCTCTTTGCCAAGTACAAGGCCATGAAGGCGTCTCCGACCTTTGCCGACCTTTCGCCGGTTCGCCGCCGAATCGTCGAGCGCGAGCTTCGCGACTTCCGCCTCTCGGGCGCCGAACTGCCCGAATCCGAGCGCGCCCGCGTCAAGGCCGTGGGCGAACGTCTTTCGATGCTGAGCCAGAAGTTCAGCGAAAACCTTCTTGATGCCACCAATGCCTGGGATCTCACGCTCGACGACGAGAGCCGCCTCGCAGGCATCCCGGAGGACGCCAAGGCGCTCTTTGCCGCCAACGCGAAGGCCGCCGGCAAGGACGGCTGGCGCATTACGCTCCACTTCCCGTCCTATCTGCCCGTCATGCAGTACGCCGACGACCGTTCGCTTCGCGAAACGGTCTACCGCGCCTTCTCGACGCGCGCCTCCGAATTCGACGGCGGCAAGTTCGACAACACGCCACTCATCGGCGAGATTCTCAAGCTTCGCCGCGAGGAGGCGAAGCTCTTGGGCTTTGCCGACTACGCCGAATCGTCGCTCGCCACCAAAATGGCCGATGCGCCCGCCGACGTCATCGCCTTCCTTCGTGATCTGGCCGCCCGCGCCAAACCCTATGCCGAAAAGGACATGGCGGCCCTTCGCGCCTTCGCGGCCGAGGAGCTCGGCATTGCCGACATGCAGCCCTGGGACCAGGCGTACGCTTCCGAAAAGCTGCGCGAGGCCCGCTACAGCTATTCCGATCAGGAGGTGAAGCAGTACTTCACCGAACCCACGGTCTTCTCGGGTCTCTTCAAGCTCGCGGAGACGCTCTACGGCATCCGGATCCGGCCGGCTACCGCCAGCGTCTGGCACCCCGACGTCAAGTACTTTGAAGTCTGCCGCGGCGACGAAGTCGTCGCATCCTTCTACGCCGATCTCTACGCGCGCGAAGGCAAGCGCTCCGGCGCCTGGATGGACGCCGACCGCACGCGCTGCATCGTGGACGGCACTCTGCAAAAGCCCGTCGCCTATCTCGTCTGCAACTTCGCGCCCGGCGTCAACGGACGCCCCGCCACGCTCACGCATGACGACGTGACGACGCTCTTTCACGAGTTCGGCCACTGCCTCCATCATCTTCTCACGGACCAGACGGAAGCCGCGGTGTCCGGCATCAGCGGCGTCGAATGGGACGCCGTCGAGCTGCCGAGCCAGTTCATGGAGAATTTCGCCTGGGAGTGGGACGTCGTCAAGGGCCTCACCAAGCACGTCGAAACGGGCGACCCTCTGCCCGAAGCGCTCTTTGAAAAGATGCTCGCGGCGAAGAACTTCCAGTCCGGCATGGCCTGCGTGCGCCAAGTCGAGTTTGCGCTCTTCGACATGCTTCTTCACACAAGCTTCGACCCCAACGCGGACGACGTCCAGACCCTTCTCAAGGACGTGCGCCGCGAGGTTGCCGTGAGCTTCCCGCCCGAGTACAACCGCTTCCCGCAGAGCTTCTCCCACATCTTCGCCGGCGGCTACGCCGCAGGCTACTACAGCTACAAGTGGGCCGAAGTCCTTTCGGCGGACGCCTTCTCGGCCTTCGAAGAGAGCGGCATTCTCAATCCGGAAACGGGCGAACGCTTCCGCCGGGAAATTCTCGGCCGCGGTTCAAGCCGGGATGCGATGGAAAACTTCATTGCATTCCGGGGCCGCAAGCCCGAAATCGACGCCCTGCTGCGCCACAGCGGCATGACCGGCGCCTGATTGTCCTTCCGTCTGCCGAGCCGGGCGTCCTTCGTGCGGCTCGGCAGGCGCTTCTGCTTATTTTCAAGGATATCTCTTGTCCAACATCACACTTGCCAGCTGGAACGTCAACTCCCTGAAGGTTCGCCTTCCTCAGCTGCTCGACTGGCTCAAGACGTCCGGCGTCGACGCGGTCGTTCTGCAGGAAACGAAGCTCACCGACGACGTTTTCCCGGCCCGCGCCATCGAGGAGGCGGGCTACGACGTCGTCTTCGCCGGCCAGAAGACCTACAACGGCGTTGCGCTTCTCTCCAAGCGCGACGTATTTTTGCCTCCGAAAGACGTGCTGCTTGCCCTTCCGGGCTTTCCCGACGATCACAAGCGCTTCGTCGCGGCCACGCTGACCACGAAGGACGCAGGCCGCTCGATCCGCTTCATCGGCGGCTACTTTCCCAACGGCATGACGCCGGGGAGTTGGAAGTATCTCTACAAGCTCGACTGGCTCTCCGCACTCGCGAAGCATCTCGGGGATGCGCTGGCGCAATGCCCCGACGTCGTTCTGGGAGGAGACTTCAACATCGCGCCGGAAGATGCCGACGTCTGGAATCCCGTGGAGCGAAAGGACGACATTTTGGTGAGCGCTCCCGAGCGCGCGGCCTTTCGCGAACTCCTCAAGCTCGGCTTCACGGACAGCTTCCGCCTCATCTCCGACGAAACAGCCCGCTACTCCTGGTGGGACTACCGCATGAAGGGATTTGAAAACAACCACGGCCTTCGCATCGACCACCTGCTCGTCTCCGAAGCCCTGAAGGCGAGCGTCGAACACGCCGGCATCGACACGGGGCCCCGAGGCAATGCGCAGCCCTCCGACCACGCCCCCGTCACGGTGACGCTCAAGCTCTGACTTCCTCCCGCCGCGGCACGGCTAGCGGCGTGCCGCCCTGTCGGCATGCCGCAGCGTGTCGGTCCAGCGGGCGAAGTCGGTGAGCGGCCCTTCTTCCGAGTGCGTCTCAAGCCAGGCCGCACCCCAAGCGGCCAGATCGCCCGCAGCGTATGTCCTGAAGGGGAGCCCCGCCGGTGCGTCCGGCTCCAGAACGGGAACCGCCTTCAGAGCATCGGCCGCGCCCTCGACGAGGAGGATTTCATCCTCCGCCACGCGCACCCCGTCTCGCCCGAAGAGCACCTCCAGCCCGAAGGGCTCGGTCTTCTCCGGATCATGAATCAGGCCCTCAATCTTCTCCGTCCAAAGACCGCGGTCCCGAAGAAGGCGCCACACTCGAAAGAACGGCCACAGCCCAAAGGCGAGCCAGAAGGGCCCCGTCAGCAGAACCGCCATGCCGAGCCCTCCGATGCCGTGGGCGCCGGTCGTCCCCTCCATCGTGAAGGCCGTCCCGAGCATGCCCCATATCGCCCATGCCATCCAGGCGCGGGCGGCCTTCGCCTTCGACATGCGGCAGCGAACCGCCTTCCTCCAATTGCTCATGGCTCTCCTCAATGTCCTCTAAAGAAAGCGGTCCTCACGCCTCGAGGTCCAGCTCCTGAATCTTTCTCGTCACCGTATTGCGGCCTAGGCCAAGGCGCTGCGCCGCTTCTATGCGGCGGCCGTTCAGAACGGCAAGCGCCGTCCGAATGACCGTGCGCTCGAACGCCGGGAAGAGTTCCGACCAAATGCCGCTTTCACCCGCGGCGAGCTTGGCCGAGACGAGCGCCTCGAGACACGCCTGCCAATCTCCAGAAGCGCAGGAAGCGTCCGAAGCGCCCTCATCGCCCTGAAGGCCTGCGGGCGGCAATTTGGCCGGCGCCTCCGGAGCCGCCTCGCGAACATCTTCGGGCAGATCCTCGAGCCGCACCTCAACGGCCGGCGCCATGACGAGAAGCCAGCGGCAGAGATTCTCCAACTGCCGGACATTGCCCGGAAAGCGAAAGGCCTCAAGGCACGCGAGCGCCTCCGGCGTCAGATGCTTGGTTTCCACGCCGAGCGCTCTCGCCTCAGAGCGAAGGAAGTGCTCCGCGAGCGGCGCAATGTCTTCCGGGCGCTCTCGCAGGGGCGGCAGGCGAAGGCGGATCACGTTCAGGCGGTGGTAGAGATCCTCTCGGAAAAGCCCCTCCTTGACGCGCGCTTCGAGATTCTGATTGGTTGCCGCAATGATGCGCACGTCCGCCTTGATCGGCTGATGGCCACCCACGCGGTAGAAAAAGCCGTTGCTGAGCACGCGCAAAAGCCGCGTCTGCAGCTCCATCGGCATGTCGCCGATTTCGTCGAGAAAGAGCGTCCCGCCCCTGGCCTGCTCGAAGCGCCCGAGCCGCTGCGATGTGGCGCCCGTAAAAGCGCCCTTTTCGTGTCCGAAGAGCTCGCTCTCCAAAAGATCCTTCGGGATGGCCGCCATGTTGATGGCGATGTAGGGCTTGGTCGAGCGTTGGCTGTGCCGCCAGATGGCTCTCGCCACGACTTCCTTGCCGGCTCCAGACTCGCCCGTGAGCAGAACCGTCACGAGACTGTGGGAAAGGCGCCCGATCGCGCGAAAGACTTCCTGCATGGCCGGCGCCTGACCGATCAGGTCGGGCACGGACTGAGGCTCGGCCTCGACGGACTCCTCACCCTGCGCTTCGGGCGCGTCGGGCAGCGCCGCGGTCTGCGCCTCCAGCATGGCGCGTTCGATCAGTTCGACCGCCTTCGTGATGTCGAAGGGCTTGGCGAGATATTCGAAGGCTCCGCCCTGAAAGGCCGAGACGGCGCTCTCCAAGTCCGAATAAGCCGTCATGATGATGACGGGCAGATTCGGCATGCGCGCCTTGACGCGGGCGAGCAGATCGACGCCCGTCACGCCGGGCATGCGGATGTCGCTCACGAGCACCTGCGGGGCCGACTCCTCGAGCGCCTTCAGAACGGATTGCGCCTCTTCAAAGAGCCGGCATGCGATGCCGGCCTTGGCCAGCGCCCGCGAAAGCACCCATCGTATGGCGCGATCGTCGTCAACTACCCAGACGGGTGCATTCTCTTCCTTGTCAACCATAGGACTTCTCAATCACATTGTTTACGTAAACGGCAGGAGCACGCGAAACGTCGTCCGTCCGGGCACGCTCTCGAGCGTAATCGTGCCGCCCGCCTGTCTCACGAAGGTCTGCGCCAGACTGAGTCCGAGACCGGACCCTTCGGCGCGTCCCGTCACCAGCGGATAAAAGATCTTTTCCTGCATGTCGGCCGGCACGCCGGGTCCGTTGTCGACGACGTCGACGGCAAGCGCCATGCGGGCGCGCTCCGTCCCCGCCATCACGTCCCTCACGATTCGCGTTCTGAGCACGATGGCCGCTCTGCCCTGCGCGCGCTCGCGCCCCATCGCCTCGGCCGCATTGCGCACGATGTTGAGAAACACCTGCGTGAGCCTCGCCCGATCGCCTCGAACGGACGGCGCCGAAATGTCATAGTCGCGCACGAAGGCGAGACCTTCGGGGAACTCCATCACAACGAGGCTTCTCACGTGCTCGAGCACCTCATGGACGTTCACGTCCTCGCACGCCGCCTTCTGGCGGTAGGGCGCGAGGAACCGGTCCACCAGCGCCTGCAGGCGGTCGGCTTCGCCGATGATGATGTTCGTGCACTCGCGATCCTCCTCGCGCACGAGATCCGACTCGAGGAGCTGCGCCGCGCCGCGGATGCCGCCCAGAGGATTCTTGATTTCATGCGCCAGATTGCGAAGCAGCTGACGATTGGCGTCCATCAGCTCGCAACTCATCCGCTCCTTGTCCTGCTGAAGCGTTTCCTCAACGTCGACGACTTCAACAAGAACGCACGCCTCCGGACAGGCCGTCCACCCATCGGGCAGGCGCGTGAGGACGGCCTGCACGCGCACGTCGTCGGGCTGAGCGCCCGGGTGCGCGCGCAGCAGGCGGCCCAGCACGCGGGCGGACTCCACGGCCGCGCCCGACTCGAGATGGGCGTACCACTCGGCACACTCCGCCAGACGATCGCACAAGTTCGTGCCGACGAACGTCCGCCTCGAACAGCCGAGCAGCACTTCGGACGCGCTGTTGCCCCAAAGCACCTTGCCCGCCGCATCCGTCAGAAGCACCGCACCCGCCATCATGTCAAGAACCGCGAGCGGACTCTCCCGCCCGGCGGCACGCTTCGACTCAACCATGAACGGCTCTCCTTCAACCTTCACTCAACTCGAACCCAAGCTCGGGCAAACCTGAAAACAAGACGGGCGGCGGCTCGTTCATCGCGCCGCCGCCCGTCTGATAAGGCCTGCGTCAGCCTGACGGCTGAAGTTAGAGACTGTAGTACATGTCGAACTCAAGCGGCGTCACGGCCAAGCGCCAGCGGTTGACTTCCTCCATCTTCAGGGCGATGTAGGCATCGATGAAGTCGTTGGAGAAGACGCCGCCGCGGGTCAGGAACTCGCGGTCGCGGTCAAGATATTCGAGCGCCTGGTCAAGCGAGGAGCAGACGGTCGGAATCTTGGCGTTTTCTTCCGGCGGCAGATCGTAGAGATTCTTGTCGGCGGCTTCGCCCGGATGAATCTTGTTCTGGATGCCGTCGAGACCGGCCATGAGCAGCGCGGAGAAGGCGAGGTACGGATTGGCCGTCGGATCCGGGAAGCGGACTTCGACGCGGCGGGCCTTCGGGCTGTTGACGTGCGGAATGCGGATGGAGGCCGAACGGTTGCAGGACGAGTAGGCGAGCTTCACCGGCGCTTCAAAGCCGGGCACGAGACGGCGATACGAATTGATCGACGGGTTCGTGATGGCGTTGAGCGCGCGGGCGTGCTTGATGACGCCGCCGATGTAGTAGAGCGCAAGTTCGGAGAGGCCCGCATAGCCGTTGCCCGCAAAGAGGTTCTGACCGTCCTTCCAGATGGACTGATGCACGTGCATGCCGGAGCCGTTGTCGCCCTCAATGGGCTTGGGCATGAAGGTGGCCGTCTTGCCGTAGGCGGCGGCGACGTTGTGAACCGTGTACTTGAGGATCTGCGTCCAGTCGGCGCGCTTGACGAGCGTGTTGAAGCGCGTGCCGATTTCGCACTGGCCGGCGCCGCCCACCTCATGGTGATGGATTTCAACGTCAACGCCCTGCTGGTCGAGGAGCGTGCACATCTCGGCGCGCATGTCGGCGAAGGAGTCGACCGGCGAGACCGGGAAGTAGCCGCCCTTGACGCGGTTGTGGTAGCCGAGATTGCCGCCCTCCATCTTGAGGCCGGTCGCCCACGGGCCTTCTTCGCTGTCGATTTCGAAGAAGCTCTTGCCCATGCGGTGCTCCCAGCGCACGCTGTCGAAGATGAAGAATTCGGGTTCCGGACCGAAGTAGGCGGTGTCGCCGATGCCCGTCGACTTCAGGTAGGCTTCGGCGCGAAGGCCGAGCGAGCGCGGATCGCGGTCATAATCCTTGCCCGTCTTGGGCTCGTGCACGTTGCACTGGAGAATGAGGGTGTTGACCTCGCGGAACGGGTCCATGCGCGCGCTGTCCGGGTCCGGCATCAGAAGCATGTCGGAGGATTCGATGCCGCGCCAGCCGGCAAAGGACGAGCCGTCAAAGGGCTGGCCGAGTTCGAACACGTCTTCGTCAATGCAGTCGGCCGGAACCGTCACATGCATTTCCTTGCCGTGCGTGTCCGTCAGACGCAGGTCCACGAACTTGACATCATTGTCCTTGATCATCTGCAGAACATCAGAAGCGGACGTCATTTGATTTGTCTCCTAGAGAGTAGCCGGTAAGGCGATTCAAACGCCCTACCCGTGAGGAATTGTCTGCCGAAAGGGTTTGTCCCCGACGGTCGCAATCCAATATAAGCAAAAAGCATGCCAAAAACCGCAACCCGCACTCCCGCGCGCGTTTTCGCGATTCTCCGGCCTTGACCGATGCCTGTGCCGCAAAGGCTTCACCCCTGCACGGCGGCAAGCGCACCGACTTGGTTGCGAATGCCCTATTATCGCACCAAATCGGTGCATTTCAAACAATCAAAATGCCGCTTCGGCGTGCACGGTCTCCTGCGCTTCAGTGCAGAAACGCCTCCTGCAGGTCCGAAAGAAAGGCTCGGCCGCGGGCCGTCGGCCGGATCAGGGCTTCGTCCTCCTCAAGAAGCCCCTGCGCGCGCAGGCTGCCCAGCGCGTGCGAGACGACCTCGAGCGACAATCCCGTGCGCGCCTCAAAAAGCGCGGCGGGCACGCCGTCCGTGAGCCTGAGGGCGTTGAGCATGAATTCAAAGGGAAGATCCCCGCTCTCGACGCGCCTGCGCTCGGCGATGCCGTTCCCCGTTTCCGCAACCTTGGCCATGTACTTTCTGGGCGACGCGTGACGCACCTCCCGCACGACGCCCTCGGACGTCGTCACCTTGCCGTGCGCCCCAGCCCCCGCGGCGACATAGTCGCCGAAAGTCCAGTAGTTGAGGTTGTGGCGGCAGCGATGCCCCGGTCTGGCATAACCGGAAACCTCGTAGTGCTCGAAACCCGCCTTGAGCAGCGCCCCGATCACAAGGTCGGACATGTCCGCGCAAAGATCTTCGTCGGGCAGCCCCTCGGGAAGGCGCTTCGCAAACGCCGTTCCGGGCTCAATCGTCAGCTGATAGAAGGATAGGTGCGTCGCCCCCGTGGCCACCGCCGTCTCCACCTCCCGCGCCGCCTCTTCGAGCGTTTCACCCGGCAGGGCGAACATCAGGTCAAGGTTGAAGTTCCCGAACACTTCGCCCGCGTGCGCGGCCGCCCGCAGGGCATCGTCGGCGGCATGTATGCGCCCGAGCCTTCGGAGCTTTTCATTCATGAAGCTCTGCACCCCGACCGAGACGCGATTGACGCCGGCCGACCTGAAGGCCTTGAAGCGTCCCTCTTCCACCGTGCCCGGATTGGCCTCAAGCGTGATTTCGCAGTCAGGCGAAAAGCCAAAGAGCTTGTCGGCCCCGTCAAGCAGGCGCGCCACGGCGTCGCCGCTCATCAGGCTAGGCGTGCCGCCCCCGATGAAAACCGTCTCAATCCGGCGTCCCTCGACGGCCGGAAGCCACCCCGCCAAGTCCTTTAAAACTATGTCGACATATTCCTTTTCCGCCAATTCGGGCGGCGCCGCATGCGAATTGAAGTCGCAATACGGACACTTGCGCACGCACCAAGGCCAGTGCAGATAAAGCGACAGCGGGATGTCCGCCGCCCGAATCGTCGTCGCGGCTTGAACGCACATCACCAGCCCCAGGCTTCGCGAATCAGCTTGTGCATCTGCACAAGCGCCTTGCCCCGATGGCTGACGCGGTTCTTTTCCTCCGCCGTAAGCTCTGCAGCCGTACGGCCGAATTCGGGCACGAAAAAGTGCGGGTCGTAGCCGAATCCGCCTTCGCCCGCAGGCGTGTCCTGAATTTCCCCGTACCAGCGGCCCACTGCCACGAGCGGCTCCGGATCGTCGGGCGTGCGCACGGCCGTGAGCACGCAGGTGTAGTGCGCCCTGCGGTCCGCCTTTCCCTGCAGCCTCTCCACCAGCAGGCGGTTGTTGGCGGCATCGTTGCTCGGCTCGCCGGCAAAGCGGGCCGACAGCACGCCCGGCATGCCGTCCAGAGCGTTGACGCAGACGCCGGAATCGTCCGCCATCGCGGGTCGTCCCGTCGCCTTCGACGCATGACGCGCCTTGGCAAGGCAGTTCTCGATGAAGGTGCCGTAGGGCTCAGGGCAAGCCTCAACGCCGAGCGCGCCCTGATTGATCACCTCAACGCCGAGTTCGGCGAACATCGCTTGGAATTCACGCAGCTTGCCCTTGTTGTTCGAGGCAAGAACCAAAGACTTTTCCATCACTTTGCTCCTCACTCGAATGCCGCACGCTGAAGCGCCATGATTTCCAGATTGCCTTTTTCGGCAAGGCGCAGAAGCTCGTCGAGCTCGGCCCGGCTGAAGGCCGCCCCTTCCGCTGTGCCCTGAATTTCAACGAAGCGCCCCTCGCCCGTCATCACGACGTTCATGTCCGTGTCGCTTCCACTGTCCTCGACATAGTTGAGGTCCAACACGGGACGTCCGTCCACGATGCCCGCCGACACAGCGCTCACCTGCGTAAGGATCGGATCCTCCTTGATCTGCCCCTTTTCAAGCATGCCGTTGACCGCATCGCGCAGCGCCACCCAGGCGCCCGAAATCGAAGCGCATCGCGTGCCGCCGTCGGCCTGCAGAACGTCGCAGTCGATCTGAATCGTAAATTCGCCGAGCTTGCGGCGGTCAACCGCGGCGCGAAGGCTTCGTCCAATCAGGCGCTGGATTTCCTGCGTGCGGCCCGACTGCTTGCCCTTGACGGCCTCGCGATCGCAGCGCGTCCCCGTCGACCTCGGCAGCAGTCCGTATTCGGCCGTCACCCAGCCCTCACCCTTGCCCATCAAAAAGCGGGGCACGCCCGGCGTCACGCTCGCCGTGCAGAGAACGCGGGTGTCGCCCGCCGAAACTAGCACGCTCCCTTCGGCATATTTCGTAAAGCCGCGGGTGAAGCCGAGCGGACGAAGCTCGTCGGGACGACGTCCGTCGCAGCGGACCGGATCTTGAACTTGAGTCATGGCAAAACACTCCGAATTCCCAAAAAAACAATGCCCTTATGCTACCGCAACAGAGCGCTTTCAACCGAGCCCTCGATTCTGCCCCACGATTCAAGACCGCAGGCAAAACGGGGTACAATGGCGGCGCCTGCCGCAGCCCCGTTCATCACCTGCGGCGCATTCATTTTTTTATCCGGAGTTTCATCCCATGACCGTTGCCAGCATGACCGGCTATGCCGTTGCTTCAGGCCCCACGCCGCTCGGAACCGTGACGCTTGAATGCCGTTCCGTCAACTCCCGCTTTCTGGATCTGACTCTGCGTCTGAGCGAAGACCTGCGCTTTGCCGAACCCCTGATCCGCGAAGCCCTCCAGAAGCGCCTCTCCCGAGGCAAGGTGGAAATCCGCGGCTTCGTCACGCCGGACGAAAACGCCGTGCCCGCCCGCGTCAATGCCGCCATTCTCAACCGCATCATTGAACTGCAGCGCACCATCCGCGCAGCCCTGCCCGAAGCACGCGAACTCTCCGTGTCGGACCTTCTTGAAATGCCTGGCGTCATGGTGAACGAACAGCTCGATCAGGATGCCGTCAGCGCCGCCATCGCCGCCATCATCGGCAACATGCTCGACGCCTTCACCGCCTCCCGCGCCCGAGAGGGCGAGGCGCTCGCAGGCGTCCTTCTCAACAACTGCCGCCAGATCGAAGACGTCGTCACCGAAGTCAAGGGCCGCATGCCCGAAATCCTCGCCCACATTGAAGGCAAGCTCAAGGATCGACTCGAGGATGCGCTCAGCAAGGCGCTCACCGAAACGAGCACGCTCACGCGCGAAGAAGTGAGCGACCGCATCCGCCAGGAAGTGACGCTCTACGCCATGCGCATGGACGTCGAAGAGGAAATCAACCGCCTCTACACGCACGTAGCCGAAGTCCGCCGCATTCTTGATAAGGGCGGCGCCGTCGGCCGCCGGCTCGACTTCGTCGTGCAGGAAATGAACCGCGAAGCCAATACGCTCGGCTCCAAGGCCGCCGCCATCGAAATGACCAACGCCTCCCTGGCGCTCAAGGTCGTCATCGAGCAGATGCGCGAGCAGATCCAGAACCTCGAATAAGCCCTATTCGAGAACATCGATTCGAGAACATCGATTCGAAAGGGTCAAAAAAATCATGGGGAGGCGATGCCACAGAAGGCGCCGCCTCCCTTAAAATATTGACCTTTCATTTTTTTCGGCCGGCCTTTGCCCGCCCATTTGCGACGGCGTCCCGCCTGACGCCTACACCGTCGCCCCCTGATGGAGAACACGAATGTCCAGTGAATCCGCTGCCCGTCCGCTGCACGCAGGCAGGCTGTTTCTCGTGACCGCGCCGTCCGGCGCCGGCAAGTCGTCGCTCGTCAACGCGCTTCTCAAGCTCGAGCCCGCGCTCAAGCTCTCCATCTCGCACACGACCCGCCAGCCGCGTCCTGGTGAAGAGAACGGCCGCGAATACCACTTCGTGAGCGAACACGAATTCCTCGCCATGCGCGAGCGCGGCGAATTTCTCGAATCCGCCCTCGTGCACGGCAACTACTACGGCACGAGCCGCATCTGGATTGAAGGCCAGATGGCACAGGGCAACGACGTTCTCCTTGAGATCGACTGGCAGGGCGCCCGCCAGGTCCGCGAGCGCTTCGGCGGCACGGTCGGCATCTTCATTCTTCCGCCCTCCATCGAGGCGCTCGAATGGCGTCTTCACCACCGCGGCACGGATTCGGAACAGACGATCACGCGGCGCCTCCTCGGCGCGGGCGCCGAAATGTCGCATGCGCCCGAATTCGAGTACGTTATAATCAACGAAGACTTTGAAACGGCGCTTTCCCAGATGCAGGCCGTGGTTGTTGCAAGCCGCCTCGCCTTCGGTCAGCAGGCCGTCCGCCACCGCGATCAATTCGCCTCGCTCGGCATTCCGCTCTGACCCCACTCGCGTCAAACCGCCGATTTTTCATTTTTCCTCTTATCCTGCATACAAAATGGCTCGTATTACTGTTGAAGACTGCCTGAAGAAGATCCCGAACCGCTTCCAGATGGTTCTCGTGGCCGCCTATCGCGCCCGTCACCTTACGCAGGGCTACGCCCCGAAGGTTGAAGCCAAGGACAAGCCCTCCGTCGTCGCCCTGCGCGAGATCGCCAAGGGCGAAGTCGGACTCGAAATGTTGAAGCGCGTGCCGTAAACTGTCGGTTACGCACCAAGCTTTCATCAGGTCAGGCACGTTTTGCCGCGAAAGCGGGCGAAACGCCTGGCCTTTTTTGCATTCAGGGCGCTCGAGCGTGCGAATCGACGGGAATCGCAAGAAAATTTCCGCGACCGAAGCCCTCCTCATCAATACGGAATCCCTGCCGTTATGACAGCCGAGCAAATTCATTATCCTGACGACCTCTACGCGACGAGCGAGGACGGCAAAACGCAGGCCCCTCAACCCATGCCCTCAACGCGCAAGCCCGCTTCCGTCAAACAGACCGTCAAGGCGCCCGTGACCGCCGTCGCCCCCGCGGCCATGCCCGAGGCCGACCTTCCGCTCTTCACGCCGAAGGCCCCCGAGGCCACCGCCACCGCCTCCGCGCTCGTCGAACTCTGTCGCCAGTACCTCTCCACGCCCGACGTTGAAAAGATCCGCGAAGCCTACCGCTACGCCGATGCCGCTCATCTCGGGCAGTTTCGAAAGTCGGGCGAGCCCTACATCACCCATCCGATCGCCGTCGCCTCCATCCTCGCCTCCTGGCGCATGGACGCCCCGACCATTCAGGCGGGCCTCATGCACGACGTTCTGGAAGATACGGGCATGAGCAAGCAGGAGATGGCTGAAAAATTCGGCATCGAAGTCGCCGAACTCGTCGACGGCGTGAGCAAGCTCGACAAGCTCCGCTTCTCCTCCGCCGCCGCAGCTCAGGCCGAAAGCTTCCGCAAGATGCTTCTCGCCATGTCGCGTGACCTGCGCGTGGTCATCGTCAAGCTCGCCGACCGCGTGCACAACATGCGAACGCTCGGCGTCATGCGCCCGGAAAAATGCGCACGCATCGCCAAGGAAACGCTCGACATCTACGTGCCGATCGCCCATCAGCTCGGCATGAACAACGTCTTTCGCGAACTGCAGGAACTGAGCTTCGCCAACCGCTATCCGCTCCGCTACAAGGTGCTCTACGAGAACGTGCTTCTGATGCGCAACAACCGCCGCGCCGTACTCGAACGCATCCTCAACGAAACGAAGACCTTTCTGCCCAAGCAGGGCATTCGCGCGCGCATCATCGGGCGCGACAAGACGATCTACGGCATCTACAACAAGATGCGCGAGAATCACCAGTCGTTCTCCGACGCGCTCGACATCTACGGCTTTCGCGTCATCGTGCGCTCGATGGACGACTGCTACCTTGCGCTAGGCGCCCTGCACCGCCTCTACAAGCCCATTCACCGCCGCTTCAAGGACTTCATCGCCATCCCGAAGCTCAACGGCTACCAGAGCCTGCACACCACCGTGATCGGCCCCTACGGCACCCCGGTCGAATTCCAGATCCGAACCGAACAGATGCACCAGGTGGCAGAAAACGGCATTCTCACGCAGTGGATGTTCAAGAACGACTTCGACTCGAGCGACATCCAGTCGCGCACCGCCGCCTGGCTCCAGAGCCTGATGGAGATTCAGCGCACGAGCCAGGACAGCAGCGAATTCATCGAAAACATCAAGGTCGACCTCTTCCCGAACCGCCTCTACGCCTTTACGCCCAAAGGCAAGATCATCTCGCTGCCCAAAGGCAGCACCCCGGTCGACTTCGCGTACCAGATCCACACGGACGTGGGCAACCATACGAAGGGCTGCCGCATCAACGGCGAGGAACGACCGCTCTCCACTCAGCTGCATAACGGCGACATGGTGGAGATCATCACCTCGCCCGCCTCAAGCCCGAGTCCCGAATGGCTCGACTTCATCCATTCGGGCCGCGCGCGCGCCGAAATCCGCCAGTTCCTGCGCAACTGCCGCTTCGACGAAGCAGCCCGTCTTGGCCACCACGTGCTTGAGCGCCTTGCTCTGGAAAATCATCTGTCTCTCGACGCCGTTCCCGACACCGTCTGGCAGAAGGTGCAAAACGAGCTGAGCGTCGAAAACCGCGAAGCCCTCTACGCCTCCATCGGGCTGGGCAAGGACCTGCCCGCCACCGTCATTCACCGGCTCGTCCGCTTGATGCAGGATACGGACAAGGCGGCCTTCGCCGTCACGGCCCTCCCCGAAATCGTCATTCGAGGCAACGAAGGCGTTGCCGTCGAACTCTCCAAGTGCTGCCACCCGATTCCGGGCGACAAGATCGTGGGCTTCAGCCGCGCCGGGCACGGTCTCGTCATTCACCGTGCGGACTGCCCGCACGTCGAGCGGGGCCGCAAGGCCGATCCGTCCCGCTGGGTGGACGTCCAGTGGGCGCCCGATCAGCGCAACGCCAACTTTGCCGTGCCGCTCGAAATCCGCGTCCAGGATCCTCATGCCTCAATCGCCCAGGTCGCCACGAGCGTCGCCGAGGCGAACTCAAGCATCGTCGGCATGATGATCGACGACGAGGACGTCCAGAAGTTCATCCGCATCACCATTCAGGTTCGAGACCGCGGACATCTGATGCACGTCATGCGCACGATCCGCCAAAACGCCAACATTGAACAGGTCAAGCGCGTCTTCGAGGCCGGGATGCCCTCCGACCGACGCCGTCAGGCACGACGCTGACCTTCCTGATCCCAAAGCACAGGAGGCCGGAACTTCACCGTTCCGGCCTCCTCTTTTATCCTCTGGCTTTTCAGCGGGGCTGCTTGCTCGTATACGTGACCTCAAGAATCTCGAGCGTCTCGACGCCCGCGGGATGCGTCACGGTCGCAGGCGTCGGAAGCTTCACTTCGTCGCCCTCCCTCGCCTTCAGAAAGACGCGGGCAATGGGACTGATCCAGCTCACGTCGCCATGATTGGCGTCCGCCTCATCGATCCCCACGATGCGGATCTTGTGCTCCTCTCCCTTCTGATCGCAATAGAGCACCGTCGCCCCGAAAAAGATCTGATCCGTCGGCGGGCGGGAGTCCGGATCCACCACCTCCGCAGACTCGATGCGCTTGTTGAGAAAACGGATGCGCCGGTCGATTTCGCGAAGGCGGCGCTTGCCGTACTGATAGTCGCCGTTTTCGCTCCGGTCGCCGTTGCTCGCCGCCCAGGAGACGACATTGACGACCTCCGGACGCTCGACGTTGACCAAATGCTCGCGCTCGTCGAGAAGCCGCCTGTAGCAGGCGGGCGTCATGTAGTTCTTCGTATTGGGCGGCAAGCCCGGAAGCCTGACCTCGTCGTCATCATTTTCGTCGGCCATCTCATCTCTCCGAAAAATCGGCGCGCCATCCACGCGCGAAAAAAAATCCCGCTACGGCAAAACCGTACGGGACTTCTTAAAAGGTCTTTGGTGGAGAGGAGGAGGATCGAACTCCCGACCTCTGCATTGCGAACGCAGCGCTCTCCCAGCTGAGCTACCCCCCCCTGGAACCTTTTTGGCTACCTGCACGTCATCGCTGACATGCAGGGTTCAAATTATGCACCGTTTCCGTCCGGTTGACCATACCACAAATACGGTATCCTACTTTTTCCAGCGGCCGCAGCGAAGCACCACTCGATAGCCGTCCGGATCCTCATAGGTGGCCGTTCCTTCATCGGCATAAAGCTGGGGCGGCGTCACCTGCTGGTAGCCCGCCTCAAAGAGCGCCTTGAGGCGCTTCTGCCAGTATTCGCCCTCAGGAATGCAGAACACCAGAAAATGCTCCGGCGTCGGAGCGGGCGGCACCACGCTTTCGTCGCGGCGCGACGTGAATTCAAACTGATAGGGCCAGTCGCGGTGACCGAGAATCACGCCGTCCCATCCCTGCTGATTGTCAAAGCGGTCAAGAACTTCAAAGCCGAGTCCGTCAACGTAGAACGACAGTACGGCTTCAAGATGATTGGTCGGACGGGAAAGTCTGAGTTTCGGCTGCGCATCCATGAGTAGACTCCTAAAAGCTGAACTACTTCATTATCGGACAGGGCCGCCCCAAATGCCATTCACCCTAGGGATAGTTAGAATGAAGCATTGTCGGCCATTACCATTGCGCCGCCCCGCAGTCTTCAGGAACCACGCATGACTCCCGCTCTTCGTTTTCTCTCCGCCGGCATCTCGGCAACTTCGCCCGATGAAGCTTCGGGCGCTCTTTTCATCGCCGGCGTCTTTCTGAACGACGGCAAGCCCCGCTTAACGGCCTCCGCCGCCGCATTCGACGAAACCCGAGGCGGCGCACTCGCCCGCATGATCGAATGCGGAGCCTTCGACGCCAAGGCGGGAAGCACGCTCTACCTCGGCGAAACGGACGCCTACCCGAACGGCTTTGCCGTGCTGGGCCTGGGCGAGGAGAAGGACTTCACCCGGCGCGTCTTTGTCGAAAGCGCCGCCCAAGCGGCCCGCACGTTCGCCTGGGCGCAAGCCCAAGCCTACGCCGTTCCGGAGTGGCTCCCGCCCAAGACGAGCGGCAAGTCCGCCGCGCGCCTGTTCTCCACCGCCGTTCTCAATGCGCTCACGCCCCGTGCAACCCTCAAGAACAATCACGACGACGGCATTCGAACGAAGCGCATTTTCTGGGTCGACGACCTCGTCACCGACAAGCTTGCGCAGGGGCTTGAGGAAGGCGCCGTGACGGCAGAAGCCATGTCGATTGCCCGCACGCTCGCTGACCTCCCCGGCAACGTCTGCACGCCCGACTATCTTGCGAAAGCCGTTCGGAACGCCTCCGACGACATGCCGACCGTCGACGTTGAAATCTTCGACGAGCAGCAGATCGAAGAGCTCGGCATGGGCGCCTTTCTTTCGGTCGCCAAGGGCAGCATCGTGCCGCCCCGCTTCATCGCCATCCGCTACCGCGGCACCAATGCTGCGCTGCCGCCCGTAGCCCTTGTCGGCAAAGGCATCACGTTCGACGCGGGCGGCATCTCGCTCAAACCCGCCGCCAACATGGCCGACATGACCTATGACATGTCGGGCGCGGCCGTCGTGATCGGCACCGTGATGGCCGCCGCACGGGCCAAGCTGCCGATCAACCTGCTCGGCGTCGTCGCCGCCTGCGAAAACCTCCCGTCGGGAAGCGCCTCAAAGCCCGGCGACGTCGTCACGTCGCTCTCCGGCAAAACGATTGAAATTCTCAACACCGACTGCGAGGGCCGCATGATTCTTGCGGATGCGCTGACTTGGACCGCGCGTCAGAAGCCCGAACTCATCATCGACGCCGCCACGCTGACGGGTGCCTGCTGCGTTGCGCTCGGCGCCCCCTACAGCGGCCTCTTCACACCCGACGACGCGCTCGCCCATGATCTCATCAAGGCCGGCCGCGACTCGCTTGACGACGTCTGGCGTCTGCCCGTAGGCCCGGAGTACGCCAAACTCATGAAGACGCCCGCCGCCGACATCGCCAATCAGGCCACCCTCCGCGACGGCGGCGCCTCGAGCGCCGCGGCCTTCCTCGCCGCCTTCGTGGAAGACGCCCGCTGGGCGCATCTCGACATTGCCGCGAGCGCCAACACGTCCGGACGGGACCGCCGCTCAACGGGCCGTCCCGTTCCGATGCTCATGCGCTTTCTTTTCAAGAAGATGCGCTGACCGCCGCCACTTGGGAGAGCCCCTTCGGCCATAATGACACTCATGCAGAAGATCGACTTTCACTACAACGTCCCCGACCGGCTCCGCTACGCCTGTCTGGTCGCCAGGACCGTCTACCGGCGCGGCCTCACGCTTGCCGTCTGGACGGCCGACGAACGCAGACTGCGGGAGCTCGACTCGCTCCTGTGGCGCTTTGACGACCTGACCTTCCTGCCGCACGTCGGCGCCGCGAGCCCGCTTGCCGCCGAAACGCCCATCAGGCTGTCGAGCCGTCTCGATGAGCTTGAGGGCGACGTGCTTCTGCTTCTTGACGATCAGCTTCCTCCCGAGTGGCAGGAGCGCCTTGAGCGCTTCAACCGAATCATCGACGTGGTGAGCACGAAGCCCGACGAGCTTCAGGCTTCCCGCAGCCGCTACCGGGCCTACAAGGCCGCAGGCGTCGAACTTGCCGCCTACGACCGCCGCAGCTGAAGACGCTTTTTCAATTGGAGACCCATGCCATGGAACGCAAGGAACCCGTCATCGACTCCCGCGCCGTCGACCTTACGGACCGCGTGAAGCTCACCTGGCGAGACGTGAGGGCGCTCGCCGACGAAGCGGCCGACGAATCGACACCGGCTGCTGCAGCACCCGCCCCCGCTCCGCACCCCGTCCAAGTCGAGCCGGCGGCATCGCAGGGCCGCCTCACGGAAGCGGAACGAAAAGCCATCGCGCTTCAACTCGCGCCTGCCGTGGAGGCAGCCGTCAAGCACGCGCTTCGCGAAACGCTCGATCTGGCGCTGCAGAACGCGCTCGCGCGCGTCAGAGGCGACGTTGAACGTTCCGTGAACGGGCTTGTTGCGGATGCCGTTTCGCGTGAAATCGCGCGAATCGACCTTGACAAGTTCCTCCGTCGCTGATTGGGAGCCCGACCCTGCCCGATAAACCGGGCGGGTTTTCTTTGCACCTTGCAATTCGTGCGACAATAACAGAATTTTCATACTGTCTGTCCGAGCGTTCCGGCCCCGCCTACGATCGCCTCCTGCAGACTCCTCATCGTCCTTTTACTGGCTAACAATGACTGATACGAACACTCAGGAGCTCGCCAAGAGCTTTGATCCGGCCGCCATCGAAGCGCGTTGGTACCCGATCTGGGAGGAACGCGGCTACTTCAAGGCCGGTCTCGACCCGAAAAAGCCGAGCTTTTCCATTCAGCTTCCGCCGCCCAACATCACGGGCATTCTGCACATGGGGCACGCCTTCAATCAGACGGTCATGGACACGCTGACGCGCTACCACCGCATGGCGGGCTACAACACCGTTTGGATTCCCGGCACGGACCATGCCGGCATCGCGACGCAGATCGTCGTCGAGCGCAAGCTTGAAAAGCAGGGTGTGGACTACAAGTCCCTGACGCGCGAGCAGTTCATTGAAAAGGTCTGGGAGTGGCAGAAGTTCTCGGGCGGCACGATTCTCAACCAGATGCGCCGCATCGGCGACAGCGTCGACTGGGATCGCACCTACTTTACGATGGACGAAAAGCTCTCCAAGGTCGTGGTCGAAACCTTCGTTCGCCTCTATGAGGAAGGCCTCATCTACCGCGGCAACCGTCTGGTCAACTGGGATCCGAAGCTTCAGTCCGCCGTCTCCGACCTTGAAGTCGAAAGCGCCGAGGAAAACGGCCACATGTGGGAAATCCGCTATCCGGCCGCCGACGGCACGGAAGGCGTCGTCGTCGCCACGACTCGTCCCGAAACGCTTTTCGGCGACCAGGCCGTCGCCGTCAACCCCGAAGACGAGCGCTACACGGCCTTGGTCGGCAAGGAACTCATCCTGCCGCTCACCGGCCGCACGATTCCGGTCATCGCCGACAACTACGTCGACCGCGAGTTCGGCTCCGGCTGCGTGAAGATCACGCCTGCGCACGACTTCAATGACTTTGAGGTCGGCCGCCGCCACAACCTCGCAATGCTCAACGTGCTGACGAAGACCGCCCGCATGAACGACAACGTGCCCGAAAAGTACCGCGGCATGGATCGCTACGAATGCCGCAAGGCCGTGGTCGAAGATCTCAAGGCTGCCGGCCTTCTCGTCGGCATCAAGGAGCATCGCCACATGGTTCCGCGCGTCACCCGCACGGGCGAAGTCGTTGAGCCGATGCTCTCCGACCAGTGGTACATGGCCATGAGCAAGCCCGCTCCCGAAGGCACCCTCTATCCGGGCAAGTCCATCGGCGAAGTCGGTCTTGAAGCCGTTGAATCCGGCGAAGTCAACATCTTCCCGAAAGAATGGCGCGGCGTCTACCGCCAGTGGCTCGAGAACATTCAGGACTGGTGCATTTCCCGTCAGCTGCTCTGGGGCCATCAGATCCCGGCGTGGTACGACGAAGCAGGCAACGTCTACGTCGCCCGCAGCGAAGCCGAGGCCCGCAAGCAGGCGGGCGAAGGCGTGACGCTTACGCGCGACGCCGACGTGCTCGACACCTGGTTCTCCTCCGCCCTCGTTCCCTTCTCCACGCTCGGCTGGCCCGAGCCTCAGGGCGACGACCGCACGGCGTATGACCTCTACCTGCCGAGCACCGTGCTCGTCACCGGCTACGACATCATCTTCTTCTGGGTCGCCCGCATGGTCATGATGACCAAGCACTTCACGGGCCGCGTGCCGTTCCACAACGTGTACATCCACGGTCTCGTGCGCGATGCCGAAGGCAAGAAGATGTCGAAGTCCGAAGGCAACACCCTCGACCCGCTCGACATCATTCAGGGCATCGGCCTCGAAGACCTCGTCAAGAAGAACACGATGGGCCTGCGTCAGCCGGAAAAGGCTCCGCAGGTGGAAAAGAAGGTTCGCAAGAACTATCCGGAAGGCATTGCCGCCCATGGCGCCGACGCCCTTCGCTTCACGATGGCCGCCTATGCGACGCTCGGCCGCAACGTCAACTTCGACCTTAAGCGCGCCGAAGGCTACCGCAACTTCTGCACGAAGCTCTGGAACGCCACCCGCTTCGTTCTGATGAATGTCGAAGGCCAGGACTGCGGCATCGGCGCCACCGCCGGCGAACCGATGACGTTCTCCTTCGTCGACCGCTGGATCATGAGCGAGCTCGAAAAGACCGTCCGCGACGTCCGTCAGGCTTATGCCGACTATCGTCTTGACGTTGCCGCCAACGCCATCTATTCCTTTGTCTGGAACGAATACTGCGACTGGTACCTCGAACTCACGAAGGTTCAGCTCAAGGGCGACGAAGCGGCCTGCCGCGCCACACGCCACACGCTCGTGACGGTGCTTGAAACGGTTCTTCGACTCGCCCACCCGATCATTCCGTTCATCACGGAAGAACTCTGGCAGAAGGTTTCCGTCATCGCCGGCACCCGTGCCGAAGACGAAGAAACCTCCGTCATGATCCAGGCTTACCCGGCGTTCGACGAAGCGCGTCTTGACGCAGAAGCCGAAAGCCGCATGAGCGCCGTCAAGGCGATGATCGACGCCGTTCGCAATCTGCGCAGTGAAATGCAGTTGCCGCCCGCCAAGCGCATCCCGCTCGTCGTCTCCGGCCCTGAAGCCCAGTGCCTCGAAGCCGCTCCCTACCTCCAGTCGCTCGCCCGCCTTGAGGCTGTCGAGCACGTTGAGGACATGAACGGCGCGAACGAAGGCTCGATCGCTCCCGTAGCCATTGTCGGCGACTTCAAGCTGATGCTCAAGGTTGAAATCGACCTCGCCGCCGAACGCGAACGCCTGACGAAGGAAGTTGCGCGTCTCGAAGGCGAAGTCGCCAAGTGCGAAGCCAAGCTCGGCAACGAACGCTTTGTCGCCCGCGCTCCCGCTCAGGTGGTCGAAACGGAAAAGAAGCGTCTAGCGGACTTCACGGCTCTGCTCGCCAAGGTTCGCGAGCAGCTTGACCGTCTGCCGAAGGCCTAACCTGGCACAGGATAGACTGCAACTGTTTAGGGATCTTTCTGCAATGGCACATCAGAAAGATCCCTTTTTCTTTCAAGCATTTTCAAAAACATGGCACTTCGCATCAACCTTCACAAAATCCGGCCCGGCTACATTCTCAAACCGCGGGGTAAAAATCTGAAGTTTGTCTATTATCTGCGCTGTGCACTTCGGCAACTTGTTCCCGCCTTCTGGCTTCGCCGCCATAAGGCAGCGTTGCTCGCGTCCTTGAGCACACGTGCTGACAGAGAGCATATCCTTGAGCGCGTTGACTATTACAACAAATTGACCGGCACTCGCCCCCTATCGGGACGAACGCATGTCGGCGACATTACCAACAGCAACGGCACCTACAGTCGCGATACATTTGAGTTCACACGATACTTCGACGAGAATCTTCTGCTTGACACGCACTTTGGGGACTGGACGGAAATCTGCGACACCCCCAGCGTTGTGAAGACCCGTCCCATATCGGGCGACAACAGCAACAACGTCATACTGAAACTCGACAAAGTTCGCCATTTTATTTTCTTGAAGGACAAGCGTTCGTTCGCATCAAAATGGGACAAGGCCATCTTCCGCGGCGTAACGTCCCAACCCCACCGCATACGCTTCATGCGGAAATTCTTCGGCAACCCTTTGGTGGACTGTGCCAATACGGCTGAGAAAAGCGAGCTCCCTGCAGAATGGAACGCCCCTCTCATCACGCTTTACGATCACTTGAAGTACAAATTCGTGATCGCCCTTGAAGGCATGGATGTCGCAAGCAATTTGAAGTGGGTGATGTCTTCCAACTCAATTGCCATCATGCCTCGCCCTAAATATGAAAGTTGGTTCATGGAAGGACGGTTGAAACCAGGCATTCACTACATCGAAATTAAAGACGACTACTCGGATCTGGAGGAAAAGATCCGCTACTATAGCACGCATATTGAGGAATCCGAGGCGATCATTCGAAACGCTCATGCGTTCGTAGACCAATTCCGTGATCCTGTTCGTGAAGAGTTGATTTCAATTCTCGTTATAGCCAAGTACTTTCAGCATACCAAACAAGCTTGACCATATACAGTCGTTAAGTTTTCATATCTACATGACATAGCAAGTTAATTATGAAAATTGCCATTTTATCGAGAAGACTTTCCGGCCACGGGGGAATGGAAACAATTATAAAAACTTTATCCGAAGTCTTAGTCCAGGCCTCTTCCTTTGACAATCTTCTCATCTGCGACTTCAATAGCCACCATAACCAAGATAATACTTGGCTAAAGACTATCCCTCACAAGGAATTTTCCATAAAAGCTCCTCGCCCTTGTCTGAATTATATATACGCTTATCTTTTGGCCAAATACATCGACACCAACAATATTGACAAAATTATCTGTTGTGATGAATATTGTGTTCGCATTGCATCGAACGCATCAAAAAAAAGTCAACATCATCCAATAGTTATCTCATGGCTTCACTTCTCAATTGACCAACTCACAACAAAGCGACAAAGGTGGCTCAAAAATGCCGATCATCATTTAGCAATATGTTCACAAATAGCAGATCAACTCGAACAAGTCGGAATAGAATCCTCTAAGATTCACATTTTCCACAATTGCGTTACCCGACCACAATACATAATCAATCCAGATCCCTCCATTAATCGCTTCCTTTATTTAGGCAGAATTACTTTTGAAGGACAGAAACGAGTTTCTGACATTTTCTACGCCTTACGTGAAATACCCTCTCCATGGGAATTACATATTGTAGGGAGCGGCAATCTAGATGACATTGAAAACCTTAAAGCATTAAGCACATCCCTAAATATTAGCCAAAACATAATATGGCACGGTTGGAAACAAGATCCTTGGAATTACATTCAAACAGAAATTAAAACAATATCAGCATTAATAGCAGCATCCGAATACGAAGGGTTTCCAATGACACTTCTTGAGGCACTTGCTCGAGGAATTCCGTGTATTTACTCAGACTGTCTAACAGGTCCTCGTGACGCTATCATCCCAGGGAAGAACGGCTACTTATTCAAACCGACGAATATTGAAGACCTGATAGCAAGTATAAATAAATTATTGACAGATGGAATAGTACTTACTAGAAATCAAATTCAAGATTCGTTATCATCATTTTATCTCAATAATTACCAAGCGAAAGTTAAAAACACAATCATAGACAGTTGTGATTAACCGGTATAAACTTAAAAAGCAGTCTGGATACTTTCAGGTAAATGCGCGGATTAGGGTTTAGTACCTCTAAGGAGGTAAAATTAAGTGCAAAAATGATTCATGAATAACGTTCCCAAATTCGCTGAAGGGTTTCAGTTAATTAACACCTAATGAATAATTCCATACTGAGAGTTAATTATTTCAACATACTTGAAACGCAACTGACATAATGAATATCCCTGTTATTTTTTCTATAAACAAGAGCTACTTAACGCCCGTCACCGTCGTCATTAAGTCTATAATCGATAATTCAGCATCAAACTTTGACTTTTACATTTTATCAACAACTCTGGAACCTTCTGATGAGGAGCAACTACGGCAGTTTGTAATTTCTAACAGTCCAAATTCAAACATGACTGTTATAAACATGAAGCCTTATATAAATCAAAATTTAGAACATTATATGTCGCGCAGAAAGCATTACAATCATATTTCTTGCGAAACATATTTTAGATTCTACATTCCCGAGTTGTTTCAAGAATACAAGAAGGTTATTTACCTTGATTCAGATATATTAGTTTTTGATGACTTAAAGAAAATATTTGACGTAGACATTTCAGGAAAATATGCAGCAGTAGTGAAGGATATATGGAACCGAAAAGGACATCACACGGATACAAGACCACATCTTTCTTTTGAAGCCTATTTTAATGAAATTATTGGCGTCAAAAGTGAAGACTACTTTAATGCCGGCGTTTTAGTGTTAAACCTTACTTTAATTAGAAAGAAAAAGCTATACACCAAGTTTTGGGATTTTGCGTATGAAAATTCCCCTTTAGAATTTCAAGATCAGGATGTTCTAAATGCAGTCTTTAATGGTAACGTTTATTACCTTGAAACACGTTGGAATCTTCTAAAAGACTTTGAGGATATTTATAGCCTTTCAAAAGATTTATTTATAAAAAAGGAATTAGACAAGGCCCGGAGGAATCCTGGTATTGTTCACTATGTTGGCTTCGATAAACCATGGAAAATAACTACAAATTCGTATTCCTACATTATTGAGTGGTGGGAAACCTTTTCCAAAACAGGGTTACTGACGCATAAGGATAAAGTTCAATTTAACAAAATAAAAACTTCATCTCATTATAAAATTTATAAGCCTTTTTTTGTGTTCAAAATCGGAACATTCGATATCCTACATATTTATAGATGTAATTTCCGATATTTCGTATATCTAATGGGAATCTTGGTTTTTCGAAAAACCATTAAAAACCGAACATCGCCCGAAGAATAGTCAGGATAATAATCTACGCAACTTCCACCCTGTTGCATTTCGTCTGCGAATCTACGATATGCCTCTCGCCAATCAAAAAAACCGAAAGTAGCTATCATCACCCCCGTGTATAACACTGCACGCTACCTTCGAGAATGCCTTGCTTCCATTCTCTCCCAGACCTACAAAAACTTCATTGTTTTTACAATAGACGATGGTTCAACTGATGATTCAGTGCAGATTCTTGATGAATATGCGGCAAAAGATCATCGAATCATCACCATCCACCAAAAGAATGGCGGAGTGTCTTCCGCCCGAAACACAGCGCTCGATGCCATTGAGAACGATGGCTCTTTCGATTACATCGCCTTTATTGACAGCGATGACGTCGTCAATAAGAACTTCCTAGAACTGTACGTAACGCATCTATCCGCCAACAATGCAGACTATGCTGTCTGCGGTTGGGAATCTTTTGATAAAACAGGAATCATTCCCAAAACCAAAAGTCGAAATTCAGAATTCCTTCACCCAGAAATCATTGATCGAGATGGTGCGTTTCAACACAATTATCGTACAGGCAAATGGGCCAAGATTACCAGTAATGCTTTTTCAGATTTTATAGGAAACCGGTGCTTCTCAACTAAATGTGCCAAGGGCAGACGCTTCGACACTTCAATGGTAAAAGGGGAAGATCAGGATTTTTTGCTCCAAATGTTGCTTCATATCGACAAAGGAGTCATCATCGATGACACTGTCCTTATGTATCGCATAAGAGCATCATCTCTTTCACACCATAACTCGACACCTCTCTCAGACATGAACCTTTTAATTGAATTATTGAATCGAGCAAAGTCGCACCCTGTTTCTGCACAATTAGGTCTTCAACGTCGAGCGTTTGATGCATGGTGGAATGCACTTAGATTCGCAATTTCAAATGATAGTTACAAAAATACCAAAGAAAAATTCGTTTATACTTACAACTACCTAAAGTCGCTCGAACACAGAACCGAATTGCAAAACAAACGAAGGCTAGTCTTGTTTTCTCTCGGCGACATTTTTCTAACTTTATACTTTTCGCACAAAAAGAAAAAGATCAATGATGACCAACTGCGTGCATTGCAAAACGCATATGAGTAATCCGTTTAACATTATGCGCTTATGAATTACCTTTATTATTGGAACGGACACAAAAATTTCGGTGATGAACTTTCATTGTATCTAGCCGAAAAGATCGCAGGGAGCAAATTTTCCCCTGCTCGCTATCCATTCAAAACAAAAACACTTATAGCTATCGGCTCTCTTCTTGAGCCTCAAATTATTAACAAAAAACTATTATATGGGGAACTGGCACTCTTCAAGCTAATTCCTTAGTACCCCGATACTCATATCGCCACGGCAGAACAAGGCCAGCGACGTGGTGCTGATCG
>ERZ1026870.372-NODE-372-length-26685-cov-7.818325_pt1 | contig 26685 bp, 23 predicted proteins | sample MGYA00380165_ERZ1026870 | MGnify/ENA primary metagenome ERZ1026870 (study PRJEB33269, sample SAMEA4719801) | human gut metagenome | biome: human-associated habitat; feature: organic feature; material: feces | place: Cameroon | collected 2013-10 ...
ATGAAGATCACGCCGCCGTGGTCGCGACGACGATGAGCCCAGCCGAAAAGAGTCACGGTCTGACCGATGAAGGATTCATCAACCAGGCCAGAGTATACGGTTCGCATATAAGCTCCGAGAAAAAGACCAACGCGCGATACGAAAGCTGTTGGCCACACGATTACAACGACAATGCTATGGCTTTGCAGAGCCGCAATGGTGCAAGCAGCGGCGCGGCATCGCGCCGCTGCGGAATTGGTCGGTGCCGTCTTTCAAAAGACGGAGACGCACGATGATTAAGTTTACTGCCAACGATAGTTGAAAAACGGGAAAACTCGGCAGTTTGGGGTATTTTATTTAGATCTGCTTATGCGAAAACGCGCAAAGGCCGTTGTCTCGGACTGACAGTCCTGGACGTCCGGCCTTGTGTCGTTCGAGCAGACGGGTTCAACGCGCTGCTTACTTCGAGCTGTCGGGCTTGCGGCGGGAGGCCGGGAGGGCTTTGTGTCCGCCGTTGAAATCCGTAGCGGCCCAGCCCGTGCCCTTGAGTTCAAAGCCGGGGGCTGAGAGTTCCTTCACCAATGCATCCTTGCCGCACTGAGGGCACTTCGTCAGAGGCTTGTCGCTCATCTTCTGAAGAAAATCCTTTTCAAAGCCGCAGTTCGTGCATCGATAAGCGTAGATAGGCATGGTATGAAAGTTGGGAAAGTAAACGTGGAGGAGACAGATTATAAGGAAGGAATGGCTAGCAGAGCTTGAAATCGCCGGAAAAAGGCCGCCGCGTGAGAACGCGGCGGCCTTGTGGGCGGTTGGGTTCAGCGGCGCTTATTCATCGTCGTCATCGCGGTGGAACTTGCCGGCAAGCTCAGCCTGCTTTTGAGCCGGAACAGGCTGGTAGCTGTCAAGCTCCATGGACCAGCTGCCGGTGCCCTGAGTAAGGGCGTGCAGGCGGGTAGCGTAGCCGTCGAGCTCTGACAGCGGTACGACGCCCGTGATTTCCATCAAGCCTCCCGGTAGTGAGTCGGTGCCCGAAACTTGACCGCGGCGGCTGGCGAGATCACCGGCAAGGTCGCCCATGTACATGTCGGGCGCCGTGATTTCGATGCGAACGATTGGTTCGAGGATCTTGGGTTGGGCGTTGGCTAGCGCATCAAGGAAGGCCTTGCGGCCGGCGGCGACGAAGGCGACTTCCTTCGAGTCAACAGGGTGGCTCTTGCCGTCGTAGACAGTGACCTTGACGTCCTGAATCGGGTAGCCTGCCAGGTAGCCGGAATCGAGTACTTCACGGACCCCCTTTTCAACGGCAGGAATCAGGTTGAACGGAATGACGCCGCCCTTGACTTCGTCATGGAACTCAAAGCCGGCGCCGCGTTCGAGCGGTTCGATGCGCAGGTAGACTCCGCCCGTCTGCTTCTTGTGGCGGGCGTGGCCCTCGGCTGGAGCCGTGATGGTTTCGCGATACGGGACGCTCGGCGTGCCGGTGACAACCTCAAGCTTGAAGTTGACCTTCATGCGGTCGAGGATTGAGCGGACGTGCATTTCGGTCAGGCCGCGAATCACGGTTTCGTTGAGTACGGCGTCATGGTCGACTGCCATTGTCGGGTCTTCGGCGAGCATCTTGTTGAGGACTTCGCCCATGCGGGCTTCATCTCCGCGGCGGGATGGTGCGATTGCGAGGCCGAACATCGGCTTGGGGAAGTTGATCGGACGCATGCGTATGCCGCTGAGATTCGGATCCGAATGCAGAATTGAACCATAAGTAAGTTCGTCGATCTTGGCGAGAGCACCGATGTCGCCCGGGCTGAGGAAGTCGGTTTCGCTGGTGTTCTTGCCTTGGAGAAGCAGGGGATGGGCGGCCTTGACGCCTTTCTTGCTGTCGTCAACGTAAAGCGTGGTGTCCTTTTGAATCGTGCCCTGATGCACTCGGAAGATGCCGATCTTTCCAATGTACGGGTCATTGACGACCTTGAAGACCTGGGCGACAACAGAAAGATCTTTTTCCGGACGCGTTACGAACGGCGTGCCGTCGGCATGAATGAAGAGTGCGTCGTTGGCTTCGGCCGGACTGGGAAGGTGACGGATGATGACCTTCATGAAGTCTCGGATGCCGATCAGGTTCTTGGCGGAAACGAAGCAAACCGGAATGACCGTGCCTTCTCGCAGGGCCTTTGTGATGAGAGGATGCAGGGTGCGCGGGTCGACGCTGCCTTCCTCGAGATAGTGTTCGAGCATTTCATCGTCCTGCTCGATGATTTTCTCAATGAAGGCGCGGTGAACTTCGCCGACGCTGAGAATGTCGGCTTCCCCTTCGTCCTTGTCAAAACAGTCGATGACGATGGAGCGGTTGTTGGCGGGAAGGTTGATCGGCAGAACGCCCGGCCCCCAGACTTCCTGAAGATCCTTGAGCAACTGTTCAAGATCGACGTCGGGTGCGTCGAACTTGTTGATGGCGATCATGCGGCAGAGGCCGCGCTCCTTTGCGATGTCCATCATGCGGCGCGTCAGAAGTTCAACGCCCTTGGTGGCGTCGACCACGGCGCAGACGGACTTGACGGCGTCAAGCGCGGACATGTCCTGGCCGATGTAGTCGGGGTATCCCGGGGTGTCGAGCACATGAATGCGCACGGGGGTGAGGTCGGGGAGAGCAGTGTCGACGTGAGCGACGGCCAGACGGATGGAGTGCTGAACCTGTTTTTCGAGGGCGTCATTGTCGCACATCGTGTTGCCGCGCTCGATGGAGCCGAGCTCGGAAATCATGCCGGTGCGGTAGAGCATGGCTTCAATGAGGGAGGTCTTGCCGCAGGAGCCATGCCCCACCAACGCTACGGTACGAAGATTCTCGGTCAGATAGTTGCTCATTGCTGTTCTCCTCTTCCAGAACATTTTTTGAAAGGCTAGTCAAGCCGTCAGTTTTCCATTGTGCGCCTGAAGACGGATAGATAGGATGTTATGACGAAAGAAGTTGACTTATATCGACAAGATGGAAGAAGGCGCTGGCTTTTTTGCGTAAAAGCGAGCAAAATTAAATGTTGCATAAAACAGGAAAGCCTTGCCGAGATGATTCACGGCAAGGCTTTTTTTCAGCTCGCTGCATTCAGAGGGCGTCGCATCCGATCTGCATGTTTTTAGGCAGCCGAATCTCGGTTTCAAGGCCGTGAGGCTTGATGTTGCGTGCAAGTATGCTTCCTCCGTGAGCAGTCACGCTGCGTTTGGCGATTGCGAGCCCAAGGCCGAAGCCTGTTCCTGTTCGGACGTTGGCTCCGCGCACGAAGGGTGCGAACATGTTGGCGAGCTCCTCCTCAGGCATGCCCGGTCCCGTATCTCGGCAACGAATGATGAAGCTTTCGGCGTCTGATGAGAGGGACAGCGTGATTTGGGACTGCGCAGGTGCGTGGCGAAGCGAGTTGCGTGCAATATTGTCTAGCGCTCTGGCAAGCAGGTTGCCGTCCGCATTGATGACGGGGTCACCTTCAAGGACCGTCTTGACGGTGACGTTCTTCTGCTGGGCCTCAAAGCCGAGGTCGTCCGCAACGCCGTCAAGGATGTCTGCAAGTCCGACGGGCGACTTCGTCATGTTGGCGCTGTTTTCAAGGCGTGCGTATGTCAGGAGCGATTCGACGAGTGCGTTGATGTTGCCCACCTCCTTTTCGATGCGTTCAAGCGAATTCTGAGTGCGCTCAGGCCCGCGTCGGGCAAGTTCGAGTGCCACTTCAATTCGGGCGAGCGGACTGCGGATCTCGTGGCTCACGTCGTGAAAGAGTCTTCGCTGTCTTGTAATCAGAGATTCGATCTTGTCCGCCATGCCGTCAAAGACGCGGGCAAGATTGGCAACCTCAGCGTCGCCGTTGGAGAGTTCCGCTGAGGTTCGCGTGTCAAACGCACCGTCGGCAAAGCGTCGCATGGCGCTGTCGAGCGTGTGCAGGCTGCGCGTATACAGTCGTGCGAGAAGCCAAGATGCGAGCAGTGTGAAGAAGGCGGCTAGCGAGAGCGTCAGTGTGATCGGGAAGTGGTGGAGTTCTGGCGGGATCAGCCGAACAGGGAAGGCGACGGTACGAACTGCGAAGAATTCGCAGGGCTCGTTGTCGATCTCAACGGTTCTTACCGGCAGACGTTTGTCGGGCGGGCCGTCCTGACGGTCAGAGAGTTTGCGGATGGCTTCGAGGCTTTCATATGCTTTTTCAGGAATCTTGCGGCCTGAGATTTCGTTGCCGCTGCTGTTGAGAACGAAGACAATGGGATTGGTGTTGAGGCGTTCGTTGCGCAGCCATGAGATAAGGCCTTCCTTTCCGGCCACTTCATAGATGCCGACGGCGCTGTCGACGGATTTGTGCGCGATAAAGCGCCACTCGATGCGGCCGATGTCCTCGTTCTGTTGGCTTTGAGCTGAATAGGCGACCATCCAAACGCCGGCAGCCGTCAGCAGAATGACGACGCAAAAGCCGGCAAAGAGCTTGCCGAAAAGCGTGTTGAACCAACGGTTGAACATGAACAGCTCCTTCTTTTCGGCGTATCGGCGAACGGTCGGGTCAGCGGACGACGAGCTGATAGCCCACGCCTCGGATGCTTTCTATTGCAACGCTCTTGCCGAGCACGGCGGCGAGTTTGTGGCGGATCGAGGAGACGTGGACGTCAATGGCGCGGTCGTAGCGCTGCATGGCGCGCCCGAGCACTTTCTGATAGATCTCGTCCTTCGGGACGGGGCTGCCCGCTTTGCGTGCAAGCACTTCCAGAAGAGTAAGCTCTGTGCCCGTCAGGTCGATGACGTTGCCGTTGACCGTGGCCTCCCGACGGCCGGGATCGATTGTCAACGGGCCGGCTTCTACGGGGGCGATGGCTGATGGCATGTTGGCCGTGCGGCGCAGTATCGCGTTGAGGCGCGCCGCAAGTTCGCGCGGCGGGCAGGGCTTGGGGACATAGTCGTCGGCTCCGAGCTCAAGTCCGATGATGCGGTCGACCGGGTCGCCCTTGGCGGTGAGCATCAAGACGGGAAGCTGGCTCTGTTCGCGAATGCGCTTGAGAACCTCCACGCCGCTCATGCCGGGCATCATGACGTCGAGCACGACGATTTCGAATTCTTGTTGGGATATGAGTTCCAGAGCCTCGGTTCCGTTGTGGGCTGCAACAGGGGCGAAGCCTTCCAACTGCAGATAGTCGACGAGAAGGGTGACGAGCTCGATGTCATCGTCGACGATGAGGATGGGACGAGGATGCTTGAACATGACGGACCCGAAAATGGCGGCTTGAAGCGTGATTTAGAACAATGGAATGGCCCATGTTAACAAAAAACGGCGTGCAAAAGTTTGTTACGTGCTCTTCCGAAACCTTTACCCGAAGCCTATGGAATGCTTTTCAGGACTGTAGGAGAATGAAAGCGAGGATCTTGACGGTCATGATTCTCGTTCATTCTCAACAATGACCGGATGCTGCAAAAAACAATGACGAATCGGACGATGATGAAAAGGTCGGCTCTAGGCGTGCTGATCGGTGTGCTGTTCCTTTCGGGGTGCGCCGTGCAGATGCCGGACATGAGGACCATGGCTGAAGAGGCGTCTCCCAAGGCGTGGAGTACCACGATAGAGGCTCAGGCGCCGGTCGATTCGGCAGAATTCTGGCAGTCGTGGAACGATCCCAGGCTCTCTGCGCTTGTTGTTAAGGCCCGAAACGCGAATGCCGACGTACTTACGGCGCTCGCTTCTTTGCGTGCGGCCAGAGCCGGTCTGTCGGAGGCTCAATATGCGCTTTTTCCTGAGGCTACGGTTGGCGGCGACGCATCGCGCCGTCATGCTGATGCTGGATCCGGAAACAGCTTTTCAGCAGCGGTCGATGTGACATGGTCATGGAATCTTGCCGGTGCGGATCTTTCCAACGAGACCGCTCGTCGCTATGAGGCGCTTGCAAGCGAGATCTCCGTGGCTGACGCGCAGGCGCTCGTTGAGGCTGAGACAGCTCAGGCCTACATCAACCTGCGTTCCACTCAGGTGCTTCTGCGGGTGAGCGAGGACACGGTCAAGAACTATGAGGAAAGCGCTGAAATCGCCGGATGGCGTGCCGGGGCCGGCTTGAACAGTGCATCAGAAGCTGAGGATGCGCTCTCTCAGGTCGCGGCTGCCAAAGCCAACATTCCGAAGTTGAAGGCGGCAGAAGCGATCTACAGAAACGCTTTGGCCCGATTGACGACTATTCCAGCCGATCAGCTCGATTTGGGCGAAGGGCCTGTGCCGCAGGCGCCGGTGCGGCTGTCGGTTTCGATTCCGGCGGAGATGCTGATGAGGCGTCCAGACGTCCGAAGTGCTCAGGCTTCGTTGCTGGCGTCGGGGGCTGATCTCAAGACTGCCCGCGAGAACTACTTCCCGACGCTGTCGCTCACGGGGTCTGTCGGAACGCAGGCGGCAACGCTAGGCGCGCTTGGGGCTAGCGGAACGGGCATCGCCTCTCTCATCGGCGCGCTAACAATGCCTGTGCTCAATTGGGGCAGTCTGGCTGCGCAGGAGGAAAGGGCCGCCGCCGCGCTCGACAAGGCAAAGGCTAGCTACCTCTCCGTGATCGTAAAGGCTCTTGAGGAGACGGACAATGCGCTCAATGGCATCCGGGCCGCACAGGACCGAACGGTTCTTCTTCAGACAGCTCTGCAGCATACGGAGAAAACGTACGAATTAACGGGGCTTGAGTATCGATCAGGGCTCGGCGACTATTCGATGCTGCTCGAGGCACAGCAGCGCCTCCTGACCCTCAAGGAGAGCGTAACGAACAACATGACGGAGCTTTCCCTTCAGCATGTGAAGCTCTACCGCGCCCTGGGCGGCGCCTGGAAGGCACAGGAGAGTGCAAAATGACAGAACAAGACAACAAGGATCGCACCAAACTTCTGCTTAAGGACGAAAGCCGCTCGCGGCATGTTCTTTGGGCCGCGGGCTGTGTGTTGGCAGCGGCGGTGGCGGGTGTTTGGTATTGGTACGCCGGCACGCAGAATTCCAATGCCGTCAAATATGTGACGGAGTCCGTTGAACGTGGAGACGTGCATGTGAGCGTGTCTGCAGACGGCACTCTCGCACCAGTGCGTACCGTCTCGATCGGCTCCGAACTCTCGGGCATCGTGCGAGAGGTGGGCGTAGACGTCAATGACGAAATCAGGAAGGGGCAGAGTCTCATCGTGTTGGACAAGCGCAATCTTGAGGCAAAAGTGCTTCAGAATCGTGCGTCGCTCCAAAGCGCCGAAGCCAATCGTCGTCAGAGTGCGGCCAGCCTTCGCGAGGCTGAACTGAAGCTCAAGCGCATGCAGGAGCTAAATCGCCTTTCCAAGGGCAGTATGCCGAGCAAGACTGAACTTGAGACACAGGCCGCTTCGGTCGACACGGCACGGGCGGCAGTCGCCGTAGCCGAAGCGAATATTGCCGACGCGAAGGCGTCGCTGCAAACAGCAGAGAACGACCTGTCCAAGGCCGACATCAAGTCGCCTATTGACGGCGTGGTGCTTGCACGTTCAGTGGAGCCGGGTTACGCGGTGGCGGCGAGTCTGCAGGCTGTCGAGCTGCTGACGCTTGCCACCGATCTGAGCCAGCTTGAACTGGAGGTGGCCGTTGATGAGGCGGATATCGGTGTGGTCAAGCAGGGACAAAAGGCGTACTTCACGGTCAGCGCCTATCCGAACCGGCGCTTTCCAGCAGAATTGACAAAGGTTGCCTATGGTGCGACGACGACGGAGAATGTGGTGACCTATACGGCCTATCTCAATGTTGACAATCAGCAGATGCAGCTTCGCCCGGGCATGACGGCTTCGGCTACGATTTCGACGGCTGACAAGCAGGACGTGCTTCTGGTTCCCAATTCTGCTTTCCGCTTCCGCCCCAAGGCTGCGTTGGACAGCGGCAAGTCGAAGATGGGTCCCATGATGCCCGGGCCCTCTCCCCATGGCAGCGCCTCCAAGAAAGTGAAGGAGTTGGTTCAGCACGGACAGGCAAGTAGAACCGTGTACGTTCTGCGCGATGGTAAGCCCGTGCGTGTGGACGTCGTTACGGGATTAACCGACGGCATGCAGACAGAAATTGTCTCGGGTGACATAGCCGAGGGCGACAAGGTCGTCGTTGATCAGCAGAAGGGCGCTTGAGGCGGCCTGAGGAGATGCAATGGGACAGCCTCTAGTTGAGTTGGTTGATATTCGCAAGCGCTACGGTACGGGAGATGCGGCTTTTGAAGCCTTGCGCGGCGTGAGCTTTTCAATCGATGAGGGCGAATTCGTGGCCATCATGGGTGCGTCCGGGTCCGGAAAATCGACTGTCATGAACATCATCGGCGCCCTTGACAGTCCGACGGCGGGGGCCTACCTCTTCAGTGGGATGCATGTTGAAAGCCTGACGCGGGACCAGCGTGCGCTTCTGCGCCGCAAGTATCTCGGCTTTGTGTTTCAAGGGTTTAATCTTCTCGCGCGAACTACCGCCCTTGAGAATGTGGAACTGCCGCTTCTCTATCGCGGCATGGGGGCTTCCGAGCGCCGCAAGCTGGCCAGAGCGGCACTCCAACGCGTAGGATTGCTTGAGTGGGAACACCATACGCCGTCAGAACTTTCGGGAGGCCAACAACAGCGCGTTGCCATTGCGCGCGCCATTGTCACGCGGCCGAAGCTTCTTCTTGCCGATGAACCGACGGGAAGCCTGGATACGGCTCGAAGCAGGGAGATCATGGAACTCCTTTCTGCGCTCAATGGTGAGGACGGCATTACGGTCGTGCTCGTCACGCACGAGCCTGACATGGCCGGCTATGCAAAGCGTCATCTGATCTTCAGGGACGGCCAGCTGATCAGTGACAGCAAGACGGAGGCTGCGTCATGATAGGCAATGCATTTGTTCTAGCCATACGTCAAATTATTCGAAATCCGCTCAGAAGTCTGCTGACCGTGCTTGGCGTCGTGATTGGCGTTATGGCGGTGATTACGATGGTGACGGTCGGCAACGGGGCCTCTCAGGCCATTCGCACGCAGATCGAATCCTTCGGAAACAATCAGCTTATGCTGCGGCCTGGTTTGCGCATGGGGCCGGGACAAAGCGTTGGTGCTCCGAGTTTCACGCTTGACGATGCCGTTGCGCTAAAGCGTCAGATAGCCGGCATCGTCGCTGTGGCGCCTCAGGCCTCAAAGACCATGACGGTCGTGGCCAACGGCCGCAACTGGCAGACGAGCGTGATCGGCACGGACAACAACTATTTCACGATCGATAATCGAGAGATTGTTGACGGCCGCAATTTTGAGGCGGGAGAAATGCTGTCCGGCGCCGCCGTCTGCGTGATCGGCGGCACCATACAGAAAGAGCTTTTCGGAGAAGGTGCGGATGTCGTCGGACGCACGATCAGAACAGGCAGTTTTTCCTGCCGCGTGGTGGGGCTTCTCAAGACCAAGGGCACGGCTGCCATGGGAGGCGACCAGGACGATTTGCTCGTGATGCCGATCAAGACGCTTCAGCGCCGGGTGATCGGAAAGAACCGCGTGAGTGCTCTTCTGATTTCAGTGAATCCACAGTCCGATCGCGACCGTTTGCGCGAGGCTGTTACGGAATTGATGCGCGAACGTCGCAGCCTCTCCGATGGCGATGACGACAACTTCCAGATTCTCGACACGGCTGAGATCGCGGCCAAGGTGGCTTCCACCACACAGATCATGACGACGCTGTTGGCGGCGGTAGCCGCAGTTAGCCTGCTTGTGGGTGGCATCGGCATCATGAACATCATGTTGGTGTCCGTGACAGAACGGACGCGCGAAATCGGCATTCGACTGGCCATCGGTGCTCTGGAGCGTGAAGTGTTGATGCAGTTTCTGATTGAGGCATTGATGCTGGGCTGCATGGGGGGAGCGCTTGGGGTTGTTGCGGCGCTCGGCGTGTCGAAGGGACTTGCAGTCTTCATGGGCGTCCCCTTTATCTTCAGCCCGGGCATAAATCTGCTTGCTTTTACTGTTTCAGCTCTTACAGGAGTGGTGTTTGGCTTTTTCCCGGCAAGGCGCGCTGCCAAGTTCGATCCGATTGAAGCCGTACGCCATGAATGACGGAATGGAAGGAGAGATAAGGCGCTGGAACGAAAAAAGGTTCGGAACAAGATTTCCGAACCTTTTTGTTGGCGCTTCGTAATTCTTTCGTGTAGGCGTTTCGGTTAGAACGGAACGTCGTCGCCTTCGAGTTGGTCAAATGCGGTGTTGGACGTCACCGGCGCGCTCTGACGAGCCGACTGGGCGGCGGGCTGGGGGGCGGGGCGCGGGGCTCGCGGAGCGCTTTCGAAACCGTCGTCCATGCCTTGGTTGTCGGATTGGCGGCGGTCGAGAAGCTGCATCATTTCGCCGATGATTTCGGTGGCATATCGGTCAGTGCCGTCTTTGGCCTGATACTTGCGGGTGCGAAGACGGCCTTCAATGTAGCACTGGCTGCCCTTGTGGAGGTATTCCTTGGCGATTTCGGCAAGACGGGAGAAGAGGACCACGCGATGCCATTCAGTTTCGCTGACGGTTTGGCCTTCGGCGTTGCGATAGCGGCGCGTCGTGGCGATGTTGAGCGTCGTAATGGCGGTGCCGCCGTCCGTGGTATAGCGGGTTTCGGGGTCTCGGCCGAGATTGCCGATCAGGATTACCTTGTTGATGGAAGCCATGATTAACTAATTTGCAAAATATATCTATCGAACTTGAATTGCTTCACCTTGTTCATGCTGTCTGCGGGACTTGGGCTCCTGGAGGCCAAGAGCAAGCAGGAACCAACAAAGCATAGCAAAACTCGATGCATGGAACACGGCCTGCGCTGAAAAATGTTGGGCGATCCAGCCGCCTGCCGCACCACCCACGAAGAGTCCAAAACTCTGGGTTGTGTTGTAGATTCCGAGCGCTAGTCCCTTGTCGGCCTTCGGGGCCGTGCGAGAGATCAAGCCTGGCAGCGTTGCTTCCAGAATGTTGAATCCGATGAAGAAGAGCGTCATGAGGAATGCCACCTCCCAGATGGAATGCGTCAGGAAGGAGAACAGTGCGAAGACGATGGCGAGAAGGAGAACGTTCGTGCGCAGGAGCGAGGCGACTCTGCGGTTGCGTTCCGCCCAGATGATGGGTTTCATCATGACGGCAAAGCCGATAAGCACGGCCGGAAGATAGATGTACCAGTGATGCAGGACGGGGAGCCCCATTTCGACGAGCTGCGTAGGGATGACGACGAAGAGCGCCATTTGCACGCAGTGCAGACAGAAGATCCCGGCGTTGAGGCGTAGGAGCTGGGGATCGAAGGCGACCTTGGGCCAGGGCTGATGATCCTCAACGTCTTCGCCAGCAACGGCGGGCACGTCGGGGACGATCTTGAGAACGATCCATACGGCGCCGGCGGAGAGAACGGCCGTGAGCCAGAAGAGACCGGGTACGCCCCAGAGCTCGGTGAGAGGAGGTGCCGCGACGAGGCTGAAGGCAAAGGTCAGGCCGATTGAAGCGCCGACGAGTGCCATTGCCTTGGTGATGACGTGGTCTCGCACACTGTCGGCAATGAGGGCCGTGACGGCGGCGGATATGGCGCCCGCTCCCTGCAGCGCTCGGCCGATCATGACTGTCCAGATGGAGGATCCTATGGCGGCAACAACGCTACCGATGATGAAGAGCAGCAGGCCGGCAATGATGACGGGTTTGCGTCCGAGCCGGTCGCTTGCCACGCCGAACGGAATCTGCAGCACGCTTTGCGTAAGGCCGTAGATGCCGAGCGTAAGACCGACGAGAAAGTCGTTGTCTCCGCCGGGAAGATGCCGAGCGTAAACGGCGAAGACAGGAAGAATGAGGAATAGTCCGAGCATGCGAAGGGCAAAAATGCCTGCTAGCGAAATGCTGGATCGTTTCTCCTGAGCCGTCATGGTTCCGGAGGCGTTGGAGGAGTCGTGTTTGGCGCGCATGAATAGCCGTAAAAGTAAAAGTCGGGAGGTCATCCTTTACCCGAGCGGTAGGACAGTCTATATTCATTAGTCTGTTTTGGGCCTTAAGACCGGTCTAGTCATGAAGAAAGCCATATCTATACGCGGGGCGCGAACCCACAACCTTAAGAACATCAGCCTGGATATCCCGAGAGACAAGCTCACGGTGATCACCGGGGTCTCTGGCAGCGGCAAGAGCTCGCTGGCCTTCGACACCCTTTATGCGGAAGGACAGCGCCGTTATGTGGAAAGCATTTCGGCGTATGCACGTCAGTTTCTGGAACTTCGTCCAAGACCCGACGTTGACAGCATTGATGGGCTTTCCCCTGCCATCGCCATAGGACAGCGCAGGAGTTCCAGTTCTTCGCGTTCCGTCGTAGGCACCGCCACGGAAATCTCGGACTACATGAGGCTTCTGTTTGCGCGCACAGGCGTGCCCTACTGCCCGACGCACGGCAATCCTCTTGAGATGAATTCGATCGCCTCGATCGTCGACCGCACGCTCACGCTTTCTAACGGGGCGAGGATCATGGTTCTTGCACCTGTCGCGCGCGCCAAAACCGGAAACTTCAAGCCTTTTTTTGAAAAGCTGCTCTCTGAAGGGTACGTGAGGTTCCGCCTTGACGGCGTTGTCCAGGTGCTTCAGGCAGCGCCGTCTCTCAATGACGGCTTTGCGCACGATGTTGATGTGGTGGTGGATCGTCTTCTGGTGTCTCCCGAGGCTCGTGTCCGCCTTGCGGAAAGCTGCCAAGCCGCATCCCATCTGAGCGATGGACGCGTGTATGTCGAAGAGTTCGGTACAGGCATGCACTATGAGTTCAGTACGCAGTTTGCTTGTCCGCTTTGCAGCTTTAGCGTGCCCGAACTAGAGCCCGTTCACTTTTCGCCCTTCAATCAGGCGGGACGCTGTCCCACCTGCGAGGGCACCGGCACCGTGCGCACCTTCGACGTCAATAAGGTGGTGAAGACAGGGGAGGTGTCGATAGAGGCGGGAGCCATTCCTGGGTGGGACGCACGAAATGGGCGAAAGTTCAAGCTCATTTCGGCGGCCGCTGAGGTGCTCGGTGTATCGACCCGCACGCCTTGGGATGACTATCCGCAGGATGTGAAGCAGGCCTTCCTTTACGGCAACGATCAGACGAGGGATCTTCAAGTGCCTTTCATCGGCGTGATGAATGACCTTGAAAAACAATGGGGCGATCCGAAGATCAGAAGCTTCATGAGACAGGGCTTGGAGGGGTATCGCTCGGAGGTAACTTGTCCGGCCTGTCACGGTGAAAGGCTTCGTCCGGAACTCCTTTCCGTTTTTGTGGGCGACGGCAAGGATAGGTATTCCTATGGCGAAATGAATGCGATGAGCCTCTCGCAACTGCGAGAGACGTTTTCCAGACTTACGTTCGTGGAGCGCAGGGCGGCGGTCGCCGAGCGGTTGATGACGGCCATTACAAGCAGGCTCGTATTCTTGGAAAACGTGGGGCTTGGCTATCTGACTCTCAGTCGTCGAGCCGACACGCTTTCGGGAGGGGAGATGCAACGCATCAGGTTGGCAGGTCAGATCGGCGCCGGGCTTTCGGGGGTGCTCTACGTGCTCGACGAGCCTAGCATCGGACTGCATCAGCGCGATAACGAAAAGCTGCTGAAAAGCTTGACGGATCTGAGGGATCAGGGCAACACCGTTCTCGTCGTCGAACACGATGAGGATGCCATGCGCACCGCCGACAATCTGGTCGACATGGGGCCGGGAGCGGGCGAGAAGGGTGGCCAGATCCTTGCCGAAGGGACGCCAGAGGAGGTCATGGCCAATGAGCGCTCTCTGACGGGCAGATACCTCAAGGGCGATTTGAAGATCCCGGTTCCGGCAAAACGACTCAAACCCGAACGCGGCTGGCTTACGTTGACGGGGGCCAGAGGACACAATCTGCGCAATGCTACTCTCAAAGTGCCTGTGGGACTGCTGAGCGTCGTGACTGGCGTTTCGGGGTCGGGCAAGTCTTCACTCGTCATTGATACGCTTTATGCGGCGATGGCCCGCAAGGTCAATCGCTCCACGACGCTGCAGCCGCTTCCTTATGACGGGATTGAGAACAGCGAAGCCTTTGACAAGGTCATTATGGTGGATCAGTCGCCCATTGGCCGAACGCCTCGATCCAATCCCGCAACTTATACGGGAATTTTCTCCTCGATTCGCGAGATATTTGAACAGACCCAGATGGCGAGAGAACGAGGCTATACATCGAGCCGCTTCAGTTTCAATGTCAGGGGAGGGCGTTGCGAGGCTTGTCAGGGCGACGGCATTGTCTGCGTGCAGATGCAGTTTATGCCGGACGTCTATGTGCCTTGTGACGTCTGCCACGGCCGCCGCTACAACAGAGAAACGTTGGAAGTGACGTATGCAGGCAAGAACATTGCAGACGTTCTTGAAATGACTGTTGAGGAGGCGCTTCCGTTCTTTGATGCGTACCCTAAGATCAAGCGTGTTCTGCAGGCGCTCATCGACGTGGGGCTCGACTACATCAAACTTGGGCAGAGCGCAACGACCTTCTCCGGCGGCGAGGCTCAGCGCATCATGCTCGCGGCCGAGCTCGCTCGACCCGATACGGGGCGCACGCTTTACATTCTCGATGAACCGACGACGGGGCTCCACTTCAAAGACATCGAACAGCTTCTCAGCGTCCTGCGTCGCCTGACGGATCAAGGCAACACGGTGCTTCTCATTGAACACAATCTCGACGTGGTCAAGTGTGCCGACTATGTCGTTGACATGGGGCCGGACGGCGGTGACAACGGTGGGCTGATTCTGGCAGAAGGCACGCCTGAGGAAGTGGCTGAGGCCGACAGCGTTTCGTCTCCGTACCTCAGACGGTATTTAGCAGACGGTATTTATAAGTCGACATAAGGATTGTTCGTTGTGTCTGTCATGATTATTGGAGCGTCCGGCCGTTTGGGTCGAGCGCTTTGGGCAAGTCGCCCGCATGGATTCGAAGTGACGGCTCTTACGCATGCGGAGTTGGATGTGACGGACATTCGCGCAATGGAGGCCGTCGTTGCGGTTGCTCGACCCGACGTGGTGATCAATGCGGCGGCTTGGACGGACGTCGAGGGCGCTCAGAGGAATGAAGCGGGGGCTCGAGCCGTGAATGCTCAGGCGCCTGGGGCGATGGGACGTTTGTTTGCAACGCAAGGCATCCGGATCGTGCATTTTTCAACTGATTATGTCTTTTCCGGAGAGGGTACGGATCCTTGGAACGAAGCTTGTCTGCCGCAACCCAGGCCGGCGGGCGTCTACGGCCTCACGAAGCGTGAAGGTGAAAGGCAGCTTGAGGAAAGCGGGGTTTCAGGGACGATCGTGCGCGCGGGATGGCTGCACAGCGGAGAGCGCGACTTCGTAAATGCCATTCTTTGTGCTGCTGCCGAAGGAAAGCCTCTATCCGTGACTGCTTCCCAGATCGGCACGCCGACTTCGACCGAGGCGCTTGCGCAATGGACTTGGGATGCTCTGCCAATGCTGACGCCGTTCGGGCGTCTGACGACGGTTCACTACGTCGAAGAAGGAGGCTGGATCAGCAGGGCAGACATGGCGGTTCATGTGCTCGTTTCTGCTGAGGAACAGGCTGCCGGAATGGGAGAATTCGGGCTTGCGGCACGTTTCAAAAGGGCCCGGGAGAACATGAGGAGATCCGGCGCCGACAATGGCCTTCGACCGCAAAACTGTCGGCTGTCCAGTCTTCGAAAGGGCGAGTTTCCTTGTACGAAAGGCTGGAAAGGTGGTGTGGATAAGTCTGTGGATATCGTAATTAGCGCCAAAAAATCCTTGTGGATAACTAATGAGAGCAATAATAAAATCATCTAAAAAACAATAAGATGAGTAGGCAATGGGTGATGCGAAGCTTTAGGTGGATAACTTTGCATCCTGTAGGGAGGAGGGACAACCATCCCCTTTTCTCGGTCGTGTCGCATTGTGAGGGCTACGACGTTCGAATCCTAGGAGCACGCAGTCAATAGCCGTCGGAGGCAGGTCTTATAATCACCTTTTTTTTCAGGATAGAGCATGCAGGAAGGAACCGTACTCTGCTTTGACTTTGGGCTGGCTAGAACGGGCGTTGCCTCCGGCAACACGCTCACTCGCAGCGCTCAGCCCATCACGATCATTCATGCCAAAACGAATGACGAGCGCTGGAAGGCCGTCGAGTCCCTTGTGAAGGAATGGGAACCTGTGCTCTTGGTGGTGGGAGTTCCTCGTCACGGAGACGGAACGGACTGCGATCTCACGCCGAGATGCGAGCGATTCGCGCGACAGTTGGGCGGGCGCTTTCGCTTGCCGGTGCGTACCGTGGACGAACGTTTTTCGTCAGTGATGGTTGAGCACGGTGCGGACAGGATCGATGACGAAGCCGCTGCCGTCATTTTGCAGCAGTACTTTGACGAGCAGGATGCCGTTGCCTGAGGTAGTTCGTCATGCGCTATATCATTGGATGCGGCCGCATGGCCGCCGTCGGGATCATGATTCTTCTGATCCTCGTAATTCTTTTCGTGCTGTTTCCGTTTCTGAACCGCAAAAGGCGCGGACGTGTGATCAGACGCGTCTGTGTCGTGCTCATGCGGGTGCTCGGCGTGCGCATGAGCATCAAGGGCCAGGTGCCGCTCCATGCGAGTGCGGAATGTGGTGTGAATGAGAAGGGGGCAGGCTACATGGTCTGCGCGAATCATATCTCTTTCATCGACATCTTTATTCTTGATGCGGTGCTTCCATGCCGTTTCGTCGCCAAAAAGGAGATCGCTTCATGGCCGGTCTTCGGCTTCATTGCCAAGGGGACGGGCACGCTCTTCATCGACCGCACCCGCAAGCGTGCGGTGCTTGAAATGGCCGACGCCATGGCGTGCGCAGTCAGCGAGGGCACGAATGTGCTTTTTTTCCCGGAGGGCACGACGGGAAATGGTCTTGAACTCCTGCCCTTCCATTCCAACCTCTTTGAAGCCGCCGTGCGCTCGGGTGCCGAGGTCTTGCCCGTGACGCTGCGCTACACCCTCGACGGAAAGCCGAGCGGATTAGTTTCCTATGCAGGAAATGTTGCGCTTTTCACGGTTCTCAAGCGCATTCTCTTTACGCCGGGGCTTGGAGTCGAAGTAACGGTGCTTGATCCCATCTCCACTGTTCAGAAGACGCGTCAGGCGCTTTGTCTCGAAGCTTCCGCACTGATGTCGGAGTCGCTAGGCGTCGCGGATGCAACGGCTCAGCGCGAAGCATTGCGCCGGAACCGTCTGCAGGCCATGTCCGAAAGGAAGGACCCGACCGGATCGGCTTGAGTCCCGACCTACTTGTACTGAAATGGATCCGCCCAGCAAGGGCAGTCTTCCTGGTAGATCTTCTTGTCAGGGAAACGCACTGCCGTGAGCTTTCCTCCCCAGAGGCACCCCGTGTCGATTGCCAAGATGTCGTCGCGGCGGATGAGGCCCAGCATGGACCAGTGACCGAAGCAGATGGGCGTGCCAGCCATGGGGCGCCTTTCGAATTCGAACCACGGGATCAGATGCTTGGGCGCGGAACCGACGTCTTCCTTCTGCTTGAAATCGAGCTCAGCCGTCTTTCTGTCAACAAAGCGCATGCGCGTAAAGCAGTTGAGGATGGCCTGCATGCGTTCGCCGCCCTTGAGCTTGTCGCTCCAGTCGCTGTTGCCGTACATCTTTTGAAGCATGGTCTTCCAGCTCGGTCCGGACAGCACGGCCTCGGCTTCTTGCGCCAGTTTGCGCGCCTTTTCAAGCGTCCAGAGCGGATGAATGCCGGCATGCACGAAGACGGCGTCCTCGGTTTCGATCAGGATGGACTGACGGCGAAGCCATTCGATGAGTTCGTCGGCATCGGGTGCCTCTAAGATCTCGCCGATCGTATCCTTCTTGTGCACCTTGCTCGCGCCGGCCGCTACGGCTAGAAGGTGGAGGTCGTGATTGCCGAGTAGGCATCGGGCCCGGCTTCCGAGGCCTGCAACGCGACGTAGCGTCGCCAATGATTCAGGCCCGCGGTTGACGAGATCCCCTAGAAAAATGAGCGAAGCGTCTTCCGGGAGCTGTTCGAGCAGACCGTCAAGGCTTTCAAGGCAGCCCTGCAGGTCGCCTATGGCGAAGTACGGGTTCGTGGCCATAAAAATCTCTAATCGTGCTAGTCTTTACGGAAAAATAAGCGAAGGCTGCCCCTTCTGAGGGACAACCCTGATTTTTTTCCAATTGTACTTTTTATTCTTCGCTAGACATGAAGCCTGTTCGCAAAGTCGTGTTCCCCGTCAATGGTCTCGGCACCCGCTTTCTTCCCGCCACGAAGGCGATGCCCAAGGAAATGCTCCCCGTGGTCGACATGCCTCTGATCCAGTACGCTGTGGCTGAAGCTGCTGCGGCGGGCATCACGGAAATGATTTTCGTGACCGGACGCAACAAGCGTGCCATTGAAGACCACTTTGACTCCTATCCGGAACTTGAGCGCGAGCTTGAGGAAAAGGGCAAGACCGAGCTCCTTGAGCTTGTGCGCGGGATTGTGCCGGCCGGCGTCAAGTGCATCTACATCCGTCAACCTCAGGCGCTCGGCCTCGGACATGCAGTGTTGTGCGCCAAACCGGTAGTGGGAGACGAACCTTTCGGAGTCATGCTCGCCGACGATCTGGTTGATGCTCCGCACTCCTGCATCGGGCAGCTGACGGCTGTTCGTGAAGCCCGCGGCGGCGGTTCTGTGATTGCCGTTCAGGACGTTGCCCCTGAAGCCACGAACAAGTACGGCATCGTGAGCGTTGACGACACGAGTCTGCAGACTTCCCAGATGCGCGGCATCGTGGAAAAGCCCGACCCCAAGGTCGCACCGTCCCGCATGGCCGTGATCGGGCGCTACGTCTTCGAACCGGAAGTCTTTGAGCATCTTGAGAGAGTTACGGCCGGTGTCGGCGGCGAGATTCAGCTCACCGACGGCATCGCCTCGTCCCTCGATGTAGTGCCGACTTATGCGCATCGATTTGAAGGCACGCGGTTTGACTGCGGCAGCAAGCAGGGCTTCCTTGACGCAACGATCCACTTTGCCCGCAAGCGTGGTTTCAAGATCAATTGACGGCGCTTGAAAGCCTGAACGATAAAACCCCGCATCGGCAAGGCCCCGCGGGGTTTTGTTTTCCGGGCAGAAGCGGCTTCAGACGCCTCGGACCTTTTTTAAAAGGGCCGTGGTAGAACGTTCGTGCTCGAACTGAACTGTGACGGTCTTTGCTCCCCAGGTGGAAACGAGCTTCGCTTCGGGGAGATCCTCGATGCGGTAGTCGCCGCCTTTGACGTAGATGTCGGGATGTGCAAGCTCTACGGCCCTGAGCGGCACTTTGTCGTTGAAGACGACGACGAGCGAAACGGATTCAAGCGAGGCTAGAACGGCGGCGCGGTCCGCTTCGGTGTTGATCGGGCGGTCGTCGCCCTTGCCTAGCATCCGGACGGAGGCATCGCTGTTGATGGCTACGATGAGACTCGCCCCCAAGCTTCGAGCTTGGGCGAGATAGGTGACGTGACCGCGGTGCAGGATGTCGAAGACGCCATTGGTCATGACGACCGGATGCGCAAGTGCGCGGGCGCGTTCGGAGAGTTCATCCAGCGTGCAGATCTTGCCCTCAAAGGCAGGGGCGGGCAGACGAGTGCTCACGGATTGCTCCTTTGCTTGAGTTGTTGGAACCACGGAGAGGAGACGGCGCAGGCCAGGCTTTGGAAGGTCCGGGTGGCATCGCTGGAAGAGGTCGGGATACCGAAGCCGTCCGTGCCGAGCAGCACGCGCTCGAGGCAACCGGCACTGCGGCCGGCCGTCATGTCGCTCGGCTTGTCGCCGAACATGATCGAAGAGGGGAGGTCGATGCCGAGGTCTGCGGCAGCCTTGAGAAGCATGCCCGGATGGGGCTTCCTGCATTGGCAGTCCGTTCGGTAGGGAGGGTTGGCCTTTTCTGGATGGTGCGGGCAGAAATAGACCCCGGCGATTGGAGCGCCTGCCTCGGCAAAGCGGGCTTTCATCCAATCAGTGAGGCGGGCAAAATCCGCTTCGTCGTAATAGCCGCGGCCGATGCCGGATTGATTGGTGATCACGACGAGGAGGTAGCCCGCGTTCGAAAGGGTGCGGGCGGCTTCGAGAACGCCGGGAACCCAGTCGAACTCCTCGATCTTGTGTACATAGGCGTGGTCGATGTTGATCACGCCGTCACGGTCGAGAAAAGCGGCTTTCTTCATTATTCTTCCACGGTCGGGAAGGCGGAGAGAAGGTTCTGCATGTATTCGCGGGTGCCTTCCTGAACCGTTCGGAATTCGACGTTGCAGCCTGCCTTGCGAAGATTCTCAAGGTTGGCCTGCGTAAAGGCCTGATATTTTCCCTTGAGAGCTTCCGGAAAGGCGATGTACTCGAGTTCGCCGCAGGCGACGGCCTCGTGGAGTTCCAGCTGTGGCTTGCCCGCATGCTCACGCAGGGCATTGATTACGGAGAGCGCTACGTCGTTGAAGGGCTGAGCGCGGCCGGTGCCGCAGTTGTAGATGCCGGAGACGGGGTTGTCAAGGAAGTGCATGAGCACTCGGCAGACGTCGCCGACGTAGATGAAGTCGCGGGATTGCTCGCCGTTGCCATAGCCGAGACAGCCTTCAAAGAGCTTTACCTTGCCCGTGCGACGGTACTGGAAGTACTGGTGAAAGGCGACGGAGGCCATGCGGCCCTTGTGCTGCTCGTTCGGACCATAGACGTTGAAGTAGCGCAGGCCGATGACGGGAGCGCGAAGGTTCTTCATTTCACGTCGAAGCACCTGGTCAAAGAGATACTTGGAGTAGCCGTAGACATTGAGCGGCCCCTCAAAGCGGACGTCTTCGATAAACTCGGGGTGCGGGCCGTACGTGGCGGCGGAGGAGGCGTAGATGAAGGGAATGCCGAGTTCCTGAGCCCATCGGTAGAGCTCAAGCGTGTATCGGTAGTTGTTTTCCATCATGTACTTGCCATCGTGCTCCATCGTGTCGGAGCAAGCGCCCTGATGGAAGATCGCTTCGGGCTTTGGAGCCGTGCGGTTTCGAACGCGTGCGATGAAGTCGCGCTTGTCGAAGTAGTCGGAGATGCTGCACTTGGCGAGGTTCTGGTATTTTTCGCCGCGTTCGAGATTGTCGACGGCGATGATGTCGGTGATGCCTCGGTCATTCAGGGCGAGAACGTTGTTGCAGCCGATGAAGCCGGCGGCTCCGGTAACGAGAATGCTCATGGCGCTTACTCCTTAAAAGAGTTCTTCGTAAGAAACGGTGGCGGTGCCGAGTTTGCCGACAACCACGCCGGCGGCGCGGTTGGCCGTGCGGACAGCCTCCTCTATGGGCATGCCCGTGGCGAGCATGGTGGCGAGGATGGCGATGACGGTGTCGCCAGCCCCAGAGACGTCGTAGACTTCGCGCGCCTGCGTAGGCACGGTGATCTGACCACCCTCGAAGTAAAGCGTCATGCCTTCTTCGCTGCGGGTGAGCAGCAGGTATTTGAGGTTGAGTTCGGCGCGAAGCCCCTGGGCTTTGTTAGTGAGTTCATCTTCACTCTGCCAGGAGCCGACAACCTGCCGGAGTTCGGCACGGTTGGGCGTGAGCAGCGTTGCGCCGTAGTAGCGCGAATAGTCGTCGCCTTTGGGATCGATGAGTACCGGAATGCCGGCTTCTCGAGCCATGGCAATCATTGTGACGATGTGCGAAAGGCCGCCTTTTCCGTAGTCGGAGAGAATCAGGGCGTCATGCTCGGCGAGCAGTGCGCGAAACTTGTCGAGGTGCTTGTTGAGAACCTCTTGCGCAGGGTGTGATTCGAAATCGCAGCGCAGCATCTGCTGCTGTCTGGCCACAACTCGAAGCTTAACGGTCGTGTCAAGCGATTCGTCGAATTGGAAGTGCGGCGTAATGCCCTGTTCGCTCGCGAAACGCTCGAGTCTTCGACCCGGTTCGTCGTTGCCGACGACGCAGAGAAGGGAGGAACGGGCGCCGATGCAGGCGATGTTGACCGCAACGTTGGCGGCGCCGCCGAGACGTTCTTCGGTGCGGCTGATGCGCACGACGGGGACTGGCGCTTCTGGGGAGATGCGTTCGGCGTCGCCGAACCAGTAGCGGTCCAGCATGGCATCACCCGTTACAAGGACCCGGGCTTTGGAAAGAGTCTGTTTGTCCATAAAACTAGCGTGCGGCTCATGAGGCCGCTTCATGGTGGTAGACGTGCCCTGATTGTAATGGTTGACGACGTCCAGTGTCGGCCGGGGCCCGCGTTTGCCAAAGGTTGCAATCGGGTTTTGGGTGCTGGACCTCGATTGGCTACAATTGTCAAATTACCTGTAGTGGGCGCGGGCCGGATTCTGCGCCTGGGGACTAAATACGAGGAGATGAGTTATGGCGCCCGACGCCTCTATTTTCAAGGCCTATGACATTCGCGGCATCGTTGACAAGACTTTGACGGAGGAGGCTGTTCGCCAAATCGGCCGAGTGCTTGGCACGCTGGCCCATGAAGCCGGCAAGAGCTCCTTTTGCGTCGGACGCGACGGTCGCTTGTCGGGCGAACGCTTGGCCAAGGCGTTGATGGACGGCATCACGGCAGCTGGCGTCGACGTGATCGACATCGGCATGGTGCCTACGCCGGTGCTTTACTTTGCCACCGTTCATTTCGGCAACGGTACCGGCGTCGCCGTGACTGGATCGCACAATCCTCCCGAATACAACGGTCTCAAGATGATGATCGGCGGCATCACGCTCTTTGCGGATCAGATTCAAGGCATTCGCGCCCGCATCGAAGGCGGGGACTGGCGAACGGCTGAGGTTCCGGGGAGAATTCGCCGCGAGGACGTGGTTCCTGCTTATCTGGAGCGTATTTTTTCCGATGTGCGCCTTGCTCGACCGATGCGCATTGCGATCGATGCCGGCAATGGCGTCGCGGGCCCTGTTGCAGTCCGACTCTTCAAGTCCCTCGGGTGCGAGGTGACCGAGCTGTTCACGGATGTCGACGGCAACTTTCCGAATCATCATCCGGACCCTTCCAAGCCTGCAAATCTTGAGGACCTCAAGAAGGTGGTGCGCGAAGACGGCATCGAGCTTGGTCTAGCTTTTGATGGAGACGGAGATCGTCTCGGCGTCGTGACGAAGTCGGGCGCTATCATTTATCCGGATCGCCAGATGATGCTTTTTGCAAAAGACATCCTCGCGCATCATCCGGGCGCTCAGATTGTTTATGACGTCAAGTGCACGCGTTGCCTTGTGCCTTGGATTGAGGCCTGCGGCGGCGTTCCGACAATCAGCTGTACGGGCCACTCCCTAGTCAAAGCCAAGTTGCGTGAAACAGGGGCTCCGTTTGCGGGTGAAATGTCAGGCCATCTCTTCTTCAACGACGGACGCTGGCCCGGCTTTGACGACGGCGTCTATGCAGGTGCTCGAATTCTTGAAATTCTTTCTCGCGAAGCTGATCCCTCCGCTGCGCTTGAAGCGCTCCCGAGCGCTGTCAATACGCCGGAGTTGCAAATTCGCATGGCCGAGGGCGAAAACAAGGCCTTTATTGCCCGACTCCAGAAGGAGGCTCGTTTTGATGACGCGCTTGATGTGATCACGATTGACGGTGTTCGCGTCGAGTGGTGTGACGGCTTTGCGCTTGCACGGTCTTCCAATACGACGCCCGTCGTGGTGCTGCGCCTTGAAGGCGATACGCCGGAAGCGCTTGAACGCATCAAGAAAAGCTTTGCCGAAGTTCTGCTGAGGGTCGAGCCGTCGCTCGAACTCCCCTTCTGAGAGAACGCGTACTGGATTTCCTATGAGTGATACGAACAACTGGACTCTTCTGCCCTTTCTGAGAGATAGTGCGGGCGTCGATACGACGGTGACAGCTTGCGGCATCCGTCTAGACATCTCCCGCCAGAGACTGACGGGCGAAGACATCAAGCGCCTTGCGGAGCATTGCCGTACGCGCGGTGTTGAGGAGGCGCACCGCCGCATGGTCTCAGGCGAGGTCGTGAATCCAAGCGAAAACCGCGCCGCGCTGCACACATCGTTGCGATCCTTTGCAGTCAATGCGCCAATGTTTGCCGAGGTGGACCGCGAGCGTCGGCGCATGCTTGACTTCGCACGGCAGGTGCGCGAGGGCGTGCGGCTTGGTTGCCGAGGCGATCGCATCACCGATGTGATCAACATCGGCATCGGCGGTTCCGACATGGGGCCGCATGCGGTCTATCATGCGCTGCGCCCCGCCAACCCGAAGATTCGCGTTCATTTCCTTTCCACCGTTGACGGCGTGTTGCTGGAGCGCATCCTCGATGTGTGCAATCCGCTCTCGACGCTTGTCGTCGTTTCCTCGAAGAGCTTCGGCACGCGGGAGACGCTCGTCAACGCGGCGGCGGTCGATCAATGGCTTCTCAATTCAGGCATTGTGGGCACGGATCGTGCCCACCACATGGTGGTTGTTTCGGCAAACCCGGATGCGGCCAATCAAATGTGCCTGCCCGAAGAGAACTTCTTCCACATGTGGGATTGGGTTGGAGGACGATTCTCCGTCTGGGGAGCGGTCGGCCTTCCGCTTGCGTTGTCGCTCGGGCCTGAGGTTTTTCTCGAGTTTCTGCAGGGTGCGGCCGAAATGGATCGTCATTCGTTGACGGCGCCGCTTGAAAAGAATCTGCCGGCAACGTTGGCCATGATTGCATTCTGGAACGCCAACCGTCTCGAAATCAGTACGCACTGCGTGCTGCCGTATGACGAACGCCTGCGCGTGGTCGTGCCTTGGCTGCAGCAGTTGGAGATGGAGTCGCTAGGCAAGAACCACACGCCGGACGGACGACGAATCCCGGGCCGGACCGGGCAGGCCGTTTGGGGAGCAAACGGCAACGAGGCTCAGCACAGTTTCTATCAGTGGCTTCGCGAAGGCACCGGTCGCGCCAGCATTGATCTTATCTGGAGCGAGATGCCGGGTCACCGGTATGCGGAGCATTATCGCGTGCTGCTCGCCAATGCACGCGCTCAAGCCGAGGCGCTCATCTTGCGCGATCCCGACAATCCGTGCTTCAATGCCGTTACGGCCGTTATCATGGACGCTGTGACGCCGCGCCGCCTAGGCGCACTCATGGCCATGTATGAACATAAGACGACGATGCTCGGCACGCTTTTCGGCATCAATCCTTTCGATCAACCGGGCGTGGAGCTTGGCAAACGCTTGAGCAAGCGCGCGGAAAAGGGGGAGGATCCGATGACGGCCGTCGCAGAAGAGGTGAGGTTTTAATTGAAGATCCTCGTCATCAAGTCCTCTTCCATGGGCGACATCATTCATGCGTTGCCCGTAGCTCATGATATTCGTGAGGCCCTGCCCGAGGCGGAGCTCCATTGGGTTGCGGAAGAGAGCTTTCAAGACATCCCGACCCTTGCGCCTGCCGTGTCCAAGGTTCATGTAACAGCTTTTCGACGCTGGCGCAAGGCGATTCTCTCAGGACCCGTTCGCGCCGAAATGGCCGCTGTCAGGCATGCGCTTTGTGCAGAAAGATACGATGTCGTGATTGACATTCAGGGACTGATGCGTTCGGCGATGGTGGCCCGATGGACGGGCGTGCCGGCGACTGGATACACCTGGGGCACGGCTCGCGAACCGATCGCATCGCTTGCTTATGCCCGGAAGCTCGATTTTCCCGCATCGCTCGGCGCCGTGAAACGGTACCGAATGGCCGCAGCTGCGGCTCTGGGGTATGAGATCGATCCTGATAAGCCTGTTTTCGGACTTCAGGCGAAGTCCGAGCCGTCCGTAATGCCGGCAGGCCCCTATGCGGCGTTGGCAGTCAATACGAGCCGAGATGAGAAACTGTGGCCGGAAGCGCACTGGACACACTTGGGCCGAAAGCTTGCGGGTGCGGGTTTGAGAAGCGTTCTCTTCTGGGGAAGCGATGGTGAACGGGATCGCGTCGAGCGTCTCGCCAAGACGATTCCCGGGGCTGAAGTTGCGCCAAGGACTCGCTTGGCAACGACGGCTGCTACGCTTGCCCGTGCGGAGTGCGTTGTGGGCGTAGATACGGGGCTGGCACACTTGGGGGCGGCGCTCGGACGTCCAAGTGTCGGCATTTTCGTCTCTACGCCAACTGAAACCCTGAAGCTTGTCGGGGATGGTCCGGTGCGAAGCCTCGGCGGCATCGGTCAGTGCCCGGACGTTGAAGAGGTTTGGAAGGCGGTGGTCGCTGTTCTGGGAGGTCGCTTGTGAGAATCACTCCGTCCATGTACCGGGCGGTGAGCGTGGTCGCGCTCCCGCTCGCCAGCCTTTATCTGATGTGGCGTTCACGCCGTCAACCGGCCTATCGTCAGTTTTGGGATGAGCGCTTTGCCTGGTCCAGCTTCCCGCTCAAGACCGGACGTCCCCGCGTATGGATCCATGCCGTGAGCGTGGGCGAGACAAATGCCGCCAAGCCTCTTCTGGAGGCCGTGCTCGAACGCTGGCCCGAATGCGACGTGCTGCTCACGCACATGACGCCGACGGGACGCGAGGCGGGCGTCAAGCTTGTGGCGCTCGCACCCGACCGCATCCATCAGTGTTATCTGCCTTATGACGCGCCATATGCCGTAGAAAAGTTCTTCCGCCAGACACAGCCCACGATCGGCATCATCATGGAAACTGAAGTGTGGCCGAATCTGATGAGCGAGGCTCGGCGTTGCGGCGTTCCCATGGTTCTTGCCAACGCCCGCGAAAGTGAAAAATCTCGTGCTCAGGCTGAAAAGTTTCTCGAAGTGATGGGGCCGGCTTTCGGCAGCTTCTCGAGCATTCTCGCTCAGAGCGAGGGGACAAGGAGCGCCTTGAAAGCT
>ERZ1026870.374-NODE-374-length-26544-cov-217.655857_pt1 | contig 26544 bp, 20 predicted proteins | sample MGYA00380165_ERZ1026870 | MGnify/ENA primary metagenome ERZ1026870 (study PRJEB33269, sample SAMEA4719801) | human gut metagenome | biome: human-associated habitat; feature: organic feature; material: feces | place: Cameroon | collected 2013-10 ...
TGTCTGTTTATGTAAAATCTTTCAAAGAACTCTTTCTTTAGTTGCTTAGAGAAAGCGTATTTCTCAAAAGCGAGTGCAAAAGTACTAACTATTTCCGAAACTGCCAAATGTTTTGAGGAAAAACTTTCATTTTTAGCCACATTTTAACAGTCTTAAACATTTAGAAGACCTTAATATGCCATTTCTCATTAATATATATATACGCACATATACGCATGACGCATGCATACGTGTTACGTGCACCTGTGCATGCACAATTACCTAAAAGTGCATATACAGATGATCATCCACATACATGCAAAACTCCAGCACTGGCTGAAGTCCCACCATTCAAGCAAAAAATCTATACTTTTCAAAATGTAAAGAAATCACATATCTACGAAACTGTTTACCAAAAACTACGAAACCGTTTACCTAAATCTACGAAACCGTTTACCTAAATCTACGAAACCGTTTACCTAAATCTACGAAACCGTTTACTTCGAGCTCTGTAACTTATTGAAAATCAATATGTTGAAATTTCCGTAATTATAATAATAATCTAATTTATAATTATAAAAAGAAATTTACTTTTTTGAAGAAAAAATATAAAGTACTGATTACTAGATACTTATATGAAACCAGGTAAACGGTTTCGTAGATATGACAAGAGAGCAATGTAAAAATTACTTGTGTTTATCAGGCTTTTTAAGCATTTCCGCCCGGCAAATTCAGAAATATAAATGCTAACATGCAGTATATCAATAAGTTAACGTAAACCAGGTAAACGATTTCGTAGATATAGAGGCTTTCATTTAGCATGAAGGCATCTACGAAACCGCTTATCTATATCTACGAAACCATTTACTTTAATAGATACAACAACCTGATAATCAACATAATAAAGAAGTAATTATATATATAATAAACCCATCTTTTAATTATGACATATTTTTATGCTCGAAAACAAAAAACATAATACGTTGAACATCAGCGGGTTAGTAAATACCAGGTAAATGGTTTCGTAGATATGCAAGCTTTTCCTACCATGATATCTACGAAACCATTTACCTGGAATGATATAAACATCTGATAAACAGAGATATAGCGAAACTTTTTTTTGTGTTCTTAAAGAGTACTGTTTTTACATTTAAACGGTTTTGTGTTTGTAAAGTGTTGAAATATAGAATGTTAGGTGTCTTGTGGTAAATGGTTTCGTAGATATAGCCCAAAAAAGTCGCAAATAAGAGCTATATAAAGCTATAATAAAGCCATATAAGCCATATTTGCGACTCTTTATAGGTTTACCCCTCGTAGAAAGTTGGAGCGAAGGAGCCTACACATTTAAAGTATTCCTGGGCAACTTTCTCCACTCCCAGTGTTTTGAGTAATTCAAAGTCTTCTTTTGAAGCCTTGACGCAGAACCTCTGGTTTTTCATACCGAGGAATTTCACCCTCTTGAGTAAGGCTGCTTGTGAAGGATCAATAATCATGGAGAGGAATTCTTTCCATTTGTCCTCCCCACCCTTTTCCATTTCTATCTTTGAATTTTCTGCCGTTGCTACATGGGCAAACAAGTCGCCCATTACAGGCTCCTTGCTCTGAGGCAGTCCTTGCTTATCCTTATCCAAGACATTGCCATTGATATGGGCTTTTCCCAAAGCAGTTCTCTTGATTTTGAATATCAGTGCTTCAGGATTACCTCTTGACCGTCCCCTCTTATATACGGGTGTACAGTCGGTGAACATGATATCAACCTTGTCTTCCTTGCTTAATTTGGCAAAATCTTCCTGCACCGCATCCAATACTTGCTTTTTAAACTGCGAGAATTTCGGATACTGTTCTTCTATAACTGTTCCGTCTTCTGCAATTTTAGCCATGCCCAGGTATTCCTTCAATTGCATGAATGGCACCTTTATGGTCATTTTCCCATTGTTTATTCCCATTTGGCGCAGTAAGAACAGATATATCCTAGGAGTGTTCTGCCTGCTTGCATATCGTGCAATCAAGGCGATGTGATGGATGAATCCTTGGCTCATGTCGAAGGCATATTTGGCAACAACTGGGTCAATCTTCAGCTCAACCTCTCCTTTAGACCTGTCGTATGTGACACCCTGCTTGGTGGTATAACCATTGGTTACGATATCTTCTGTTATGTTAGAAAAGACGTGCTGTATGACGGCCTTGCCATCTATCTTGATCCTCACGCTGAAGTCCAGAAGCTCCTTCAGGGTTTTGCGCAGATCCTTATAGTGGCTTGATTCAATACCTAATTCATTCAACTTCAGTTTGATTTTAGGTACATTCATGGCAACATGTTCTTTATCTACTTCAAACATATAGTCTGAGCGCAGATTACCTTTCTCACGTTTTTCGTTGAAGAATCTCGTTACATATTCCTGTAGATGCGAGCTTACGCAAAACAATATATGCTGTTGTGCGAGCGTACATTGTTTATCTATCTTTGTGAAGCTGAATGGAGTATTAATCCATTGTTCACCTGCATTGGGCTTTGCTATTTCCTTTTTTTTATCTGCCATATCCGGTATCTTGTCTAAATGTACTTATGCTCTATATAAGTACTTATATTCTATATATTTGTTGCAAAAGTAAGTAAAATACCTGATATTAGAAAATATATCCACCTTTTTTTTATGTGAAGAGACAAAATCTTCAAGTTTTAACCAAAATATGCCTCATGTTTTGCATGCCATGCCTCCAGTTGCCAGCCTCCAGTTTACCAAGCCTCCAATTGATCGGCAATCTCTGGCATTTTATCCTTGGAGAACACAGGATTCTTGCCTTCCTTCTTCTGCTGTCGATAGTCTTGCAGCAGGAAAACGGCCTGGCGGGATAGCAAAACGATGGCCACAAGATTGCAGAGGGTAAGAAGTGCCATCGTGATGTCGGCAAAACTCCATGCAAAATCCAATGATACCACAGCACCAATCATCACCATCGCAGCTACGGCAAGGCGATAGATAAATACGCCCAGTTTGGAATCCTTGATATATCTCACGTTTGTCTCGCCATAATAATAGTTGCCGATGATACTGCTGAAGGCAAAGAGCCATATCATCACAGCCACGAAAGGATTTCCGATGCTTCCTATCTCATGCGTCAGGGCATCCTGCGTAAGCTGGATACCATTGGATGCTGTGACGTCTACCCCACTCACCAGGATGATGAATGCCGTGCAGGAACATACTACCAGGGTATCCGTAAACACGCCCAGAGCCTGGATGAGTCCCTGCTTCACCGGATGGCTCACCGTGGCCGCCGCAGCCGCATTAGGAGCACTACCCTCGCCTGCTTCATTGCTGAACAGGCCTCGCTTGATGCCCTGTATCACCGTTACGCCAAGCACTCCGCCAGCAGCCTGATTGAATCCGAAGGCATTCTCCACAATGGTGAGCAATACCTGAGGCAGGCAGGTGATGTTCCAGATTACTACGCCCACGGCTATCAGGAGATAGATGATTGCCATCACTGGAACCACCGTGGAAGAAAACTTAGCCACTCGCTGGATACCGCCGAAGATGATGAGCAGCGTGAGCAGCGTGAGCACGATGCCCATGGTGGCAGGATCGATACCGAAGGCCTTCTGCCATGCCAGACAGATGGTGTTGCTCTGTACGGAATTATAGGCAAAACCGAAGGTGATGATCATCAGCACGGCAAAGAGGATACCCATCCATCCCTTGCCCAATCCATACTTCATATAATAGGCAGGTCCGCCATAGAAGGAAGTCTTGCCCTTGCGCTTGTAAAGCTGGGCAAGCGTGGATTCTATGAAGGCAGATGCGGAACCCAGCAAAGCCAGCATCCACATCCAGAACACGGCTCCCGGACCACCGACGCTGATGGCTGTGGCCACACCCGCAAGATTACCCGTACCGATTCTGCTTGCCAGTGCCACCACGAATGCCTGGAAGGAAGAGATGTGCTTCATCTCGCCATCCACCTTCACATCCATCGACAGCTCATCCTGCCCTATCTCGTCGGGCTGAACCTTATCGGGATGGAGCAGCAGCCTCACCATCTCCCTGATGAGACGAAACTGAACGAAACGGGTTCGCCAAGTGAAAAACACGGCACAGCATATCAAAACGGCAATGATGATATACGACCAGAGAAAATCGCTAACCTGAACAAAGATGTTCTGAATTGAATCTATCATTTTTTATCTGCTAATTTATCTGCTAAATATCTGTATATATTATCTTTCCGGCTGCAAAATTACTAATTTTCTCTCAATAAACGGGCCATAATGGGCAATAATCGGCAATAATCGGAGAAAATAGCTTATAATTTTGTCGCAGATACTTAGTTCAGCCATCTGAAGGCATACTTTTCCTACGTTTTAAAGCCCTTTTTAGAAGTCTGCAAACATGTTTGCATGTTTGTATGTTTGCATGTTTGCTTGCAAGCATGTTTGTTAACATACATGTTTGCATGTTTGTTAACCCGCATATTGAAAGCATTTATACTGAAAACCAATATATTAGTAATTCTGCAAACATGTTTGCATGCTTGCATTCAAACATGTTTGTGTGTTTGCATGCAAACATTTCGGCATATTTTCTTGGTTATTTCAATTAATTCATGTACCTTTGCACGCAGTTTAATATTTAAAAGTCAAAGACATGGAAAATAAGCTGAAAATGATCTTGGCTATCGTCAACAATAAAGGTGGCGTAGGCAAAACAACAACAGTGCAGAATCTTGCCACTGGCATGTTACGGAAGGATAAGAATCTAAGAATCCTCGAGATAGACTTGGATCCTCAGTGTAACTTAACTCTTCTGAATCATGCGCCAGAAGATTGTGCCACTGTGTTTGATTCGATGATAGCCTGCAAGGGGTTGCCCATCTATAAAAATGGGGTAGGGGTGTATTACGTTCCAGGTTCTGCCAAGATGCAGGATGTGGATCCTTTCCTGCAGAACACGGGTGCACCACGCCAGGTATTGGGAGCTTGTCTCAACAGCGACTGCATGGATTTCACGGGCGAAGGCATCGGCAATCCTATCGACTATTTCGACTACATCTTCATCGATTGTCCGCCAGCCCTGTCACAATCTACCTATAATGCCATGGTGGTAGCAAGCCATCTGCTGGTTCCGGTACAGATGGAAGGACTTTCTGTAAATGGTTTGGCGGCTGTGCTGGCAGCCATGGAGGAGGTGAAGAACGGCAGGTTTGCCCTGAACAAGGAACTGGAACTTCTGGGCCTGTTGCCTGTTATGCTCGACGAGCGTCCACGCATCGTGCGTTCGGCAATGGAATATCTTCGAGAGAATTATGGCGAGAAGGTATTGTCGCATGGAATCCGCCGTTGCGTCAAGGTGAACGAGTCGCAGACTGAAATGACAGATCTCTTTCATTATGCGCCTTATTGCTCGGCAGCCATAGACTATGAATTGGTTATCAATGAATTGTTTAATATCTAGATAAATTAGAAAAAATGGGAAAGGATTTTCACGCAGCTTTCAGTAATATGAATAAAGCTGTTCGCCCAGGTGTTGGGCAATCTGCAGTTGGGCAGCCAGGTATAACTCAGTCAGGTGTAGCACAGCCTGGTGTGGCACAGCCTGGCGTTGTGCAGCCAGTAGGGGAGAAAGACATAAAGAAGGTAACTCAGGCAGAGAAGAGGAAATCGATGCATGGAGTTCAGACATACCTGTCGGACGAGGAGTATGAACAGCTTATGCTGGCGAAGGTTAGAACCAAGAAGAAATACGAGGATATCCTTCGGGAAGCATTGGTGCAGTATATGAATAATCTATAGTCTGTTTGCTTTCAAACATGTTTGCATGCAAACATGTTTGAAAGCAAACATCTTTTCGTTATCTCTCCATCTTGGTAGGTTGTTAAGTATAACTCATAAAAAAAGTGCATTTCCAAATGCTCAATCTAGAACTGGAAATGCTTGGTTTTTGCATTTCCCCAATTTCTGGGGAATTATTCCCCACTTGTTCCCCAGTTTCCCCACTTCTGTTTGATGGGTAGAAAAAATGATAAGTGGCAGTAAATCAGCGGGATAACTTGGTTTATCTGTTTCTGGCACGCAAGTTGCATAAATGGATAGTGCGTTTGAATCAGATAAATTCGTTTCTCAACATAATGACAACGCATTTTGCAGTGCGTATATATAGAAATAGGTAAGAATAAAAAATAGTTTTCATCAGGTAAAAGTTTATATTTAGGTTTATCATTTGCATTTTATTGCATATCTTGAAAAATAGATGTAATTTTAGGTTCGGTTAATGAAAAGAGAAGTCTGCGAGCAGTGATGCTGGCAGACTTTTTTATTGCTAGTTCTCCGGATCGAAGATTTCACCATAATATACCCAACCCTCTGTCCAGTCGTCTATCTTGACACTCGTAAGGTTCATTTCCGGCTTCATCTCACTGTATTCCAGGTTGACAATATACTTGCCGCTCGGCTTCATCACGGGAGCTTTCAGGTCGTAGCGTGTACTGTTACCATCAGGAGTTTTGAGCACGATAAACAGATTGGTGTTTTGAACACCATCGCACGTCGGCATCAAGTACATTGTTTTTGTTACAAACATGTTATCCAACATCGTTATTCCGGAAGGAATATCGCATTCTTTCTTAGTCCTTGTTGGCGTGCCGAAAGTTCCATCTTCATTTTGCTGCAAAGGAAACAGTCCGGTGGCAACATTCAATACCTTTCCCGTGATAGCCGTATGCAGAGGAGCCCCTTTTATGTTGATGGTGAGCTCGGCAAGCACACGTCGCATTTCGCTTTTGACGATATGGTGCACATTTTCATGGTCTATGATGATGTCTGTTACACCATAATAGGCATGTTCGGGTGCTGCGTCCGTACCCGACAGACCGATTACCAGATTGTTCATGTTGTCAACGCCTCTAGTCTGCTCACTGATGGTGAACGGAGCCACCAGGTTGGTGGTGGTGAGAATGCGATAGTGACCTTTGGGCATGTCATATCGCTCGCTTGCCATTTCCTGCGCACTGCCATGCTGGCTTTGCTCCACCAGCGTGCCATTTTCTGCATTCATGATCCACGTCTTCACGTCCTTCACTTCCGTGCCATCGTCGGCCTCGTCAGCCCAGTCGAGAGATACCGACAGGCCTCCGTCTCCTTCGCCATCATGCACGTCGTGGTCGCAACTAGCCAATAGGCATGGGATGCATGCCAGCACCCATAGCCAGATATTCAGTTTGTTTCTTGTTTTCATTGTCTGTATTGTTTTATGGGTTACTGATTGGTGAGACTGATACCCAGTCTGATGCCGCTTTCCCAGACATAGTTGTTCTTGTGCAGATATTCCGGCATGCCGTCCAGGCGTTTGCCCGTGAGTCGGGTCAATCCCGAAAAGATGCCCAGTTTCAGGCGGTCATTCAGCCGATAGCCCACCTGCAGGTCGGCACCATATCCCAGATGCCAGTGGGTGGCACCTTTCTTCACGGTTGTTCCGTCCGTCAGGTTCTGGATATCTGCCTTGGTGGTCACGGCATATAGATGAGGCGATGCAGCCACCTCCCAGCGGCTGTTGGCAGTTTGAGGAAACAGAGCCAGCAGGTTGATGTTTACTCTTGCCCCCAACTGTGCCATCCTTACCTGGCTCTTCAGCTGGGTATACTCCCAGCAGTCCATTCCCAGGACGCTGGCCTTGTATATCGTGCCGTCGCTTCCCAGCCAGTAGTTGCGTTCTGCGCAGCAGTCTTGCGCCGCCAGGTTCATCTCTCCGTATTTTGCCGATAGCTCAGCCGACCAGATGTTGTTGAAACGATAGCCGCCGTAAAATCCGGCGTCCCAACCGAGTCGGGTCTTGTCGTGTCCGAAACTCGAGAAAGTAGAGAAGCCGAAAGGCATTCCTCCCTCTATGCCGACATACCATCCTTGCTCATCTTTCTGCACACCGCCGTTTACTTCCGCCCTTGTGACAGAAAGCGGAAGGATGGCAGCAAGCGTTGCAATCGGTAGCCCAATTTTAATTCTTAAAGATTTTTTCATATAAGTTCGTTTAGTTAAACTTGTCAGTATGAAGAATGCTTCTATGGGCATTACTTCTAAATATGCTGCAAATATAGCATTTTTTTTCGATAAAAGGTGTCTCTTTCCTCAAAAAAAGTGTCTACTTCCTATGTTCAAGGTGTCGCATTGGTACCAATGCGACACCCCTGTTAACATAAAAATACATATAAATACGTATTTTAGTGCGCATCAGAAATCCACTTCCAGTGCTTCCCGTTTTCCTGTGATTTCTTTGTTATGTAATAACTTTTTTAATCGGTAAGAGCGAAGCAGGGCGACTTATCCTTACGATGGTGGATAGTTTTTGCGATGTTTTCTTGCGGGTCTCGAAAAAATATCGTACTTTTGCTGCGTGATGAAAAGATATAATATATGATGAAAAGATATAATTATGATAGAAAGGAATGATTATGATGAAAAGATATAACTGTATATTCATGGCGCTTGTGGCGCTAGCTTTGTTTGCCTGCCAGGGCAGAAAGACGGCATCTGGTGATGGGGAAGTGGGTGATACGCTGAAGATGAAGTATGCCCAGTTGCTGACCATCGTAAGGCATGGTGAAGGGACTTATGATGAAGGGACTTATGATGAAGTGATGATAGCCAACCCCTGGAAGGCTGGCACCCTGCTGCATCGCTATATCCTCGTCCCGAAGGGCAAGGAGGGGGATGAGACCGTGGCGCAGCTTGCCAGGCGCAGGGCGTCGGGCGTAAGATGCGTCACGGATACCGTGCGCACGCCCGTAGAAAGCAGTGCCGTATTCATGGCTCCGCATTGCCAGCTGATGTATGAGTTGGGTGTGGGGAATGCCATCCGTGGCGTATGCGATCTGGATTATATCAATATTCCCGATATCAGGAAGCGCGTATCATCATCCTCTGTTGTGGATTGCGGTTCCGGTATGGCACCCGACCTTGAGCGCATCATCGCCCTGAAGCCGGAGGCAATCCTCGTATCTCCTTTCGAGAACAGTGGCGGATACGGTAAGCTCGACAAGCTTCGCATCCCCCTGATAGAAGCAGCCGACTATATGGAGACATCGCCATTGGGCAGGGCAGAGTGGATGAAATTCTATGGCATGCTCTTTGGCAGCCGTCAGGCAGATTCGCTCTTTGCCGGGATAGAAAAGGAATATCTGTCGCTGAAGTCGGTGGCAGGGAAACTGCCCGAAGGTCTTTCGGTGTTGACCGAGCGCAAGACGGGTGGGGTATGGTATGTGCCGGGCGGAAGGAGCACGATAGCCCTTCTTCTGAAGGATGCCCATGCCCGTTATGTTTTTGCAGAGGATGGTCACAGCGGAAGTCTGGCGATGAGTCCGGAGCAGATTCTGGCGAAGGGTAGGGAGATTGATGTCTGGGCATTCAAGTATTTCGGCGGTGCTCCCTTGGGCAAAGCCCAACTGCTTCAGGAGTATGAAGGCTACAAGGCATTGTCTGCCTTTCAGCGTGGCAACATCTATGAGGTAGATACTTCCCGTGTTCCCTATTTTGAGATGACGAGTTTCCATCCCGAGCTGCTGCTCCGTGAGTTCATCCTCCTTTCTCATCCTGCCACGGATGCCCGGTATGCCCGGAACGGGGAGTTGAGGAAGCTGGGAACACTCCGGTTCTATCAGCCTTTGTAGGGGGGATGGCTATCATGGCTCAGAATGGAACAAAGCGAATTTGTCCACCAGGCTGGTGGACAATTACAGAAAGTGGATTATGCCAATACACCAATGCCAGAAATCTTACTTCTTGTGCCTTGGAGACATCAGACAATCGTAGATAGGGTTTACGATGCCTGTAAGTTTGCATGTTTGCATGTTTGCATGCAAACATGTTTTGTTCTTTGTCACGCAGATTTATTCTTTGTTGTTTTGTCACGCTGATTTCGCAGATGACGCAGATTTATTCTTCTTCACGCAGAGCTTTTTGCGCAGATGCCGCAGATCTTTCCTGAACTTTCGCCTTGTTTGCCCCACACGCCCTGGGCTAGGGGCTTCTGCCCTTTACCTTTCCCTTCGGCCGATGACCGTTGGTTCAGGGTGTGTGGGGCAAATCTTGCTTCTGTCCTTTATCTTTCCGTTAGGCGTTCCGCCGGATTTGGAATCCGGCGTTAAAAAATGTCCTAACCTATTTAGGCTCTGCGGATTTGCAATCCGCAGCAAAGGAGAATGCTTTCCCTTTTGTTGTGTTGGGGGATTACAAATCCCCCGGTTTTAATAGGTCGAACCTTTTTTTACGGCGGATTTCAAATCCGCCGGGACGCCTGGCGGGGTTGCGCTCTTGGTTATTATTCTGTTATTGCATTGCCGTCTTTATCAAGAACGGTGCAATTGCTGCCTATCTTCCAGTTGGCTGGAAGATTACTTTGGTTTTCCAACACATCATAAGCCGCCTTATCTTGTATTTTGAGTGTACGAGAACTTACGGTTTCGTCGGTTCCGGCATTATTCAACCAACCATTGCAGCAATAAGCTTTTTCCGAAATTTGGTTGCTTGGTGCCAACATAGTGACGGTTGACAATTTTGTACAACCAGAGAACATATAATTATAGCAGAAGTCTGCTAACGTTGTAGCCTTTAATTCTGGGGCAGACGTGAGACTTATACAACCAGAGAACATACTATTATAGCAGCTTGTTGCTAACGTTGTAGCCTTTAATTCTGGGGCAGCGGTGAGACTTGTACAACCTTCGAACATAATACCATAGCAGCTATTTTCTAACGTTGTAGCCTTTAATTCTGGGGCAGATGTGAGACTTGTACAACCTCCGAACATTTTATAATAGCAGTAATCTGCTAATGTTGTAGCAGGCAATTCTGGGGCAGAGGTTAATACTTTGCACTCATTGAACAATCTACAGAATCTGGCATTTTGGGTATTTACTGTACTATAGTTTCTCCAGTCTAGCAGCGTGCGGATGTCGCCTGTGCAAGCTACTTCCACATTTGGATCAGTAAATGTGATGGTTGAATGTGCAGTCCATCTAGATGCTGTTCCATTAATGTTCGTACCACGTAAACGAAGGGTGCCATTTGTTCCACCGAAGGTAATTGGAATGCCTTTCTCAACATTTTGCCATTTGCCATTATTCACAGAATACTCAAGATCAGATATATTATAATTGCCTTCGGTCGTCATATTGAAAGTCTGAGGTTGCTCTGCTGTAAAGGTGACGTATGGGGCATAAAATGCCTTTCCGCCATCAATTTTATCAGTTCCCCATTCAGCCACAGTAACATTACCTATAGTCACCTTGTTCTTACCCACAATAAGATTGTAGGTATAGCTCTTGCCGGCTTCCAATGTTCCTGTCTTGACAACAAGCGGAGTTTCGGCGGATTCATCAGTAGTGAAATAGAGCTTTCCCTCTACTTTTCCAGGAATAACCAGGGCAGTATAGGTTGTGCCGATTCCATCCTCGCCATTCTGCAAAGGCTTGATGTTGATGGTAGATGTTTCGCCGGCATCAGTAGATGCCTTGCTTGCGATGCGGATATGGTTGACCTTGGTGGTGCTGGCATCAAACTGGTCGTTGAAACTCTGGATGTTGAGAATCAGACGGGCAGTCTTGCGCACCAATGTCACATCAAGCTGGCGGTTACCAGGAATTTCAGTAAGGGTGGTTACTTCTGCCTTCATATAATCTGATTTCGCAATCTCCGTTGCACCGCTTTGGTCTTCCTGGATATAGCCTTTGCTGAAGGTATTCTTGCCATCAGCAGGATACCAGCACTGGAAATTGAGGTTGCTAGCATCCCATACCAGATAACTTCCATTACCTGGCTGCCAGTCGTTGGTGCCTTTATTGTAGGTATAGGTGATCGATGTGCCATTATTGCTGACACCCATCACATCACCAGTATTAAAACTCATCTGTTTGGCTTCATCAGATGCAGCCGGATTGCTTCGGGTAAAGATGCTGCCCACCGAAGCCGATACGTGAACGGCATTCGGGTCGCTGAGCCATGTATTACTGTTGTCGGAATCTGTAGCGCAGCCAGCCAGCAATAAGCCGGCTGTTGCTACAAGACCCAATATCTTCTGATATTTCATAGTCGTTCTATTTTAAGTTCATATTCTTTAGTCTGTCTCAAGAGGCTTGTCACCAGTGTCTCCTTCTGTCCATGGAGAAGCGGAGATGCTGCCACCCTTCAACAATACCACATCATTACCCATGCTAAGATTGAGGGTATATCTGTAGCCGCTCTGCAGGGTAATCTCTTTATCTGAAGTCCATTCATAGAGCTTGTCGGCAGTCATCAAAGACACCTTGAAGGTGTTGGCTCCAACCGTCTGTGGGATGGCAATGCAAGAGAAGCGTGAGATGGCGTTCTTTTCTGGATCTGCTTTCTTATCTGCATTTTCAGCCGGTGTGAAGGAACCTTTGGTGGTGGTAATGTCGGTAGCAGCAGCTTCTTCGCTGGCTGTTACGACACTAGCAGCGTTTGTAACATTTACATTTGCCGCAATTTTGGTTCCTCCTAAGGTCACCTTTACGATAGGGGATTCTTTAAGAACATTAGGCTTGTTGAACTCGGTTCCCAAAGTCACAACGATATCAATCATACAGAAAGCATGATTGAACTGGATACTCAGCTTCTTATTCACGAGACTTTTGCCAGGGTTGAAGCCTGGAGCATAATAGTACAGCAAGTCGTTATTGTCTGACTTTGTAGACTGGTCGTCAGCCACGCTATAAGTTATAGGCTTGATACTTCCCTCAGCATAAACACCATTGAATTTGCCAGTTTGAGCCGGAGCAAAAGCCACGATATCTACAAGAGCATCGGATTTCTGCCAAAGCAGAGTCTCTGAGCAAGCCCAGTCGCCAGAACTCTTAGAGAACACCTTATCTGTATAGGTATATTTCGATGCATTCTTGTTCACGATGGTCAGAGAGAAAGGCTTGTCCATAGCAGTAACGCCTTGTCCCTCAGCACGAGTCTTGGCATTGTTCACTCCTGCAGTAACGCGGATAATGTTGTCACTAGGATAATTGCTCTGTGACAGTTCGTCCTCGCTAGAGCAACTGGTAATCATGGCTGCAGCCATGGCTGATATTGCGAAAAACTTGATAGCTTTCATAATCGTTCTGTTTTTAATGTTATGTTATAATCTTATCTTATTGATATTTCTCCGATTTTAATCGAATGCCTCGCCATGGAAGGTGTTGCCATCTGCCCAATCAGAAATCTTCACTTCGTCGAGAATCACCTGGTCACGACCTACCTCCAGGTTGATGGTGGTAATCTTGCCGCTCTCAAACGTGAACGGAGTTCCGTTGTCGTAGATGAAAGTCTTATCGCCGATGGTGATGGCAATCTTCTGAATGCCATTCTGAGGAATGAGCACTGAAACATACTGGGTGTTGGCTGCCGTAGCAGGAACCTCGAAATCTGCCTTGGCTGTAGTCGTAGGGGTCACTGCCTTGGTGAGGTAGTTGATGGTAGCCTCATTTATGGCATCCGAAACCACCACGTTCTTTACGGTAGGAGTGCCGCCCCACTGGTTCTTGTAGGAAAGGTTCACCACCATCTTCGCCATCACGTGGGTGAATTCGAGTTTCACGGGGTCCTTGGCATCCTTGGTATAGGAGAGACCATTGGTGTTTACTGCCACCAGCAGGTCGCTTGCCGCCTGGTTTTCTGCATTGAAGGTATAGGTGTCTGCAGTAAGGTTGTCAACGTTCTTGGTAGGGTAGATGCCGATGAAGTAATGCTGATCCACATTGTTCTTCCACAGCATTTGCGGTGTGGCCACCCAAACCTTGTCTGTGAGCTTGTTGATGGCATTGTTCACCACTCTTCCAGCGGCAGCAGGAACATTTTCTGCACTTCCTGTCCAGGCATACACGCTGATTTCATCTCCTTCAGAGAAAGTCTGTGTTCCCTTGGCGTCCGTAGTGATACGGGTCATCTTGCCGATGCTTGTAGAAACGGTGATTGACTTAGGCGCCTCGGTGCCTATTGTATTCTCGCTGTCTGAGCAGCTGCCCAGCATCATGGTCATTGCTGCAAGAGCAATCATGTAATACTTTGTTTTCATGTTTATTCTTTGTTTATAAATTATACATTATCTAATGGGTTCTGTTCTATTTGCTGTTATTTTCATATAGCACGGTAGTACCTGCAGTGCCTTTACACCAGATGTCAGGGAGATCGCCTTCCAACGCAGTATAGGCATCCGCATCCATTACTTTGAGTGTGCGAGAAGTTACGGTTTCGCCGGTTCCGGCTTTATACAACCACTTATAGCAGCAATTAGATGCTTTCGAAATTTGGTCGCTTGGTGCCAACATGGTGACGGTTGACAATTTTGTACAACCATAGAACATAATATAATAGCATCCGTCTGCTAACGTTGTAGCCTTTAATTCTGGGGCAGCCGTGAGACTTGTACAACCATAGAACATACTAGAATAGCAGTTATTTGCTAATGTTGTAGCAGGCAATTCTGGGGCATCCGTGAGACTTGTACAACCTTGGAACATACTTTCATAGCAGCTTAGTGCTAACTCTGTAGCCTTTAATTCTGGGGCATCCGTGAGACTTGTACAACCTTGGAACATACTAGAATAGCAGTTGATTGCTAACGTTGTAGCCTTTAATTCTGGGGCATCCGTGAGACTTGTACAACCTTGGAACATACCATAATAGCATTCGTATGCTAATTTTGTAGCAGGCAATTCTGGGGCAGATGTGAGACTTGTACAACCACGGAACATATTAGAATAGCAGTAATCTGCTAACGTTGTAGCCTTTAATTCTGGGGCAGCCGTGAGACTTGTACAACCACGGAACAAATTACAGAATTTGGCTTTTTGGGTATCTACTGTACTATAGTTTCTCCAGTCCAGCAGCGTGCGGATGTCGCCTGTGCAAGCTACTTTCACATTTTTATTAGTAAATGTGATGGTTGAATATGCATTCAATCCAGACGCAGTTCCATTAGTGTTCGTGCCACGTAAGCGAAGATTGCCTTTTGTTCCACCGAAGGGAACTTCTGTGCCTGCCTCGACATCTTTCCAGTCACCACCATTCACAGAATACTGAAGTCCTGAGATGGGGTAATTTTTGGTTGTCATCTTAAACTTTTGCTCGGCCTCTGCCGTAAAGGTGACGTATCGGATGATTTGTTCTGCTTTACCATCAATAATAGTCTTACTCGTTGTCCAATCTTTCACGGTAATACCGGAAACGGAAATCTTGTTCTTACCAACGGTGAGCTTATAGGTATAGCTATTGCCGGCTGCGAAAGTAGTAGGGATGGTGGTGAGCGTTTCTGTTGTTGTGCTTTCTCCATCTTTTACTTCAAGAGAGAGGAAGGGGGTGGTGGTGCCTGGGGTATAATTTGGATCGATAAGGGCATAGAAATAGGACTTACCGTCGGTCTCTTGCTTATACGCTTTTACACCACAGATGCTGAGGCTATTGACTGTAGCATTTGCATACTGGTCGTTGAAGCCAGCAATCTCTACCACCACTCTCGCCATCAGACGATTCATGGTGAGAGTAAGTTGATTTCTCTTGTTGTCTTTGGTATTGGTTTGCGGACCGCTATACGACATGAAGTCGGCGGCAGCAAGCGATTCTAGGCTGTTGTATTCCGTAGGCTGGTTGATGGTACCATTGAACGAAGCAGGGTAGTAGGCGGTGAAATTCATCGTCTCCTTTTCCCACTTCAGGAACTTGTTGCCCTGCGGCTGCCATTCCTTGCCGTCATACTTATAAGTCACGGCATCCTGGCCTTCAGCCTGGACGCTAATCTCATCATTTTCATTGAATTTCGCCTGTTCTTCAGCAGTACCCAGCGGATTGCTGCGGGTGAAGCCATTGGCAGATGCTTTACCTACTTGCGCCGTGATGCGCACAGCGTTAGGGTCGCTGTGGAACGCAGAGAGGAGGTCTTCTGATTCGGAGCATGCCGACAGCGCCAGAATCATTGTCATTGCTGCAAGAGCAATCATGTAAAGTTTTGTTCTCATATTCTTTGATTATTTAATTTTTAGACTTTTTATTTCATGGGTACAAATATAGCATTTTTTCCCGAAAAACGGTGTCGTGATTTTCGAAAAAGGTGTCTACTTCCTATGTTCAAGGTGTCGCATTGGTACCAATGCGACACCCTAATTAACATAAAAATACATATAAAGACGTATTTTAGCGCATATATTCAAGGAGCCTCATCACAGGGTGTATTTTATGGTATGTAAAGAAAGTGTGATTGTCTGTTAGTGGTAAGTATCAGAAGTACCATGTCTTTTTCTGTAACTTTTCCCCGAAATCTCTTGCGGGTTTGAAAATAAAACCGTAACTTTGCGGAAAAGTTCATTTAAAGACAGATTAGGAATTATGGTAGAGACAAACGATAGAATATTGCCAGTAGGCATCCAGTCTTTTGAGGAAATCAGAAAGGAAGGATACCTGTATGTTGACAAGACAGATATTATCTGGCAACTTGCCAACAGGGGGAAAAAGTATAATTACCTGAGCCGCCCACGCCGCTTCGGTAAATCCATCCTTGTCGATACGCTCGAAGCCTACTTTCTGGGCAAGAAGGAACTCTTCGAGGGATTGAAGATCATGCAGCTGGAGACGGAATGGGTGAAGCGACCTGTCATCAGACTCGATATGAGTCAGGCAGGAGCAGAGCCGGAAAGTCTGAAAGATTATCTGAACTATACCTTTCAGGAATATGAATCTTTATATGAGATTAAAGTCAGTAATGACTCTTCCTTAGCTACTCGTCTGTCTGAAATAGTAAGGATTGCTTATGAGCAAACCGGAGAGCAGGTTGTCATTCTCATTGATGAATACGACTCTCCATTGCAACGTTCCTGGAAGACTCCGTTATACGAAAAATGTACGGCAATATATAGAGACGTATTTGTCATTCTCAAATCTATGGACAAATTCGAAAACTTTATCTTTATAACAGCCTGCACCAAATTTTCGCAATTCTCCCTAACCTCAGGTCTCAACAATTTGAGTTTCATTGGTTTTGATTCAGAATATGCTGCCTTATGTGGCATCACAAAAGAAGAAGCTATCCGTTATTTCAAACCAGAAATCAACAAATTGGCAGCATGTAAAGGATGGACATTCGATGAAGCTACAATACAACTGTCTTCTTATTATGGTGGCTATCACTTCAGTCGCCGTAATATGGTGGATGTATTCAATCCGTTCAGCCTCATCAATGCCTTGGCAGATTCAGATTTGAAGAACTACTGGCTTTCATCCGGGACATCGCCACTACTCTCTCAGTTTGAAGATGATATTAAAAAGAGATTGAAAGATTTTGAGTATTGTCCGATAATTAGCGATACTCTGGAGAGTTCTGATGTGACTGATGGCGGAGCAGAACTGTTCCTCTATCAGTCGGGGTATCTTACGATAAAGGGATATATGGATAGAATCTATTTGCTAGGGTTCCCTAATTCAGAGGTAAAAAAATCACTTTATGAAACGATATTGCCAGCACTTACTTCAGAAGCTGAGCAATAACGGTGGCGTGGATGCTGCCGAGGAGCAGATGAAAGCCAGGCAGTATGCCGAGCCTTTCAAGGCGGATAAGAGAAAAGTTATCGCCCTTGCCATAGAACTGGATGATAAGGGAAAGGGATTGGTTGGCTGGAAGGAAGTATAAGATAACAAAAAAGGTCTATATGCCACCCGTTCATCGTGGCATATAGACCCTTTTCTATTTTATCACATCAAAAGGTGCATCCTATTTTCCCCCATAAGCCTATTCTTCCTCAGCTACTTTCCAGTCAAGCAATCCCTTGCCTTCTTCGTCAAGTTCTATCCCGAGGCCTATCACCTCTCGTCTGTCTGCCTTGAAAGGCTCCAGATAGTGATTGTCGATAATCTGGCGAACGGCGGCTTCTTTGCCTCCATTGTTCCTCAATTTCAACTCTATAACATAGATATAGCGAGAAGTGGTTGCTACCATATCTATCCTGCCAGTGGAAAGCATGCGTTCTACCTCTACCTTCAAACCAATGGCATTGAAAATTGTGCTGATGATCAGACGATAGCGCTCCTCCATATCCATGGATGCCATTTTCTTGTTGCTATAAGGCACATCGGCAACCAATGACTTCAATGACTTCATAGCCTCAGGCAACTGCCCGGTGCCCAACTGCATATACAGATTGGCCTGCAACGACAGGATGTCGCCCATCTCCCTCATGGTCAGAGCGGGGAGCACGGTTTCGTAGAGTGCCTGCTTCACTTCCTCGTTAGGGAATCCCAGGACATAGCCGAACTCATCGCTATTCTTGATGGTGAGATAGCCCGACTGGTAGAGGAACAGGGCTGGTCCGCCACCCGTTACATCCGACGTCTCCAGAATATTTCGAAGTACACGGCAATTCTCAAAATCACCCAGGCTCAACTCGGCATTGGTGATAAACTTAGGAAGCCGGGAAGTGGCTCCGGATGCTGTCCAGAAATTTAGGACTTTGGATTTTGACAAGGCATTGACGAGACTGAAAGGATTATAGACGTCAATCATATTGTCTTCACTGAAATGATAGCCATCATAATATTCCTTCAGCTTGTCATGGGTCTGCTGCAAAGTCCAACCATTTACTTCCGCCATTTTTTCCAACTCAGGCATGAAGTTCTCGCTTATTTCCTCTTCCGTGATGCCGCAAAGAGGGGCATACTGTGGCAGGAAACTGATGTTAGTAAGGTTATTGAGTGCCGAGAACAGGGAAATCTGCGTAAACTTGGTGATGCCGGTGATGAAGACGAAGCGCTCATACTCATCATCAGCCTTCAAAATAGCGAACACGTTCCGATACACATTGGTGCATTCTTCGTGCTCAGGAGTTTTCCAGGAATGCTGCAGCGGAGAATCGTATTCATCGATGAGTACGACAACCTGCATGCCCGTCTGCTGATAGGCTGTGGTAATGATAGCATCAAAGCGGTCGGCAAGTTGCGCAGTAGGGTCGGGTGTTATGGCATATTTTTGCTCATACGATTTAAAGCTCAGATTGAGATACGAGCGGATTCCTTCGGCGCTGGCACCACCACGGCTCATATCGAGTCGGATGACTGGATATTGCTTCCAATCATCTTCCATATCCATGATTTTGAGACCTTCGAAGAGTTCCTTTCTGCCGCAGAAATAGGCTTCCAGGGTATCTACGAGCACAGACTTGCCGAATCGGCGAGGGCGGCTCAGATAGTTATACTGGTCACCATAGTTTGCCAGCTCCCAGACGATGTCTGTTTTATCAACATAGACGTATCCCCCTTCTCTTATTTTCTTGAAAGACTGTACGCCTACCGGCAGTTTTCTTCGTTTGATGTTTGCCATATTCTTTTCCTCCATCTATTATATTTTATGCAAAGATACAAAATATTCTCTTATCTTTGTCTTTCTGAGGTTTTATTTTCAGTTTCTTCACTCTTTGTCCCACAGATTTCACAGATTCACACAGATTCTTGGCTTGATAAAGTGCGTGGCTCCCCAACTTTTTCTGTAACTTTTCTCTGAAATCTCTTGCGGGTTTGAAAATAAAACCGTAACTTTGCGGTATAGAAAGAAGCCCCACACGCCCTGAAAGGGCAGAAGCTCCTAGCCCAGGGCATCGCCCTGGGTTTTCATGGTCCCCAAACTCGTCGCCCTGTAAGGGCAAAAGCTTTAAAATCAGATGATTAATAAAGCTTTTGCCCTTACAGGGCGCCTTGCTGATTGCTACATATACCCAGGGCGCTGCCCTGGGCTAGGAGCTTTTGGGCCTTCAGCCCGTACCTGAACCACGTGCGAAACTTCAGTAATCTGATGGGTTCTATTCTATTTTATTTCGGTGTTATCTTCTTTCTTCACGGTAGTACCTGCAGTGCCTTTCTTCCAGTTGTCAGGGAGATATTTTGTTTTACTTACCAACGCATTATAGGCAGCCCCATCTGTTACTATGAGTGTGCGGGAAGTTACGGTTTTATCGGTTCCGGCATTATACAACCAATTATCGCAGCAACTAGTTGCTTTCGAAATTTGGTCGCTTGGTGCCAACATGGTGACGGTTGACAATTTTGTACAATTATAGAACATATTACTATAGCAGTAATAAGTTAATTCTGTAGCAGTCAATTTTGGAGCAGAGGTGAGACTTGTACAACCTCTGAACATAGAAAAATAGCAGTAGTCTGCTAACGCTGTAGCCTTTAATTCTGGGGCAGACGTGAGGCTTGTACAACCCTCGAACATCTTAAAATAGCAGTAGTATCCTAACGTTGTAGCAGGCAAATCTGGGGCAGAGGTTAATACACTGCAACCATTGAACAATTTACAGAATTTGGCATTTTTGGTATTTACTGTACTATAGTTTCTCCAGTCCAGCAGCGTGCGGATGTCGCCTGTGCAAGTTACATTCACATCATTAGTAAATGTGATGGTTGAATATGCATTCAATCCAGACGCAGTTCCTTTAATGTTCGTGCCACGTAAACGAAGGTCGCCATTTGTTCCACCGAAGGTGACTCCTTCGCCACCTGCCACAACAGTTTTCCAATCACCACCATTCACAGAATACTGAAGTCCTGAGATGCTGTAACCTCCATAAGTGGTCATCTTAAACTTTTGCTCGGCCTCTGCCTTAAAGGTGACGTATGGGGCATATAGTTCTGCTTTACCATCATTAATAATTGTCCCCGTATTCCAATTTGCCACGTTAATACCAGAAACAGAAATCTTGTTCTTACCCACGGTGAGCTGATAGGTGTAGCTATTGCCGGCTGCGAAAGTAGGGGTGGTGGTGAGCGTTTCTGTTGTTTTGCTTGTTCCATCTTCTACTTCAAGAGTGAGGAAGGGGGCGGTGGTGCTTGAGGTAGAGTTTGGATCGATAAGGGCATAGAACTTGCCGTCGGTCTCGTGCTTATACGCTTTCACACCACGGATGCTGAGGCTGTTGACTGTAGCATTCTTCGTATACTGGTCGTTGAAGGCAGCAATCTCTACTACCACTCTCGCCATCAGGCGATTCATTTTGAGAGTAAGACTATTGTCACCTGGATTTTTTACATTGCCAGTAAAGCTCATGAAGTCGGCGGCAGCAAGATCAGCCTCCTTGTTGTATTCCGTAGGCTGGTTGATGGTACCATTGAACGTAGCAGGGTAGTAGGCGGTGAAATCCATCGTCTCCTTTTCCCATTTCAGGAACTTGTTGCCCTGTGGCTGCCATTCCTTGCCGTCATACTTATAAGTCACGGCATCCTGGCCATCAGCCTGGACGCTAATCTCATCATTTTCATTGAATTTCGCCTGCTCTTCAGCAGCGCCCAGCGGATTGCTGCGGGTGAAGCCATTGGCAGATGCTTTACCTACTTGCGCAGTGATGTGCACGGCTTTAGAATCGCTATGGTATGCAGCGAGGAGGTCTTCTGATTCGGAGCATGCCGACAGCGCCAGAATGGCGGCTGCGCACCCCATCAATCGTCTCATGATCTTCATTGTCTTCATATTCTTGTCGTTTATCTTGTTATTATCTATTGAGCCCACTTTAAAAAGTAAGGCCTGTTTAAAATGTTTATATTTCACGATAATAATCTTCGATTTATGCCGTTATCTGGAATATTTTTCGTATCTTTACACCATCAATTAAAAGAATGACAATGTTTAAAAAGACAGATCCGAATCCTCAGTTAGATATATTCACGGCTCCCTCAATGCAGTTAGGAAGTCGTGCTTCAAAGAAGTATTCTGACCCCAACGCATGGCATAACCAATTTTATAGTCTCGTGACAACCAAGATTGATGAGGAGATATTCAAGCCTTTGTTTCCAGAAGGCAAGAAGAGCGGCCGCCCAAACGCTTCCATCCGCATACTCGTGGCTATGTCTGTCTTAAAGGAGGGATTCGGTTGCAGCGACGAGGATCTGTTTGAGAAGTGCGAGTTTGACCTTCTTACCAGAAAGGCTCTCGGCATGGAACTTCTGACTGATGTAACCCCATCAATAGATACCTATTATCTGTTTCGCCGCCGCATCTGCGAATATCAGGAAAGAACTGGCATTGACCTGATGCAGCTCTGCTTTGAGCAGCTTGCCGGCAATCAGGTACGTCTTCTCAAGATATCAGGCAAATGCGTCCGTATGGACAGTAAGCTTATCGGCAGCAATATCGCTTGCCAGTCTCGCTATGAACTGATACATACAACTCTGGTCAAGTTCCTCAAGACATGCACGCTTACCCATCTCTCCCCAGAGCAGGAAGAACGGGCAAAGGAATACTTGAAAGAGGATTCCTCCAAGACAGTTTACCGCTCTGATTCCGATACGCTTCAGAGCAATCTTGCCAGAATTGGCAATTTCATCATGGAGATGCTGGCAACTTTTCCAGCTACTTCTCCTGCACATGATCTTCTTCAGCGTCTGTTTGATGAACAGTATGTTGTAATGGACGGAAAGGCTGTACTTCGAGACAAGAAGGAGGTAAAGGCAGATAGTCTTCAGAATCCTAACGATCCTGATGCAACCTATCGTGCCAAGAACGACCAGAAGGTGCAAGGCTATGTGACCAACATCACAGAGACTGTAGAGGAAGGCAAGCCTAACATCATCACTTCCGTTCAGGTTGAAACTGCAGTATTTGCAGACTGCCATTTCCTTCAGGAGGCTGTGGAAAACAGTGAACGTGTCACGGATTCTACGATTGAAGACCTGTATGCAGATGGTGCCTATCAAAGTCCAGACAATCGAGAGTTTGCAAAGAACCACAATGCCATGCAGCTCAAGACTGGCAAGATGCAAGGTGGATGCAGATGGGAACTGATACCACATGACGAGGATGGTCTGACCATCAGGGAGATAGCTACTGGCAACACCTATGAGGCCGTCAAAGCTGTCACAATGCAGGGCTCCAGAAAGCGATGGAGAATCCCATGGAACAACAAAACCGGTTGGCGTTACTTTGAAGACAAAGACATTAAAGCCTATCAGCTAAGGAAGCAGATAGAAAGCCTTCCTTTGGAGGAACAGCATAAACGGAATAACGTAGAAGCTGCCATGTTCCAATACAGTTTTCATACACGTAATGGCAAGACCCGATATAGGGGCTTGCTCAAACATCGTATGCATGCATATAGCAGATGTATGTGGATGAACCTCCGAAGGATGGTAATATTCCAGATTTCAACATTTCAAAGATCGATATTTGCCCTTTTCGGACCTATAAGAGAAGCTTTCGGCTCTTTCAAAGCGATTTTTCGAAAGATATTCACCAGCGGAGCTGATTGCTATGTTTCACTCAGAATGACCACACTGGTCAGACTGGATTCAAAATATGCCCCTTTTTAAAGTGGGCTCTCTATTGAAGTTTCGCAAGTAGCATTCTACCGTCCCCGAAGGGGGCGAATGTGAATAACCGCGGGTGGAATGACCGAAGGGAATGGAACCTGCGGATAGTGACAGAAGCGGTTATTGAAAGTTGGCCCCCCTTCGGGGACCGGAGGTTACTTGCGAAACTTGAGTTATCTATTTAATTCGGTTTCTTTCCTTTAATCGGTTTCCTTGTTTTCCCCGTTTTCCCCATTTCCTGGGTTCCATGGAGCAACAGAGAAGGATACAGGCTGCACCTTGTCGTCTCCGGCTGTCAGCTTGAGTGTATAGGCGGTGGTAGGGACCAGCGTCAATTCCTTATCATATGTCCACTCATAGAGCTTGCCATCCACCTTGAAGCTGACAGTAAAGTTTCCGCTTGCGATGGTTTGAGGAATCAGAATCGCCTCATAAGTGGCAGTCGCCTTGGTGATGGTTCCGGCATTGTTGCTAGAAGGTGTAGTGCCCGTACAGAGTGGCGTGATAGACTTGACTTTACCATGTGAAAATGGTTTTATTATATAATTTCCCTTGTCATCATAATCAAAAGAGAGTTGAGCTATTGTTCCACCAATCTTCACATCCGTAATTTTCTGGTCGATTTTATCGGTAAACTCATACTCACTACCCAGTTCGATGGTGAGGTTGATTTTACTCGTGATATGCTGAAACTCCACATTGATACCAGCTTTATTCGGTGTAACTTGAGTAATGGGCATGTATAGGATATCGGCTTTCTTCAGTTGCTCCACATCAGACTGGTCTGTTGGGAAATCAACTGATTCAATTTGGTTATTGTTCACCATAGCATTTACGGTTACTGGATCCGTCATATTTGCCCAAAGCATAGTAACCTCGTTTTTAGTCTGATAAGTAAAATATGCGTTAAGGTCGTAGGTCTTCCAAGTATCCCCAACCTTTTCTGCTAAAATGTCATAATTATATTTATCATTATGATTATCGTCATGATAAACCCACAACCAAAACGCATCGGGCTTCAAGTCATCAGAATATCCCGCACGTGTTGTTGGCTCATCCACGCTAACGTTGAGCTTGATGGGAGTATCTGCCAGGAAGTCCTGGCTGAATTCGCTGTTTGATTCTGAGCAGCTGCCCAGCATCATGGTTATTGCTGCGAGAGCAATCATGTAAAGTTTTGTTCTCATATTCTTTGATTATTTAATTTTTCGACTTTTTATTTCCATGGTACAAATATAGCATTTTTTCCCGAAAAGTGGTGTCGTGATTTTCGAAAAAGGTGTCTACTTCCTATGTTCAAGGTGTCGCATTGGTACCAATGCGACACCCCAATTAACATAAAGATACATATAAAGACGTATTTTAGCGCATATATTCAAGGAAACTCATCACATGCCGATTTTCAGGCTTTGTAAAGATAACTTTTGTCAGAATCTCAGTCACCCTTTCTCGTTAAGCGTCTCAATCCGTTTAAGTAATCTTCTCGAAAGACTGTAGGGATGATAATCTTTGATTGGTCTGCATGGACAAGTTCTGCGTTCATCTCATCTCTCGTCTGCTTGCTACGATTTGACACGTTCTTGGTCAAACGGCACACCTTGTGCTCTGGCTAAAGCACTGCCAGAGGAAAGTATTCCAGAAGGTTTTGTAGAAAGCAAGGCTCCAATGATAGAATTGAGAATTTCAAACTCTTCTGTCATATTCAGCTGTTGGGCAATCTCCTTAGCCTTGTCACGGAAGCCATTGATGGTGCCATATTTTTCAATTAAACGTTTATTTTTCTGCAAAGATGGCCATATTTTTCGATTAAGAAGCATCTTTGTGCCATATTTTTCGATTAAGGCGCTATTTTTGTGGTGTTTTGGGGATTACATCACCAATCATCTGCGGCATCTGCGGCATCTGCGTGACTTTAAATCCAAGCCAAGAATCTGTGTGAATCTGTGAAATCTGTGGGACAAAGAACAACTCCCATGGATGGTGACAGCATATCCGATAGGTCGGAAATCAAATAAAATAGCTTGATTACACAAAATCAAGGTAATATCTTTGATTTTTCAAAAGAAAAATATTATCTTTGCATCAGAATTAATCTTATTCTTTGTCCCACAGATTTCACAGATAACGCAGATTTATTCTTCTTCACGCAGATTTTTCCTGAATTTCCGCCCTGTTTGCCCCACACGCCCTGGGCTAGGAGCTTCTGCCCTTTACCTTTCCCTTCGGCCGGTGACCGTTGGTTCTGGGCTGTAGTGCTATGCCTTTATAATCCACAATGGTTCGTTTTTCCACTCTTGTGGAAATCCCATAGAACGAGTATTTACGCTCTCACTTTTATCTATGAGTTTCAAAAGGCGTTTGGAAAAACTTCCATTTGCTGCTATGGATTGTTCCAAATATGCAAGGCAACACAGCTGATGATACAATTTGTTGGGGCGGAAATTGCCAGTAACAACCCATTGAGAAGGTAAATATTTGGGCATTATAGGCATTGTTGGGAAACGCCTATTCCAAATGCGAGCGTGATGAGCGCAAGCATTTCTTAACACCGCTATACATTTTATCCAATTCTCTAAATATAGATATTGTGGAAGTAGAAACTCCTTTGCTACCTTCTTCTTGACAGAGTTGTCTTTGAAGTTACAAAACAATTTTGATAGTGTACCAAAAGAAACAACTTCCAGAGTTTTCCAAGCTGGTGGAAATGAGGGAGCTGTGTAGTTGTTGTAGTATTCAGAAATAAAATCTTCTCTTGAACGATTTACCTCGGCTGCTATATTGTCAAGGCAAGAATTGAAAATACTTTGATTCTTAAATTTACAGGCATCCATGAACCAAAACGGACCATGTTCCATTGAAAAATAATGGATGATTCGAGTACGGAACGCTATTTCTATGTCTTGGATTGCCGTAAAAATCAAAGAACGAAGTTCTCGGTCGAAGACATACAAATTAGTTGCAAAAGTGAAACTGCTATTAGGCGCAAATCTATGTGATTCTGCATTATGTTCCATAGGTTGTAGGTAGTTCGCAAAACGGAAATAGCTTACAGAATGAAGAAATTTTATAGCATCTTCTTCATCTTCTATTGTCAGCCCACGTTCTTTCAAAATGTCAAGTTGACATTTAAAATCCATTGCTTGTTTTGTGTATTGCATACTACTTTTATATAATATATAAACACGAAGTCCTGCCGTGGTACGCTTTCAAGAAGAGGCGTGGCAGGAACTGTT
>ERZ1026870.380-NODE-380-length-26220-cov-8.770457_pt1 | contig 26220 bp, 25 predicted proteins | sample MGYA00380165_ERZ1026870 | MGnify/ENA primary metagenome ERZ1026870 (study PRJEB33269, sample SAMEA4719801) | human gut metagenome | biome: human-associated habitat; feature: organic feature; material: feces | place: Cameroon | collected 2013-10 ...
AAAGCCTTCCCAACGACCGGCGCGTTGCTATGGCGCGAGTCTGCAGCATGATTCGTCGCTCTGCCCGAGGCGTTCGTGAAAGCATGCGTTTCGGACTTGCATTTTATGAACTCGACGGTCCGCTCTTTGCCGTCGAGTCCCATGAAAAGTCCCTTGTTCTCTACCTGGCTGAACAAGACGTCGTCAAAGACTTCAAAGACAAGATCAAGAACATTGACCTTGAGCATTGCCGCGTCGAATTCCCCGATTTGAACTGTCTTTCGCTCGACGTCGTGGAAAAGCTTGTCCGTGCCTCCCTCGTTTGCCGTCGAGCCCGCAAGGCCAATGCCGAAGAAATGCCGTCCCAAGCCGATCTCGTTGCTCTCTGGGGACTGACTGAGAAGGACGTTGAAGCCGCCCCGCCAATCGTTCGAATCACGATCAACCGAGAAGAGGACTAGAGCGTCCAGACATCCGCTCCGATCCATTGACCTGTATCGAACGCCAAAAAGCCTGCAGCTTGCGCCGCAGGCTTTTTTACAGTTTCCAGAAACTCGTTTCAACGATCGAATTCTCTGCCAATCCAATTCTCAATGATTCGGCTGACTTGCGCCGGACATTCCGTCAACGGCCAGTGGTAGCAGTTGACGACTGCCCAAGTACCGTCCCGAAGTCCTCCGACCCACTCCCGCATGCGTTTTTCATCAGTGAAGGTGCCCGACGATGCGCCTATCACAAGCACCGGGAACTCAAGTTGGGAAAGATCCGGCGTCTCCCTGCCGACTTCAAGTATGTCACGCATGTAGCATGCCGTATGAATATGGCCGAGATCCTTGAGCGGAGACGAATACTCATCGATGAAGGCCTGCAGAGCGTCTCCGCCCCGAGCAAGCATCTCTCTCGCCTTTCGGTCGTGCGCTCTGAGACTGTAGTGAGGCATGCGGCGTCGAATTCCCACCGCATTGAGCATGCGGGCAAAGAATTCCACCGTCACAAGCAACGGATACTTCTTTCGGTGAGCGAGAGCCGCCGGCGTAAGAGCGGACGACACCAACGGATCCATGAGCACCATTCCTAAAACGCGCTCCGGATACAGCATGGCTGCGCGCATGGCAATTTGAGCCCCTAAGCTGTGGCCGACAAGCACGGCCTTTTCAACCGCCGCATCGTCAAGTACGCGCATCAGATCGGCTGCATGGACTTCCAACGTCCCCTTTACACGAGACTCGCTTGCACCGTGCCCCCTCAGATCCAAACGAATGATCCGCCAGCCGTCGCGGAGCGGCGTTTGCTCTGTAAACTCCTCCCAGCGACTGGCATTGGAAGCTACGCCATGAATGAGCACGATCGTCCCCGCACACCGTGCATTTCGGCAAGCCGCCAACGCATAACTCAATGCTCCGTCGGCAAGCGCCACTTCTCGGCGTTCCTCTCCTTCGACCAGTTCAAACAGCAGCTCCGTTGGACATCCCACTTTCATTTCTCCCGACGACAACGTTCGATCCAGCGGTAAATGGTGCGCTCGCTCACGCCCAGGTGCGCAGCAAGATCAGCTCTGGATCCCTTCCAGTCTCTAATTAAAGCACGCAGGTGCGCCTCTTCGGAGACCTCTCCCTCCTCGGACACGACGGGCTCGTCATCAAAGAGCTTCTCCATGCCGACGACTTCCCCGCGACTGAAGATGGCGCAGCGCTCCAGCACGGCCTGCAGCTCGCGCACATGGCCCCGCCAGACACGACGGGAGAGTGCCTCGCAAACGCCGGAAGCAAGCCTGAGTTCAAGCCCCTTCGCCTTGAGGTTTTGAAGTGTCAGACGCACGAGCTCCGGCAAGTCCTCCGCACGCTCCTCCAATCCGGGAACGCGAATCGGACAAACGCATAGTCTGTAGTACAGCTCCTCCCGCAAAACGTCCGCCTCCAGCAACTCCCGAAGCGACTTCCGCGTGCCGCAGACGAGGCGGATGTCTGCCCGTTCGCAGCTGCTTCCCTCTGAATCAACCCAGCTCCCCGTCTCCAACATGCGCAGCACGGCCCCCTGCATGTCGGAAGACAACTCCTCAATGGCCTTTAGATAAAGCGTGCCCCCTGAAAGACCGAAGGGAGCCGTGAGCCGAAGCTCACGACTGAGCTTGGCAGGCGTCAATCCGCGACAGTCAACGCAGAGAAAAGAATGAGCGGCACGACGCGAATTTTCATGCAACAGTCTGGCGAACTCCCGCTTGCCGCTTCCAGAAGGGCCGATGAACAGCACGGGCACGTCGAGAGCGGTCACAAGCGAAATTTTCTCGAGGGCGGTCTTGACTGCGGAGGATTCTGCCACCACCCCTCTGAGGTTCAGCGGCTCTCGAGTCCCGCTCCGATCCACGATCGACTCCATAAAGAGGACCGCCCTCCCATCTGTCCCCTTGAGCGGCGTGCTGCAGAGTTCGAGATAACGAACGCCCGCCGGGCCCAGCTCTCTGCGCAAAACCGTTTCAGGCGCCCCCGTAATGGTCGAAGTCTCAAGCGGACAGCGTTCACCGCAATCTGCGCAGCAGGCCGACTTGTGAAACAACAGCTCAAAGCAGCTTCTGCCGGCAAAGTCCTGCCGGCCATAACGCTTCACGAACGCACGATTGGCATAAGCCACCGTATAGTCAGACCTCACAAGAAGCCTTGGATCATCAAATGCGTCAAGAACGGTCTTCAACTCAGAATTGACTGACATATATGCCACCCCTCATGCCAAACTGACTGACATGCTGACACATTCTCGTTGTTTTCGTCAATTTACAAGTTTTGACAGATCATTCCGATGATTATTTCCGCGCGGACAGCTTTAGCATGAGCTTGTTGATGTGCTTCCGTCGTATTCCCCAACAATGAAAACCAACAACGTCTCCCCCGGCAACTCAAAGCTCGGTCGCGAAATCGCAATCGTGATCGCATGCAAGCTTCTCTTCATCTTCGGCCTCTGGTACTTCTTCTTCAGTCCCGAGCATCGTCCAGAAGTGAATGCCGACGTTGTCGGAAACGTCGTGCTGGGCGCCTCGGAGACATCTGCTCAAGCCAATCCAACCAAATAACATCTGGAGTCCTCAATGATCCCATCTGATCTTGTTGACCTGTCCCGCCTTCAGTTTGCGGTGACCGCGATGTACCACTTCATCTTCGTGCCCCTGACGCTCGGACTATCGTTCATGCTCGTGGCCATGGAAGTAACGTACGTCCTTACCGGCAAGGAAATCTACAAAGACATGACCCGCTTCTGGGGCAAACTCTTCGGGATTAACTTCGCTCTCGGCGTTGCCACCGGCATTACCATGGAATTCCAGTTCGGTACGAACTGGGCCTACTACTCCCACTATGTGGGAGACATCTTCGGTGCGCCGCTCGCAATTGAAGGTTTGATGGCCTTCTTCCTCGAGTCCACCTTCATCGGCCTATTCTTCTTCGGCTGGAATCGCCTCTCCAAGGGCAAGCACCTGGCCGCCACGATTCTCATGGCCGTAGGCTCCAACCTCTCCGCCCTTTGGATTCTCGTGGCTAACGGCTGGATGATGAATCCCGTCGGCGCAGAGTTCAACTTTCAGACGATGCGAATGGAAATGGTCGACTTCTGGGCTGTTCTCACCAATGAATGGGCCCAAGCCAAGTTTGTCCATACCGTTGCCGGCGGCTACATGACGGGCGCCATCTTCGTCATGGCCATCTCCGCCTATTACATGCTCCGCCGTCAGGATCTGCAGTTCGCCCGTTCGTCCTTCCGTCTTGCTGCTGTTTTCGGCATGGTCGCCACCTTGATGACCATCCAGATGGGCGACGAATCCGGCTACCTCGTCACGAAGGATCAGCCGACGAAGATCGCCGCCATGGAAGCCATCTGGGAAACTCATGAAGCCCCTGCTCCGCTCACGCTCTTCGCGATCCCCGACGAAGATGCCCAGATGAATCACGCCCAGATCGACATTCCCTGGCTCTTCGGCCTGATGGGCACCCGCTCTCTTTCGACCGAAATTCCGGGCATCAAGGAACTTACTGCTCAGGCTGAACAGCGCATCGTCAACGGCCAAAAAGCCGTCGGCGTACTTGAGCAGCTCCGCAAGGATCCGTCCAACGAACAGCTTCGCGAGCAATTCCTCGCCGTGCGTGACGACCTCGGATTCGGTCTTCTCCTGAAGCGCTACACGAACGACGTCGCCGCCGCCACGCCCGAAATGATCAAGCAGGCCGCCGCCGACACGATTCCGTCCGTTACCCCGATGTTCTGGTCCTTCCGCATCATGGTCGGCTCGGGGCTCGCCATGGCCCTCGTCTTTGCCCTCGGTCTCTTCTATTCCTTCCGAAAGGAAATCGCCGACAAGACCTGGTACCTGCGTCTTGCCGTGCTGGCCCTGCCGTTGCCTTGGATTGCCAGTGAAGCCGGCTGGTTCGTTGCCGAATTCGGCCGTCAGCCCTGGACCATCTACAACGTCCTTCCGACTCACCTCTCCGTCTCCGCTCTGACGGCGGGGGACGTTGCCGGCTCGCTCCTGGGCTTCGGCGTCCTCTACACCGCCCTTCTGGTCGTGGAGATGTGGCTGATGATCCGCATCAGCAAGCGCGGCCCGAGCGCCCTCGGCACCGGCCGTTATCACTTTGAACGCAACTAAGCCGAGGCTCTGACATGATCGACTATGAAATCCTCAAAGTAATCTGGTGGCTTTTCATCGGCGTGCTGCTCGTCGGCTTCGCCATCATGGACGGCCACGACATGGGCGTCGGTTCTCTCCTGCCGTTCCTCGGCAAGGACGACAACGAACGCCGCGTGATGATCAACTCCGTCGCCCCTCACTGGGACGGAAATCAAGTCTGGCTCATCACCGGCGGCGGCGCCATGTTCGCTGCTTGGCCGATGATGTACGCCACCGCGTTCTCCGGATTCTATTGGGCAATGCTCGTCCTGCTAATGGCGCTCATCTTCCGCCCAGTCGCCTTTGACTTCCGCTCCAAGGTGGCTGCCACGAAATGGCGCGCAACGTGGGATTGGCTCCTGTTCCTGGGATCCGCCATCCCGCCTGTTATCTGCGGCGTTGCTTTCGGCAACCTCCTGCAGGGCGTGCCATTCCACATTGACGAAACGATGCGTCCGATCTATACGGGCTCGTTCTTCGGCCTTCTCAACCCGTTTGGCCTCCTTTGCGGCGTGCTTTCGCTTGTCATGATCGTGGCCCACGGCGGCAACTACCTAACGCTTCGCACCGAAGGCGCCCTGCAGGCCCGCGCCCGCAACATTGCCTTCATCGCCGGGATCCTCTCCGCTGTTCTCTTTGTGATCGGCGGCTTCTGGGTCTGGGCAGGCATCGACGGCTACGTCGCTGTTGCCGGTCTTGATCCGGCGGGGCCCGCCAATCCGCTCGCCAAGACGGTCGAAATCCAAGCCGGCGCTTGGTTCTCCAACTTCGCTTCCGTTCCCGCGCTCTGGCTCGTACCCACCCTCGGCGTGCTCGGTGCGCTCGGCGGAGCCGGCATGGTCCGCGCGAACAAGCCCGGATTTGCCTTCGTTCTCTCGGCCGCCTCGTTGCTCGGCATCATCCTGACGCCCCTGTTGGCAATGTTCCCGTTCGTCATGCCGTCCTCGACGATGCCCAACGCCGGCCTCACCCTTTGGGACTGCACGAGCTCGCAGCTGACGCTTGAAATCATGCTCTTCGTCACGCTGATCTTCCTCCCGCTAGTGCTCCTTTACACCGGCTGGGCCTACAAGGTCATGAGCGGCAAACTCAACAGCGAATACATCGAGAAGAACTCGCACTCGCTCTACTGATCGAGCGCGACCACACCGACAACCGGGACCGGCTCTGCCGGTCCCGACAGAAAGAGGAAACAACATGGCTTACTTTTACTGGGCAATGGGACTGGCCTTCGCCATCCTTCTCGCTTCCGTCGTCGAAGTCGTCCTGTCCAAGAATGAACACTAATCCGACCAAGAAAACTTCCGGCATCGACGGATTCATCCGGACGCTGTCCATCCTGGCGGCGGCAGCCGTTGTAGCACTGGTCGTGATCTATCCGCGCGCCGTCGCCGCCGACGGCGCATCGGTACCTCACGGCTGGTTCGTCCTCATGATGATAGGCATGAGCATCTGCTGGATCTGCGGCTTCGGCTTCAAGCCCGAAAACCATTGGCTGCGCAGATTGTTCTCGTTGCCGGTCGGTTGGAGCCTGCTGCTGATCGGTGCTTGGCAGGTATTTTTATAAGGGGAAATGCCGTCATGTCGAATCTCAATTCTCTCTACGCACACCTGGGTGGCGAAGAGGGTGTCATTCGGCTGGTTAAAGCCTACATCAAGGCTCTTCAGACACTTCCAGATGCGCAAAAACTTCGCAGGCTCTACCCGGAGGACCTCTCCAAGTATGAGCTAAGGATGACCGAATTTCTCAGCACTTGGCTCGGCGGCCCGGCGCTCTATCAGGAGCGCCACGGCATGCCCATGTTGAGGGAAAGCCACCGATGCTTCGGCATTGACGGCGAAGCTCGCGACGCTTGGATGCTCTGCATGCGCACGGCCCTGCAAGAAACGGTGTCGGACGAGTCACTGCGACTTTATCTCGAAGGAGCATTCTGGCGCGTGGCGGACAGTCTCCGAACGTCCTGAGATCTTCTCGATGCATCGGGACTGTTTCGACTCGTCATATGAAAAGTCGCCCGACGGGCGACTTTTCATCTTCAGAAGTCTGAATACCGCTCGTGCTCCGTTTGCAGGATCGCCACCTCAATCTGAAGCGAATCATGGTCGTCGCTGATCCAGAGAATGCCGTCCTGAATCGTGACCGCAAGCTTCATGTTGCGCGACGCCATTGAAGCCAGAGCCGTCACTTGTTCGTCAGGCACGCTGACAATCACAAGCTTGCCGATCTTGGCAAAATCCCCCTTATTGGCTTCCCACCAGGGGCCTACGCGATCCTCGCCGTAAGCAATGATCTGCACATGTTCGCTTCGGCCCGCCGCCTTTCTCACCTGCTTGACATCCGGGCATCCCACCTCGATCCACTGCACGATCGCTCCCGTATCGTCTATCTCCCAAAGTGCAGGCTCTCCTTCAGCCGAAAGCCCTCGACCGAATTCCAATCTCTCTCCCGCCAGTCTGCAAAAGGCCAGCACGCGGAGCATCAAACGCTCCTCTGTTTCGGAGGGATGCCGAGCGATCGTGAGCACGTAGTTGCCGTAACTGTCCCGATCCAAATCCGAAACGTCAATCGTCGCCTTATAGACGGTTGCTCCCAAAGCCATTTTTTGATTCCTTTGCCCTTCTCGCGATTCAGCTCACAAAGGCAACGCAGCATGGCGCCCGAGTCTGAGCCAGCCGTACCCAATGCGGTAGGCAATCCATATGCCGAGCACGAGAAAGCCGATGATCCAGATGAAGAGGCCGATCCCGAAAAAGACCAGAGCGGTGCCGAGCAGCCCGGTCACGACAAGCCAGAGAGCAGCCAGCCAAAAGGTTTGAATCTGCCAGGCAAAATGGCTCTCAAGGTAGGTTCCTTCCGCATCTCCGCGGAAGATGTAGTTCAGGATCACTGCCAGAATGGAAGGCCATGAAAAAATGAAGGCGCCTGCGATGGAGGCGCCCGTCAGCAGCCCGAGCAGAATCGAGGCGGCATGCAGGCCATAAACAACGTGCGCGACGATGCGCGTGCCATCCGACGGTTCATACACCCGAGGTTCCATGGTTCTTCCTCTACAATAATCATGCCTTGACTTTTCCGCCAATGCATCGCCATGAATTTTATCAGCGACTGGGCGCTTCCCATCCTTTTTCTTCTCGCCTTTGCGGATCGAACCTCCGCCATCCTCATGGCGGTGCTCTTCGCGACGGCGCGCATCACGGGCCCCGTCGAAGCCGCAGCCAGCGTCGCGCTCGGCTCCGCGTGCCTCACAATGCTGCTCTGGCGGATCGGTCTGAAGCGCAAAAAGGAAAAAGAGAATCTGCCGCCTTCGTCTTGCGACTATACAATAGGGCAATGGCTCCGGAAGCATGGTCCGGCAGGCTCGGCTGCAAGGGTCGTGCCCGCACTCGAATGGCGATTCAGCGGCCCCGTTTCGCTTGCCTCCCAAAGCGGCGGCAGGCCGGCGGTCTGCCTCTTCGCCATTCTCTTCACCGTACTATGGACCCTTTTCTGGACTCTTGTCCTCATGCCTGCGGCCGAATGGCTCATGACAGCGACAACCACACTGACGCACGTCAGGATAACGTTGCCTGGTTTCATGTTGCTTGTCCTGATGGCAGCCGTCGTGTTGAGGACTTCGCTCTGCCGCCTGCATCAACGATATCAAGAGAAAAAACATGAGAATTCTTGTCGCTGAAGACGATGACATGATCGGTGAAAGCCTTGTTGCCTTCCTTGAAAGCGAAGACTACGCGGTCGACTGGGTTCGCGACGGCCAATCCGCACTGCTCGCCTTGAAGACCACGCCGTTCTCCCTTGTCATCCTGGATTTAGGCCTCCCCGGCAAGGACGGCCTTCAGGTTCTCAAGGAGCTCCGCGCCCGCCGCGATCCGACGCCCGTGCTAGTCACGACCGCCCGCGATACCGTTGACGACCGAGTCAAGGGACTCGACAGCGGAGCGGACGACTATCTGATCAAGCCCTATGAACTTGATGAACTCTCTGCTCGCGTACGCGCTCTGCTTCGCCGCTCCGCCGGTCGCGCGGATCCCATCATCGAGCGCGGTGCCCTGAAAATCTCTCCCGCCACCCGAGAGGTCACATTTAACGGCGAGCCCATCATTCTCTCCTCCAAGGAATATGCGCTGCTTGCCGCCCTTGCCGAACGTCAGGGCGTCGTCTGGAGCCGCTCTCAGCTTGAGGAAAAGCTCTACAACTGGGACAACACCGTTGGCTCGAACGCCATCGAAGTTCACATTCACCATCTGAGAAAGAAGCTCTCCGACAGTGCGATCAAAACCGTCCGCGGCGTCGGCTACCTTCTCGAAACCTAGTTCATGCATTCCATCCGCAGAAAGCTTCTGATCACGCTGATCGGCGCACTGCTAGCGGCCGGGTTCACAACGGCCGCTGCAACGTTTTTCTCCGCACAGACAGAATTCAACCAATTTTTGGACACACACTTGAAGGAAACGGCGGAGTCGCTTGCGCAATCCGTCACCCACTCCTTTCCCCTCGCCGATCCTGATCACCTCACCATCATCGGCGACGCGCAGTCCTACCATATCGTGGTTCAGGTATATGACTCCGCCAACAACACGGTCTGGCAGCGCGAAGATCAACCTTATCTGCCGCTCCCGGATGCTCCAGGCTTTGCCAGCGCCAAACTAAACGGCGTCAACTGGCGCACCTACTCATCTCCCGCAGGCCCTCTCATCATCACAGTGGGGCAGGATACGGCCGTGCGTACCGAGCTTGCCGCCTCTTCAGCCTTCCGCGTCCTGCAACCGCTCTGCCTGCTTCTGCCCTTCATCGCCATCGCAGTTTGGATCGTGGTGGGCAGTGGCCTTGCGCCACTCGAAAAGACCGCTCGATCCGTCGCACGCCGTTCACCCACATCGCTGGAGCCCATTTCGACGAAGGATCTGCCTCTTGAACTCGCCGGCCTCGTCAATGCCATCAACCACCTGCTTGACCGACTGCGTGAGAGCTTATCCGCACAGCAACGCTTTGCTTCGGATGCCGCCCACGAGCTTCGGACACCGCTCACGGCCCTTAAACTTCAGGTACAGCTGGCTCAACGCGCCAAGACCGAAGAGGCTCGCGAAAAGAGTCTCTTGCGACTGAACGAAGGCATCAACAGGGCCACCCGCCTCGTACAGCAGCTTTTAACGCTGGCGCGCCTTGACCCGGAATCTACGAAGCATCCTGCCTGCACCATCAAGCTCGACTGTCTTGCCCACAGCGTGTGCGAGGACATGACTCCCATCGCCTCCCAAAAGAACATCACGATCTGCGCCGCCACGGAACCCGCCTCAACGGAAGGACTTGAGGACGCCGTTCGTCTCATGATGACGAACCTCACGGATAATGCCGTGCGCTACACGCCAGAGGGAGGGCGCATCGAAATACGCACGCGCACAGATGCAGAAACCGACGGCGCCGTCATTGAAATCTGCGACAACGGGCCGGGCATTGCCCCCGAAGAGCGCGAACGTGTCTTCGACCGCTTCTATCGCGCACTTGGAACCAAGACCTCCGGCACCGGTCTCGGTCTCGCCATCGTCAAGCGCATTGTCGACATTCATCACGGCACAATTGCGATCGATGACGGTCTCGATGGGCGCGGCACGACTTTTCGCATTTGCCTTCCGAAGCTCGGCGCAGCCGCCGCGACTGTCTGACAAGGCCTTCTCTCTGTTACAAATTTAACCCCTAATGCACAACCATTACCTGTAGATGATACCCGTCCCATCCCTTTTGCGATAAAGTTGTTAGATCGATCAGGAAGCCATGCAGTGCTGCCGCACGGTTTCCGGGACTCATACTCAGGAAAAAACATGTTTGCATCGAAATTCACCCGCTCCGCGACGCTCACTTTGGCGGTCGCGGCAGTCATCAGCTCCTTCGCCGTTCCGGCCGCAGCCGGCGTCAACATCTTCGGAGGCTCTGAAGACAAGCAGCAGGTGCAGCTCCCCGACTTCGTCAAGCTTGTCGAGGACAACGGCCCTGGCGTCGTGAACATCCAGATGATCCGCAACGCCCGCACCATCGAAAATGCCGGCATCCCCGGCCTTGACCCGCGCGGCGCCGAGATCTTCCGCCGCTTCGGCCTGCCTTTTGACTTCGGCCCGCAGGAAATCCCCGAACAGCGCGGCACGGGATCGGGCTTCATCGTCTCCCCCGACGGCATCATCATGACGAACGCCCATGTGGTTGAAGGCGCCGATGAACTCATCGTACGTCTGACCGACAAGCGCGAATTCAAAGGCAAGGTGCTCGGGGCCGACAAGCAGACGGACATCGCCGTCATCAAGATCGACGCCAAGGATTTGCCCGTTCTCAAAATAGGGGATTCGAACAAACTCAAAGTTGGAGAATGGGTAGCAGCCATCGGCAGCCCGTTCGGTCTTGACAACACCGTAACGGCAGGCATTGTCTCTGCACTCTCTCGCAACCTGCCCAGTGACCAATACGTTCCCTTCATTCAGACTGACGTAGCTGTCAATCCGGGCAACTCGGGCGGTCCGCTCTTCAACATGCAGGGTGAGGTCGTCGGGATCAACTCTCAGATTTTTTCGACCTCCGGAGGCTTCATGGGCCTGTCCTTCGCCATTCCGATCGACTTGGCCATGCAGATCAAGGATCAACTCGTCAAGGACGGCCGAGTCACTCGAGGCTATGTCGGCGTCTACATTCAGGAAATCAATCAGGAACTCGCCGACAATCTCGGCCTAAAGACGCCTCAGGGCGCTCTCGTAACAAAAACGGAAAAGGGCAGCCCCGCCGAAAAGGCCGGTCTGCGCGAGCGTGACGTCATTCTCGCGCTCAACGGCAAAAAGGTCACCTCCTCCGTCACGCTGCCTTCGTTGGTAAGCACCATCCGGCCCGGCACCGAAGTCACAATGACGGTCTTCCGCGACGGAAAGGAGCAGGAAATCAAAGTCACCGTCGGTTCCAACAAGGCTGTTGATGAGAAACAGATCGCTGCCGCCAACGAGACTCGTCTCGGCGTAACGGCTCGTCCACTCACGAAGGAAGAGGAAAAGCAAGCTGAAACCACCGGGCTTCTCGTAACTCAGGTCTCAGGCCCGGCTGCCAAGGCCGGCATCCGCGCCGGCGACATTCTTGTGAGTGCGGACGGCAAACTGCTCAAGAATCGGGACGACCTGCTTGAACAGTGCAAGGACGACAAGGTTCTTCTTCTTGTGCAGCGCAGCGGCGGCCGCATCTTTATCCCCGTCAAGCTTCAAGGCAAGAAGTAAGACTCCGTCCAACCTTGTTCCTTACGCCTCGTCAGAGGCATGAATGCAAAAAGGCTGCCTCTTCAGGCAGCCTTTTTGCCTTTCAGAAGGCTCGACGGCATTCCAATCAGGACGCCTTCTCGCTTTCGTGATACTTCTTCTTGCTGTGCATCACGACCTTGAGCTTGTCGTTATCCACCTCCCGGCACCAGTGACCGACCACGACGCAGGCAATACCGTTGCCGATCATGTTGGTGAGAGCGCGAGCTTCGGACATGAAGCGATCAATGCCGAGAATGAGTGCGAGACCGGCGACGGGCACATGCCCGACAGCCGAAAGCGTAGCAGCGAGCACGATAAAGCCCGACCCCGTCACGCCTGCCGCACCCTTTGAGGTGAGAAGCAACACGGCAAGCAACGTCAGTTGCTGAGTGAGCGTCATGGAGACGTCGCAGGCCTGAGCAATGAACACGGCAGCCATCGTCAAATAAATGGCAGTACCGTCCAGATTGAAGGAGTAGCCCGTCGGGATGACGAGCCCCACAACCGAGCGGGAAACGCCGGCAAGCTCCATCTTCGTCATCATGCGCGGCAAGACGGATTCTGACGACGATGTGCCAAGCACGATCAAGAGCTCTTCCTTGATATAGGAAATATAGCGCATGATCGAGAAGCCGTGAATGCGGCAGATGGTTCCAAGCACGACGAAAATGAAGAGCAGGCAGGTCAGATAGAACGTGCCCATCAGCTTGGCAAGCGGCAGCAGCGAGGCAATGCCGTACTTGCCGATAGTAAAAGCCATGGCGCCAAAGGCCCCCAGCGGAGCCACGCGCATGATCATGCCGACGATTTGAAAGAGAACGTGAGCCGATTTTTCGATCACATCGAAAATCAGCGTGCCTCGTCCCCCGAACTTGTGCAGTGCGAAGCCGAAAAGAATGGAGAAGAAAAGCACCTGCAGGATGTCGCCGCTGGCAAAAGCACCCACGACGGTGTTAGGAATGACATTCATCAAGAATTCAGTGGTCGTCTGCATCTTGCCCGGTCCCGTATAGGCGGACACCGCAGCCTGATCAAGCGTGTTCGGATCAACGTGCATTCCGACGCCCGGCTGAACCGTGTTCACAATGATGAGACCGATGATGAGGGCAATGGTCGAAACAACCTCGAAATAGAGCAACGCCAGCCCGCCGGTCTTGCCGACCTTCTTCATGTCCTCCATGCCGGCGATGCCGGTCACGACTGTGCAGAAGATCACGGGAGCGATGATCATTTTGATGAGGCGGATGAAGCCGTCGCCGAAAGGCTTCATCTGAGCACCGATATCCGGTGCAAGGAAGCCCAGAAGGATGCCGATGACAATGGCGCAGATAACCTGAAAGTACAGCACCTTGTAAATCGGAGTTTTATGGTTTGCAGAAGCCGCGGACATGTATGAGGTCTCCGGGTTGGCAGGCAAATGATTTCGCCGACCGTGTTTTTTTCTGAATGAAGCCCCCTCGGGAGGGGCCGCGATCGTCATCAGAAACGACTCCCAAGAAGGCCGTTTTGAAGGACTCCCAATAATAAGGCACTTCGGACGCTCTTAGCGGATTTTCTTAATGGTTATTCCGTATCTAGCGCGAAGTCCCTAGGGCGTCCGCCTAATTCGACGTACCGGAACGCTCGCTCGCATACGACAAACTGCTCACATCTTGCAAAACCCGCTGCAATGTCTTAATGTGACGCATCCCTTTTCGGCTCCCCTTTCCGACTAGGTGCCGGTCCTTAGCAAAATCATGTTGGAAGCCATCCATTTTCAATATTTTCTCGGCGGCTTGGTGTCTCTGCTCGTGATCACCAATCCGCTTTCGAAACTCCCGCTCTTCGTCAGCCTGACACAAGGCATGTCCGAGGAGCGCCGTCGCCAACAGGCGAACTGGGCCGGCATCTACGCCGGCATCATCATGGCCGTCAGCCTCGTGGGCGGCAATATGCTGCTCGCCTTTTTCGGCATCTCCTACGGCGCCATGCGAATCTCGGGCGGCCTTGTCGTTGCCGCCATCGGTTATCAAATGCTCTTTGGCGGCAGTTCCCCAAACAAAGCGCCCATCGTGCGACGCGACAAGGATGACTATGCCTTCTTTCCCATTGCCATGCCCGGCATTGCAGGTCCGGGCACGATAGCCGTCGTTATTGGCTTTTCAACCGAGATCGCAGAGCTTTCCAACTATGCAGACATTGCCATCGCCTTTGCATGGACAGTGCTTGCAATCATCTTCACCGCCATGGCGTCTTGGGCAGTCATGCGCTACTCCGACATCCTGACCCGCCGTCTCGGTCCGTCTGGCACACTCGTCCTAGGCAAATTGATGGGCTTCCTGCTCATCTGCATCGGCGTGCAGTTCATCGGATCAGGCATCCGCACCTTCATGGCAGGAGGCTAGCCGCCTTTTCCCGCCGCATAATGGACACGGCCCCAGTCTTGACAAGACTGAGGCCGTTGTTTCTCCCGAAGAAGGTGCGACTTATTCAACCGTCACGCTTTTGGCCAGATTGCGGGGCTTATCCACATCCGTGCCGCGAGCAAGCGCCGTATGGTACGCCAGCAGCTGCAACGGCACCACATGGAGGATGGGAGAAAGTCGTCCATAGTTTTCAGGCAGGCGAATAACATGCATGCCGTCGGACGACTCAATGACGGAATCTCCGTCGGCGCAGACATAGAGTTCACCCCCACGAGCGCGAACCTCCTGCATGTTGCTCTTGAGCTTTTCAAGCAAACGGTCGTTGGGCGCGACCGTAACGACCGGCATTTCGCGATCAACAAGTGCAAGCGGCCCGTGCTTGAGTTCGCCGGCCGGATAAGCTTCCGCGTGGATGTAGCTGATTTCCTTAAGTTTTAAGGCGCCCTCCAGCGCAATCGGGTAATGCATGCCTCGACCAAGGAAAAGGGCATGCTGTTTTGCGGCAAAACTTTCCGCCCAAGCCATAATCTGAGGTTCGAGTGCAAGCACGGCACTCATGGCCGCCGGCAAATGACGCAGATGCTTAAGCTCCGCCTCTTCATCTTCCTGCGTGAGACGGCCATTGAGCTTGGCAAGCGTGAGCGCCAGGAGATACAGAGCGGTAAGCTGCGTTGTAAAGGCCTTCGTGGACGCAACGCCGATTTCGACGCCCGCACGGGTGATGTAGGCCAAACAGCTTTCATTGACCATGGCCGACGTTGCCACATTGCAAATGGTGAGTGTCTGGTGCATGCCCAGATCATCACGGGCATGACGAAGAGCTGCCAACGTATCGGCCGTCTCGCCTGACTGAGATATCGTCACAACGAGCGTCTGAGGATCCGGAACGGAGACGCGATAGCGGTATTCGCTTGCAATTTCAACGTCGCAAGGAATACCGGCAACTTCCTCAATCCAGTACTTGGCTGTTAGGGCGGCATAGTATGAAGTGCCGCATGCAAGGAAGAGCAACCGCCTCGTATTGCGGAAGATCTCTTCGGCATCTTCGCCGAAGAGCGTCGGCGCGAAAGCGGCTACACCTTCGAGCGTGTCACCCACGGCACGAGGCTGCTCAAAGATCTCCTTCTGCATGAAATGGCGATACGGTCCGAGCTCTACAGCACCGGCATAAGCGTGCACGACACGAACCTCTCGATCAGCGGGAATGAATTGACCGTTTTCCGTTCGCTCATAGACTTGCCAGGCATTCGGGCGGATGTCAACAACATCTCCCTCGTGAATATAGACAATCCGATCCGTCGTGCCGCCTACTGCCATGGCGTCGGATGCCACGAAGTTCTCACCGTCGCCCAGCCCCACGACCATGGGAGACCCTTGGCGAGCCGCGATGACGCGATCAGGTTCGTCAGCGGCAATCACGGCGATGGCGTAGCTGCCTCGCAGACGCTTGACGGCAGCCATGACCGCCTTGAGCAAATCGCCCTCATCGTTGTCGTTGATGAGATGCGCGATCACCTCCGTGTCGGTCTGACTGGTGAACTCATAGCCCTTGGCCCGAAGTTCGCGTCGGATCTCCTCATGATTTTCAATGATGCCGTTGTGCACCAAAGCAATGCGGTTGCGCGAAACAAGCGGATGTGCGTTGCAGACCTCCGGCGCGCCGTGCGTAGCCCAACGCGTATGCGCAATGCCAACGATACCCTTCACGCCGTCTTCAGCGACTCGTTCGGTAAGTTCGTACACGCGGGACACGGTTCGAGCCCTTTTGAGGACGCCGTTGTCGAGCGTTGCAACTCCACAGGAATCGTAACCGCGATATTCAAGGCGGCGAAGACCTTCCAAAAGCATGGGCACAACATCACGATAACTCGCGGCGGCGACGATACCACACATATTTTTCTCTCCAAACGTTCTGCGTACGGTTGCCGTCCGCAGCTCCTTTTGTCTTACCTTTACTTCTTTTTGACCGGACGCGTCCAGCCGTCGATCGTCATTTGACGGGCACGCGAAAGCGTTAGCTTGCCCGCCGGCGCGTTTTTCGTGAGCGTCGTTCCCGCACCAATCGTGGCCCCGGCGCCAACTTCAACAGGCGCAATGAGCTGAGTGTCGGAACCTATGAACGCATCATCGCCGATGACCGTGCGGAATTTGTTCACGCCATCATAGTTACAGGTGATAGTGCCCGCACCAACGTTGACGCGAGCCCCTACGTCGGCATCGCCGATGTAGGTCAGATGGTTGACTTTGGAATCCTTCCCGATAACGGACTTCTTCACTTCAACAAAGTTTCCAATGTGGTTGTTGCCTGTGAGCTCCGCGCCCGGGCGCAGTCTTGAGTAGGGACCGACACGCGAATTCAGGCCTACCGAGGCACCCTCAAAGTGGCAGAAGGGCAGGATCTCAACGCCATCCTCGACCGTGGTGTTGCGCATCACGCTGTAGGCGCCCACACGAACGCCGTTTCCAAGTTCAACACGACCCTCGAAGATGCAGCCGACGTCGATTTCGACATCCTGTCCGCAAATCAGCTCGCCGCGGATGTCGATGCGGTCCGGGTCGACAAGCGTTACGCCGCCCTCGAGCAGACGCTCGGCCTGCACTCGCTGCCAGGTGCGCTCCAGAGCTGCGAGCTGCACCTTGGAATTGACGCCTTCAACCTCATAAGGATGGTCCGGATGAACGGCGGCAATTCGAACGCCGTCCGCAACCGCCAAGCCCACGAGATCGGTGAGGTAGTATTCCTTCTGAGCATTGTCATTCTTGAGCGCACGCAGCCAAGTCTCGAGGCGTGCCGTCGGAAGCACCATGATGCCGGTATTGACCTCGCGAATCCGACGCTCCTCTTCAGTCGCATCCTTTTCCTCAACAATGGCCCTCACCGAACCTTCTGCATTGCGCACAATGCGACCGTACCCCTTCGGTTCACTCATCTCAATGGTTAGCAGGACAAATTCGCTCCTCCCTGCCTCCTCGAGCATGCGACCGATCGTCCGACCAGACAGGAGCGGCACATCGCCGAGGCAGACCAGCGTCTGAGACTCGCCGCGATCGAGCAGAGGCCATGCCTGCATCAGCGCATGGCCCGTTCCCTGTTGCGGCATCTGAAGCGCAAACTGCAAATCCGTTCTGCCTTCGTATCGCCTTTGCACCTCATCGGCACAGTGCCCCACAACAACCGTCTTGATGGGGGCCAAACCGTCAACGGCATCAAGCACATGGTCAAGCATGGGACGCCCGGCAAGAGGCTGAAGAACTTTGGGCAGTCTGGAATGCATGCGCTTGCCCATGCCGGCAGCAAGAATGACGATGTTCATGAATGTGCTCGCCCCTAAATTGCGTGACTATGAAAACAAGAGGCGGGAGCCCTCATCGAGGGCTCCCGCCTGTGATTGGCAGGTGAATTTTATCAGGCCGGCGTACTGATCGGAACGACAGCCGGCTTGGGCATCAGAGGTTCATTGACAACATTGTCACGATTCTTTTCGTGCCACCACGCCAGATAGTCGCGGTTGCCTCGAGTCGGCGCAAGAGAACCCGCCACCATGCCGAAACCGGCCGCGAGGAAACCCCCGAGAACGTTCGGGAAGACATCACCCAACGACGTTGTCGTCAGCACCGTCCAAACGCAGGCGCCCAAAAGCATTGACCACCACACTCCCTGACGGGTCGTTCGCTTCCAGTAAAGGCCGCAAACGAGCGGCCAGAAGGCGCCGATCACCGGGAACTGATAGGCCATGGCCACCATGTCATAAATGGCCGTGCCCTCAACGAAGAGGGAATACGACAGAACCATGACTGCGAAACCAAAGACGGTCCAGCGCATGGCACGAAGCATGTTCCGGTCGTTTAGGTGAACGAAATGCGTGAGGATGTTGCTCACAAAAGCCGTCGACGGCGCCAACATCGTGGCGGATGCGGTCGACATCACAGCCGAAAGCACGGCGCCGAAAAAGAGCACGCGAAGCCAAAGAGGCATGTGATCCCGCACGAGCGTCGGCAGAAGACGCTGAGGATCGGCGGCAAGCATGTCCTGAGCACTGCCCGGCATCACGAGGATGGCGGCAATGACGATGAACATCGGCACAAATGCAAAAAGGATGTAGACGCAACCGCCGATGATGGGGCCAGCCACAGCTGTCTGCACGTTTTTGGCGGACATGACGCGCTGAAAGACGTCCTGCTGAGGAATCGAACCGATCATCATCGTAATGGCGGCGGATATCCAGAAAAGCCATCCTGTGGCCGTCGGCTCGGGCAACGCATTGAAGAGATCGCGCCCGTGCGCGTAGTCGATCATCTTCCCGAATCCGCCGGCGAGATCAGATGCAAAGAACAGAATTGCCACAAGGCCAAGCACAATGATGATCATCTGCACGAAGTCGGTGACGGCAACAGACCACATGCCGCCGTACATGGTGTACGCGAGCACGACGACGGTACCGATCACCATGCCGCCAGACACGGAGATGTAGCCCTCCGTAATTAGATTGATCACAAGGCCCAGCGCCGCGACCTGAGCTCCGACCCATCCCAGATAGGAAAGGACGATGAACAACGTGCACAGAACCTCAACACCGCGCCCGTAGCGCTCGCGGTAATAGTCTCCGATCGTCAGAATGTTGAGCTTATAGAGCTTCTGAGCGAAGAACATGCCCACAAGAATCAAAGCCATGCCAGAGCCGAACGGCTCTTCGATCACACCCGCGATGCCGCTCTCAATGAAGCGGCCCGGAAGCCCGAGAATGGTTTCAGAACCAAACCAGGTGGCAAACGTTGCCGTAATGACCATAGGCAGCGGAAGACTGCGCCCAGCAAGGGCAAAATCACTCGTATTGTTCACACGCGTGGCGGCGTAGAGACCGATGGCGATCGTCGCCAGCATGTAGAGCATTACAAAACCAATCAGCGCCATCTCACATATTTCCCCATAAAACGACGTTGAACGGAAAACCTTGTTTATTCGCGCGAATTGTAGGGCTTATTGTCTTTCGCCGTACCTCTCAAAAGGCAAAAAAACCGACCCGCAAGACACCAATCGCACATTGTTTCATCGAAATCAAAAAAACCGCGCCCTGTCCCTCAGGCAGAGGAACAGGGCGCGGTTTCAGATGAAACAATCGTGACAAAAAGCGATTGCCCGTCAGGCGTTCTGCTGAATACCTCCAAGAAGCCAACCCTCATTGCCGTCGACCGGTTTTTCGAGGATCCAGGTCTCGTCGAACTCCTCGATTTCGCCGTCGATTTCAATCTTGCCCGTAAAGCGAACGTTGGCCAGATAAACGCCGTCGGATTCGGTGATGCCGAGCAGCTCGTTCTTGAGTTCCTTGATGTCTGACTTGTAGACCTGTGCGCCGCGTTCGCGCAACTGATGCGTGATGGCAGTAAAGACCTCGGTGGTCGTAAAGTCGGAAATTTCAATCACGCTGCCCGTATCCCAAGCCTTCTGAAGCTTGCGGTACTGTTCAAGCGCCGTTTCAAGGAAGGCCTTTCGATCAAAGTCGTCGGGCGTAATGTCACGTACACCGTCATCCTGAGCTGCGCTGCCGGCAAACTGATCCATCACGCTGCCGGTGCGGGCGCAATGAGCTGAAGAGGAAATGTCTTGCGGACGCGTTGCCTGCGCAGGCTCCTCGCGGGGTGCTTCCTTGTACTGAATCGGCTCCGCATGACCCGATGTCGTCTGAGCGCGCTTGCGCATCATCATGCCGAAAACCATCCGCAACACGAAAAAGATCGCCACCGCCGCAAGAATGCCGGTGATGAGGCTCACAAGACCAGCCCCTTCGATGCCGAGCAACGAAAGCAGTGCGGAAATGCCAAGTGCGGCGGCGAGCCCCGTCAGGACGCTTCGCATCATGGACGGACGCTGCGCCTGTTGAGCGGAAGCGGCATTGGGCTGCTGACGCTGCTGGCTAGCCGCATTCTGCTGCTGAGGCGCCTTCGGCGCTGCAGAAGATGCGGGAGCCTTTTGACTGAAAGTCGGCGCAGGACGGCCGAAGGAGCTTCCGCCACCAAAACGCTTGGCTGCATCAGCATCCATGCTGGTCGTCACCATGCTGAAGCAGATCAAAAATGCAACAAGAAATTTCTTCATGTCCGTGGTCACTCGATGGATAGAAAACAAAATCAAGCATCAGGCTTGAAGCCGATGTGAAGGGCACAGATACCGAACGTCATGTCCTTCCAGGATACGCGTTCAAAGCCGGCATCCTTCATCATGCCAGCAAAAGTCGCTTGGTCCGGATGCATACGGATGGATTCGGCCAAATAGCGATAGGACTCGCGGTCGCCGGCAATGACGCCGCCCGCCCATGGCATGAAGCGGAAGGAATAGAAATCATAGATTGGCTTGAACCAAGGTTGGCACTTCGAGAACTCCAACACAAGGAGCCGGCCGCCCGGCCGAAGCACTCTAAGCATTTCTCGCAGAGCGCGATCCTTGTGCGTCATGTTGCGAATGCCGAAAGACACAGTTATGACGTCGAATGCATGGTCATCGAACGGCAGCATTTCCGCATCCGCCTCGACGACCGGGCACGGGTAGCCAGCTTGGCGAAGACGCTGGGCGCCGATTGCCAGCATTTCATGATTGATGTCAGTGGCCACGACGTTGCCGGCCCCTGCACGGCGCGCAAGCGCGATGGCAAGGTCACACGTGCCGCTGGCAATATCGAGCACCTTTTGGCCGGACTTCGTTTCAGTCGCATTGATGCAACGGCTTTTCCACACGCGATGGAGTCCCAAGCTCAACACGTCGTTGAGAAGGTCATACTTGGGCGCCACGCTGTCAAAAACCTCGCGAACCTGGTCGGCCTTCTTGTCTTCATCAACCATCTTGTAGCCAAAGTCGATTTGATGGTGATCCTCCTGCCTGGAGGCCTCGTCCTTGCTGTTGTTCTGCATTTTGCGGGTTTCGTTAGGAATGGGAACAGTGGTGCGCGGGCTTCATCTTGGCCGCCTTTTCTTCAAAGGGCTTGTTGACCGGATCGTTCGGTTCGCGAGAAGCGCCGTTTTGGACCAGATCGTCGAGGTACCGTTGCCAGAGCACATCCTTCTCGTTGACAAGCTTTTCAAGATAATCCCAACTGTAGATGCCGGAATCGTGACCGTCGGAAAACGTGAACTGAATCGCGTAGTTGCCCACCAGTTGTACGCCCGTGATGTCAACGAGACGCTTCCCGACCTGAAGCACAGCCTCGTCCGGCGAATGTCCCTGCACCTCGGCAGACGGAGACAGCACGCGCAGATATTCGAAACTCAGCCGGGCAGAGCTGTCTTCGTAAACGAGTTCTAATTCGCGACTCTTCTTGTGAAGCGCGATGTCAACGGGTATTTTCATCTTCCATCTTCTCCGCCCGCTCATGCTACGGGCCGTTTCTGTCATATCGGCACGATCCGAAAACCGTTAAAGGCCGTTTTTTGAAGTCCTGTAATGATAACCGCTTCAGACGGCCGACACACCCTGTGCCCCGGCCCCTGCAGCTTCAACGGACTTCAGCTCTCCGGCATTCGCAAAGCATTGATTGGAGATAGTGCGTCACACACACGACCTACCGCTCACCCCAATAAACACCCCAATAGAACGGATGTCAGAGCATCTTTGATGCGCAGCAAGCAATTCTCATTCAGCAAATGCCTCATAAAAACGTCTGCCACATAGGAAAAGCCCGCGCAGCATAGCACTGCACGGGCTCATTGTTTGGTCCCCGCGACAGGAATCGAACCTGTACCGCAGCCTTCGGAGGGCTGCATGATATCCATTTCACCACGCGGAGGAGACAGCCATTATAACGGAAATCCAAGCTTAAAAAAGGAGCGCCGCAATCGTCGTCAGATGGATGCGGGATCCACCTCAATGGTCCAGTCTATGCCCGAGGGAGCAATGAATGTCGCCTGCCATTGCCAGAGAAAGCGATTCAACGAAGCCCTGCTGTCAGCCTCAACGAGCAGCTGGCCACGTTCGACATCCATCAGGCGTACGAGTGGCATGGGCACAGGATCGAATACTCGAACGTCCTCTGCACACATGCTGAAACCGGACTTGGCACAAGTATTGAGGAAATAGAGCGCCTCCGCAAGCGTTTTGGCCTGAGCTGTAACGAGTGCCTGATAAACAAAGGGAACGCACCAGTTGTCCCTACGCTCCACGACGAGAGACTCGGCAACCCCCCGATAGTCCTGCCTTTCCAGCGCCTCGAAAAGAGGCTCTTCGGGCAGCCTCGTTTGAATGACGACGCGCCCCCTGTCGCCGTGGCGGCCAGCACGCCCGGCCACCTGCATGAGCGTAGCGAACAATCTTTCCTTTGCACGAGCATCCGGACTCAGAATCTGAGCATCGGAATTCAGAATGACGACCAAGCCGACGTTCGAAAAGTCGTGCCCCTTGGCGATCATCTGGGTTCCGACAAGAATATCCACCTCGCCGCGATGCACCTTGGCAAAAGCCTTCTCTGCTTCGTGTTTTCTTGCTACGCTGTCACGGTCGATGCGAAGCACCCTGCGTCCGGGAAACTTATGGCCTATTTCCTCTTCCAGGCGCTCTGTACCAATACCTCGAGGCATGATGTCGACGTTGCCGCAGGAAGGGCAAGCATCAGGCACCTCCGTCTGCCAACCGCAGTGATGACAAACAAGCGAACGGGAAGACTTGTGGAAGACGGAAAAAGTCGAGCAACGCCGACATGTGCTCACCCAACCGCAGGCCGGACATGAAAGCACAGGAGAATAGCCGCGCCGGTTGAGAAAAACGAGCACCTGTCGACCTCGCTCAAGACAACGACTCATGGCAACGCATGCTTCGTCGGAGAGCGCTTCGCCCGCCCCCCTTCTGGGCGGCTCGATGAGCTCAATTGCCGGAAGCTGCGCGTTTTGTACAGCACGCTGGCGCAGTTCCAGCAACCTGTAGCCTCCCGATTGCGCCTTAACCCAACTTTCGATTGACGGCGTAGCGGAGCCCAGCACAACAGGAACGCCATTCCTGTGGGCACGCCAGACTGCAAGATCCCGAGCCGAATACCGCAGCCCGTCTCCGGCCTTGAAGGACTGATCGTGCTCTTCATCAACAATGATGAGCGCAAGCTTGCGAAAGCTTGCAAAAACCGACATGCGCGTGCCCACAAGTACTCTAGCTCGGCCTTCGTGAACGGCAAGCCAGGAACGCGCGCGCTCCATGTCCGCCAAATCGGAATTGAGCGTCACAACATGCTCGCCTGGAAAGCGCTTGCGCACTCGCCCCTCCAACTGAGGCGTAAGATTGATTTCCGGCACAAGCAGAAGAACCTGAGCTTCAGGATCCCTCGCCAAAATTCGCTCCATGACGTGAAGATAGACCTCGGTCTTTCCTGACCCCGTCACGCCGAAAAGAAGAAACGGACTGAAGCCCGTTGCCGTCGCAACAGCCTCCACCGCAACACGCTGTTCGTCATTGAGTTCAGGTTTAGGCTCCGCCTCTCCAGCAGGCTCAGGTAGTTTTTTCAACTTTTCCAACTGATTTTGGTGCCTTACTCCGGGAATGCGACGGAAAAAGACAGGCAGCGTCGGCACGGCTGCCTCGCCCCATGAGCGAATGTAATAACCCGCAGCAAAGCGCGTCAGTGCCAACCATTCCTCACTCATGGGAGCAGTTTCACGCAAAACAGTCTTGAGCCGACGAACCCGGTTCTCAGCGAAATCGGGCGCCGTCTGCAACGCGGCCACAATGCCCACAACGTTTCGCGTTCGCAGTCCCACTACAACACGATCTCCTACCGCAACAAGCATGTCCGTCGGAACGGCGTAGTCAAGCAACCCCAACCCCGGTGCCTCCACCATCACCTTCGCATACAGATCACCCGCTTCCCTTGTCATCGTCTCGACCCCACCCATTGAAAAAATGTGGACAACTTTGTGGATAACCTTCTGAGGCTTTTCCTAAATCCTATTTTTCGCCAATTGCCGAAAGCACTATCAAACAAATAAATAAAACCTAACAATGCTCTATTACAAGCCATAAAAAGGAAAAGGCGCCAAGACATCATTTGTCTTTAGCGCCTTTGTAACGGTTTGCACAGTCGAACAAAGCTGTGCATAACCTGATCGAGAATTAGTGATAGCGTCGGCTGTATTCGTGAACTTCGTCGACCAGGATCTGAACGTTTTCAATTGGCGTGAACTGATTGATGCCGTGTCCGAGATTGAACACGTGGCCTCCATTGCCAATCATACCGAAGCCATCCATCACCTTGCGCGCCTCGGCACGAATGACTTCCTCCGTGCCGAAAAGCGCGAGCGGGTCCATATTGCCCTGCAAGGCAACCTTGTCCTCTACGACGCGGCGAGCGCGAGCCATATTGACCGTCCAATCGAGACCGATCGCGTTGCAACCGGAAGCGGAGATTTCAGAGAGCCATTCGCCGCCGCCCTTCGTAAAGACAATGGAGGGAACAACTTCACCTTCGTTTTCACGAACAAGGTTTTCGAGCACCTTACGCGTGTAATTCAACGAAAAGCGTTGGAAATCTCCGTCGGCAAGCATGCCGCCCCAAGTATCAAAGATCTGAACGGCTTGGGCGCCTGCGGCAATCTGCGCATTCAAATACTTGGCAACGGCGTTGGCGTTGACGTCAAGAATTCGCTCCAGCAAGTCCGGGCGCTGGTACATCATCGTCTTGACCGTACGGAAGTCGCGGCTGCCGCGGCCTTCGATCATGTAGCAGGCGAGCGTGAAGGGAGAACCGGAAAAGCCGATCAAGGGAACGCGATTGTTGAGCGCCTTGCGAATCGACGTCACAGCATCCATGACATAACGGAGCTCTCGGTCAGGTTCGGGCACGTAGAGCTTGTCTACAGCCTCCTCGCTCTGCACGGGGTGATCAAAAACAGGCCCCTCTCCGGCGACAAAATGCAGGCCGAGCCCCATGGCATCCGGCACAGTCAGAATGTCCGAGAAAAGAATGGCCGCATCAAGCCCGTAGCGATCGATCGGCTGCAACGTCACCTCCGTGGCATACTCCGGATTCATGGCGAGGCCCATGAAGCTGCCGGCGCGTGCACGAGTATCACAATACTCCGGCAGATAACGTCCGGCCTGACGCATCAGCCACACAGGGGTAAAATCAGTTTTTTCACGCTTGAGCGCCCGCAAAAAGCAATCGTTAATCGGTTTCATGGTCCCTACTTAGAAACGGAAGTAATAAAAAAGAGCCAGACATGCCCGCCCAACCCGAGTCCCCTCTCACGAACACCTGTTGGTTGACAACCGGCAAGAACAACGCACCAATCATCTCGGTGCATGCGCAACCGGGGGCCAAGCGGACCGCCGTTGTCGGCATTCACGGCGACAGGCTCAAGATCGCTTTGGCCTCGCCTCCGGTGGACGGAAAGGCCAATGCTGCCCTGATCAAGTACCTCTCCAAGGAACTCGGCGTCTCCAAAAGCTCAGTGCGGCTGCTCAGCGGCGACACCAGCCGTGAAAAACGAATAGAAGTCGCCGGCCTTTCGACCGACGACCTTTTAGAGAGCTTGAAAAAACTCTTGCCCGCCGTTAGCGGACGATGAGCACCGGGCGGTCGACCTGATGCAGAACCTTCTGGGTTTCACTGCCAAGCAGGAACGAGCCAATTGAGCCCAAACCACGGCTGGCCATTACGATGAAGGACACGTCATGGCGAACCGCGCACGCCAACACGCCCTTCCAGATGGCGTCAGCATGCTCAGCCACCACCTCGCACGGAATGTCCTTTTCGGCGGCCTTGCGACTGATGACGGCCAGACGGTCACGAACGGCGGCATCTTCCGCTTCAAAGCCTCCGGTCGGAGCTTCACCAACGACTGAAGTCATGCCGATGAGTTCTCCTCCAAGCTGCTTGGTCAGTTCGATGGCCGTATCGATCGCCTTGTCACTCAAATTAGACCCGTCTGTAGTTACCAGTACCTTAACGCCAG